>Ga0172375_10006305_pt1 | contig 16717 bp, 15 predicted proteins | sample LakKiv1m_FD_114537 | JGI IMG/M metagenome (GOLD analysis project Ga0172375, IMG submission 114537) | Freshwater microbial communities from Kabuno Bay, South-Kivu, Congo - kab_092012_11.1m | ecosystem: Environmental > Aquatic > Freshwater > Lake | place: Democratic Republic of the Congo...
GGTGTCGCAGATCGCGCTTCACTACGGAGCGGATGACCTCGACGGTACCGTGCAGGAGTACCGGATCACCTACGAGGACGGACGTCTGGGCGATCCTCGGCAGCATCTGGCCTCGTCTGAGATAGTGCGCCTGATCGAGGACGCCGGACGCGAACCGGTTGAGAGGGACGGCCTCTACAGGGCGCCGGCCGCGTGAGCGCGTTGCACACGATCCTTGACCGAGCGATGGCCGGGAGCCGGCTATCGCCTGACGATGCGACGGTCCTTGCGACATGCTCCGACCTGACCGCCCTCGGCGCGGCGGCCGACGCGGTGCGGAGGCGCTGGAACCCGGAGCCGATCGCCACGTATGTGGTGGGACGCAATATCAACTACACTAACGTCTGTTGGGTGCGCTGTCGCTTCTGCGCATTCTATCGGGCGCCCGGCAGCAGCGACGGCTATGTACTGCAGACGGATGAGATCCTGGAGAAGATCGAGGAGATGGTCACCCTCGGCGGAATCGAGGTCCTGCTGCAGGGCGGGCTTAACCCCCGTCTGCGGATCGAGTGGTTCGAAGGGCTCTTCAGAGCCATCAAGACCCGGTTCTCATCGGCCGGGGTGATTCTGCACGCGCTGTCGCCTGCCGAGATCATCTACATAGCGCGCATCAGTCGGCTCGATCTCAAGGAATGCCTGACGCGGCTTCGCGACGCTGGGCTAGATAGCATCCCCGGCGGCGGTGCGGAGGTGCTGTCGGAGCGAGTCCGGCGGCGCATATCGCCGTTCAAGGACACGGCAGAGGAGTGGCTGCAATGCATGCGCTCGGCCCACCTCCTCGGAATCCGGACCACCGCCACGATGATGTACGGCTCGGTTGACACCTGGGAGGATCGGATCGAGCACCTGTTGCGGCTGCGGACGCTGCAGGACGAGACTCGCGGTTTCACGGCCTTCATCCCGTGGTCGTACCAGCCTGACGGCACAGATCTGGGCGGCGCGAGAACCGGGGCGTTCGAGTACCTGAAGACGCTGGCTATCAGCCGTATCGTGCTGGACAACGTGGCCCACGTCCAGGCGTCGTGGGTAACGCAGGGGCCCCGGGTGGCGCAAATCGCGCTCGGCTACGGCGCGGACGACTTCGGGTCCACCATGATGGAAGAGAACGTCGTGTCCTCGGCCGGATGCACTTACACCCTTCCGCTCGCCGAGATCGAGCGGCTGATCCGAGTGGCAGGATACGCGCCGCGGCGCCGGACGACACAGTATGCTCTGCTGGAGCCCGACGGGCCACGGGTATAATGAGCATCTTCCACTATCCGGACGCTCGCGAGCTGAGGTCCGTCCCGTGCCACGCGGAGGTGCCGCCTTGCTGAACCAACGCATGTCCATCACGCTGCGCGCCCGGACAGCCCTCGCGGTGTTCATGGCCGCGTCGGCGGTCGGCGCATTCGCGGCTCCCCGAACGACGCACTACGGCGCGTACATGAACGGTCGGAAGATCGGGCGCATGTCGCTGTCAGTTGAGAACACCTATGTAGGGGGGAAGGCGCGCGTACGCATGACGGCGACGAGCCTGCTGGCCATCGAGATGATGGGCACAGAGGTGCGCCAGGAGAGCACGGTCGTCAGTGTGTGCGACGAGAAGCTGCGACCGGTCAGCCAGCAGTATACGATCAGTTCCAACGGCAGCGTTATGCGGCTGGATGCGACGTATGCGGCGCGAACTGTCGAGGTCAGATTGGACACGGGCGCGAGTTCCTCGCGCAAGGTACTCCGAGTCCCGAGCGATGGCACTCTGAGCGCCGACTCGAGCTTCCTCACTCTCGGGGGCGACGTGACCGTTGGGTCGCGAATGGTGGTCTACTACCTGAACCCGCTGACGGTAGCGCTCGACCGAGCCGTCGTCACAGTCGAGGCAAAGGAACGTGTCGCGCTGAACGACGAGGAATACGATGCAGTGCGCATGACGGCCACCACGCCGCTTGGGCGCATTCGCACATGGGAGTCGCCGCCAGGCGAGGTCCTGTGGGTCGAGATGCCTCTGGGCATGGCGATGTACCGGATGGACGAGCAGGCAGCCGGCAACGCCGGTACCCCGGAGCCGACACGACGTGGGGCCGGTGCCGGCTCACCTGGCGCGCTGAGGCCGCCGCGCGACTTCGCCATCGCCACCTCGGTTGCGGCGGATCGGGCCATACAGGCGCCACGTCGCGTCCGCCGACTGACGGCTGAGATCGGGGGCGTGCCCGATGGCGGCTTTGTCTTGCAGGACGCGAGGCAGCGCGTGGCGGCGGCTCCCGGCAGACACGGCGTGTACACGTTTCGGATTCAGGCCGGAGCGACCCGGGCCTCCGACTGCCCGCTGCCTGTGAAGCGAACGGAGCTAAAGCGGTATCTGGCCGCCGCCGCTTACCTGGATATGGACCGCCCTGAGATCCGGCGAATAGCCCGGTCGCTGCGGGATCCGCGCAGCGCGCAGCGGACGGCATCTCGAATCCGCTCCTGGCTTCGGCGGAACCTGAGCCCGGACTACAGCATCGGGGTGCCCAGATCGGCAACGGACGTCCTGAAGACAAGACGAGGCGTCTGCCGCGACTACGCCGTCCTCTTCGGCGCCTTGGCGCGGTCGGCGGGACTGCCCACGCGGCTGGTCGGAGGGCTGGTCTACGCGGAAGGGCGGTTCTTCTACCATGCGTGGGTGGAGTGCTGGACCGGCGCATGGACTCCCTTCGACGCCACCATGGACACCGACTTCGTGGACGCCACCCACATGAAGTTCGCGCAAGGAGATCCGACAGACATGATGATGGTCTTTGCTGTGGTAGGTAAGCTGAGCGTCAAGGTGCTTGACTCTGGCGCCTAGGACGGACACTGCCGGTGCGCTGACGCGTCAAACTGAAAGGAGGTGAAGCCGCGATGTCAATGCGCAACTTTCGTCAGACGTTCGCAATCCTGTTTACGCTAATAACCACTGCCGTTACATTCACCCTTACACGCTCCCTGACCTGGCGGGGCATCGGGGAGTTCCCTTCGCTCGCGGACCTCGACCGCAACCTGCCAGGCTACCGCCAGTTCCTGATAGGGGCAACCACCGTACTGGGCATGTTGCTTGGTGCGATCGTTGGCCCCAAGCTCGGAGCGCGCCTGGTGGCGGCCGGGAACGCGCTTGACCGAATGTCGGCCCGCGACAAGGTGGCCGTCGTGATGGGCGTGGTCATTGGGCTTCTGATCACCTTGCCGTTCCTTATCCTGCTGGCGCGCTCGCCTGCCGTCGGCCTGCCGGTCAGCGCCCTTCTATGTGTCACCTTCGTCTACCTCGGCATCCGGGCCGCGATGGGGATGAAGGATGAGTTTCTCTTCGTGCCCAAATCGGGCGCGGTGCGGGCTCAGGACGGCACCGAGGTTGGGGTTGATCGGTGCAAGGTGCTCGACACCAATGTGATCATTGACGGTCGGATCGCCGACATCTGTAAGGCGGGTTTCGTTGAGGGCACCATCTACGTGCCGGGCTTCGTCCTTGACGAACTGCAGCACATTGCGGATTCGAGCGACTCGCTGAAGCGCGCAAGGGGGCGGCGGGGACTGGACATCCTGAACGCGATGCAGAAGGAGTTGCCGCTCGTAGTGCGGATACTGGACCACAAGATAGCGCACCTTGTCTCGAGGAACGATGAGGTGGATGCTCGCCTCGTGATGCTCGCCAAACAGCTCAACGGTGCGATTGTGACCAACGACTTCAACCTCAACAAGGTCGCGGCGCTCCAGGGCGTCGCAGTCCTGAACGTAAACGAGCTGGCGAACGCGCTGAAGCCGGTGGTGCTTCCCGGAGAGGACCTGCAGGTGACTGTTATCAGAGAGGGGAAGGAGCACAGCCAGGGAGTCGCCTATCTGGACGACGGCACCATGATCGTAGTGGAGGATGGTCGGCGGTGCATCGGGGAGACGGTGGACTTGGTGGTGACGAGCGTGTTGCAGACGGTCGCCGGCAAGATGATATTCGCCCGGCTCAAGGAAGGCTGCGATGCCGATGAGGAAGTCCGGGACGGTGGCGGCTATCGTTCCGGCGGCGGGCAGCGGCTCAAGGTTCGGTAGCTCCGACAACAAGATCTGGGCGCCACTGTGTGGTCGGACCGTGGTCGAGTGGGCCGTTCAGGCGCTGGCGGGTCAGCCCCGAGTGGATGCGGTCGTTGTCGTGGCTGCGCAACGCGAGCTCGAGCGGGCGAGGGCGACCTGCCGCGCGATCCCGAAGCTCTACGACGTTGTCGTTGGCGGAGCGACGAGAGCGGAGTCGGTTTGGGCGGGGCTACGGGCCTGCCCTCCGGGTTGCGGCATCGTGCTGGTGCACGATGCGGCGCGGCCGCTTCTGGGCGGCGACACCGTTGACCGAGTGCTGGACGGCATAGCCGAGCATCGTGCCGCGGCCCCGGGGCTGCGGGTGTCCGACACTGTGAAACGCGTTCGGGACGACGGCTCGGTATCGTCCACCGTAGAGCGCGAGGGGTTGTGGACGGTACAGACGCCCCAGGGCGCAACGCGCGATCTGCTCGAGATGGCCTACGCCGCTGCTCCTCCCGACGGCGGCGTGCCGACCGATGAGTGCTCCCTGTTGGAGCGCGCAGGGGTGTCTCCGCAGATCGTGATGGGTGATCCACGCAACATCAAGATCACCGTACCGGGGGATCTGGCCCTGGCGGAGGAGCTTCTGAGCGCGAGGATTCGGCGTGCGGCGCCACTCACTGAGAGCCGGACGGGCATGGGCTTCGACGTCCACCGGCTGGCGGAGGGCAGACCCTTGTGGCTCAGTGGGGTGCACATTGACCACCCGCGCGGGCTCGAGGGGCACTCAGACGCGGATGTCGTGATGCATGCGGTCTGCGACGCGATCCTCGGGGCGGTGTGCGCCGGCGACATCGGCCTGCTGTTTCCCGACACGGACCCGGCCAACAAGGACCGCCGAAGCCGCGACTTCGTATCAGGGGCGGTTGCCAGAGCGGCGGCGTCTGGCTGGCGGTTGACGCATCTGGACGTTACGCTTGCTGCGGACGAACCACGAATAGGACTGCATCGTCAAGCCATGCGTGGGGCTCTTGCGGCTGCGGCGTCGGTCGGGGAGGAGTGCATCAGTATTAAGGCGACCACATGCGAGGGGCTGGGGTTCGTGGGTCGTCGCGAGGGTGTGGCGTGCTGGGCGGTGGCGACTGTCGCCAGGCATGCTCCTCCCGCCCGCCAAAACGAAGATGAAGGAGGCCTTTGACATGGACCTGACGATCAGAACACGCGGTGAGGACCTGCCGCTGAAGGTGCGGCGCTACGCTGAGCAGAAGGCGGCGAAGCTTGGGCGGTACTTCCGCGACCTGCAGCGGCTGGAGCTCATAGTGTGCGAGGAGCGGGGCATCTGCGTGGCGGAGTTGACGGTTGAGGGAGACGGTACGTTGCTCAGGAGCCAGGAGCGGAACGCGGAGCTGCATGCGGCCATCGGGAATGCGGTTGGCAAAGCCGAGCGACAAGCGCTGCGCTTCAAGGCCAAGCTTCGCGATGAGCGCCGCAAGGCTGAGCCGGAGGAGGGGCCGGCAGGATCGGAGGAGGCCCCCGAGGAGTTCGCGCCTATCGTGGCGCGGAGGAAGCGGTATGCCATGAAGCCGATGTCCGAGGAGGAGGCCGCCCGGCAGATGGAACTGATCGGACACGACTTCTACCTGTTCCGCCACGTGGACACGGGCGAGATCAACGCGCTCTATCGTAGACACGACGGCAACTACGGCCTGATCGAGCCGGACGTGTGATGCCCGGCGACGCAGTACGTCGAATCGGCGTCCTGACGAGCGGCGGCGACGCGCCCGGGATGAACGCTGCCCTGCGTGCAGTAGTCCGGACCGGTTGCGCGTTGGGCGTCGAGGTGATAGGGATCGAACGGGGGTGGCACGGACTCATCCACGGCCAGTTCCGCGATATGGATGCGCGGTCCGTGAGCGGCATCATCTATCTCGGCGGCACGGCGCTGTACACTGCTCGGAGCGACGAGTTCCTGACGCGCGAAGGACGGGCGCGGGCCGCTGAGAGCATGCGGCAGATCGGCATGGATGGGATCGTGGCGATCGGCGGCGACGGAACGTACCGCGGGGCGGTCGCCCTGATGGAGGAGCACGGAGCACGGATCATCGGAGTGCCGGGCACGATTGACAACGACATCCCGGGCACCGGCCACACAATCGGCTTCGACACGGCGGTGAACACGGCCCTTGAGAGCATAGACCGGATCAGGGACACCACGGAGGCCCACGAGAAGGTCTCGATCGTCGAAGTCATGGGGCGTGAGGCGGGCTTCATCGCCATCGAGGCAGGGCTCGCGGGCGGGGCGGAGGCTGTGCTCATACCGGAGCAGCCCGTGGACTTCGAGCGCCTATGCCAGGACGTGCGGCGGTGGCAGGCGATCGGCAAGAAGTCCTCCATCATCGTCGTGGCGGAGGGCGCTGCAAGCGGGCACACGGTCGCCCGGCGCGTCGAAGAAGCTACAGGTCTGACGGCGCGTCTCACCGTGCTGGGATACATACAGCGGGGTGGACGTCCGACGGCGAGGGATCGGGTCCTCGCGACGCGCTTCGGGTACCACGCGACGCGCCTGCTCTGCGAGGGGCGCTCCGGGCTGATGGTCGGACTGGACGAAGGCGATACCGTCGTCACCAACCCGTTGCGGATGGTGCTGGATGGGCGCCGCCAGGTACAGCAGGAACTGCTGGACCTAGTTGCCGTCACAGCAGCGTGCGCGGGAGGGCGAGGCTCCCGCCGAGCCACGGCGGCCGGCGCATGAAGATCGAGGAGTTCCGAAGGGCCATCCGGCGGGAGTTCGGCCCGAACCTTGAGCACGCCACCCCCGCCAACGTACGTAGCTTCCTGGATGAGCTCGGCCAGCGTGAGTTCGAGCCGGGCCTCCGCAAGCGCATCGTCCTGAATGAGCCGAAGACGACCTACGAGGAGATTCTGAGGGACTTCTTCTCGCGCGTGCTGGATTTCCCGTCGGACGAAGCCGTCATCCTGCTGTGGACGATGGCGTTCGAGCTGTCGTTCGAGGTGCTGAAGCACGACCTGGCGGAGAGCTTCAGCACGCTGTTCGGCGAGACCGACGAGCACGACGGGTAGCGGGCTACTCTACGAACCTCACAGGACCGATGCGAGGCGTCAGGCCCGCCTCGGAAGCCTTCTCAAGCAGCAACGTGACGGCCTCTCGGCCACGTCGGCCCATGTCGAGCGTCCAGTCGTTGACATACATGCCGACAAACCGATCCGCGGTCCGGCGGGGGAGACCGCGCGCGTAGGTGAGCGCGTGGGCGAGGGCATCGTCGCGATGAAGTAGCCCCTCAGCTATGCTTGCCCGGAGCGCCGCCGACGCGCTGTTCTGGACCGGCTCGGGCAGGTCGCTTCGAATGGCGTTCAGCCCCAACGGCAGCGGCAAGCCCGTGCGATCTTTCCACCAGGCGCCCAGGTCCACAACCAGGTGCAAGCCGGCATCGCGGTAAGTGAGCTGGCCTTCATGGATGATGAGGCCCGCCGATGACGATCCGTCGAGCACGGAGCTCATGATCTCGTCGAACGGCACGAAGCGGACCCCGGGCGCTTCAAGCCCGGCGCCCGCGTCCCGCCACCAGAGCTGGAATGCCAGGTAGGCTGTCGTCAGCCTGCCCGGCACGGCCAGCGTTGCGCCGCTGAGTTCCGAAGCGCCGGCAGGCTCGCGACTGATGACCATGGGTCCGTAGCCGTCGCCCATGCTCGCGCCGTGCCGCAGCACGCTGTATCGGTCCGCGACGTAGGCGAGCGCGTGCGTCGAGATGGCCGTGATCTCCAGGCGTCCCTCGCGCGCCCACTGGTTCAGCGTCTCGATGTCCTTCAGAACGTGTTCAAACTCGATGTCCGGAGCACACACACGACCGGAAGCGAGCGCCCAGAACATGAACGCGTCATCTGAATCGGGGCTGTGTCCGAGGCGCAATCGCAACAAGGCCTGTGTCCTTCCCGGGGTGTTCGGCTTGGCGTTCGCTAGTCGCGACGCGGCACTGATGGTACCCGACCCGATGCGCGTCGCCGCCGGTGACGGCTGCGGTTCGGACGGCGATGAGCACGCTCCGGCGGCTGTCCGGCCACGGGCCTGCCCGTTGCGCGGACGCGACCTCCGGGCTCGGTTGAGCAGCGCCTGCCTTGAGCCGGATCAGCCTGAGAACCTCCGGTACACGCCGCCGACTGCCCGTGTCGTGTATTGGGACGGTTGCGAGGTGACAGCGCAGCGCCCTCCAGGCAGCGGGGGATCTTCATCACAAACCGTGACACGCACCCCCGGCTCCTGCGGCGGAGGAGTGAGCACGGCGCGCGTCGAACCATGACCGCGACCTAACGAGAAGGGAGGTATCGGTGGTGTTGAGGGTAGCTGTAATCGGCGCGGGAGGCATGGCCCGCATGCATGCGGGCTGCTACGCACGGATGCCGGCCGCGACCGTGGTAGGCGTGATGGACCACGACCTCGAAGCAGCGCGGCGCCTCGGCGGGACGGTGAACGCGAAGGCGTTCGAGAGCGCGGCGGCGATGCTCGACGAGCTGCGTCCGGATCTGGTGGACGTGTGCGTGCCGACTCCGTGGCACGCCGAGTACGTCTGCGCGGCGGCCGCAGCGAAGCCCCGGGGCATCGTGGTCGAGAAGCCCATGGGCCGCACGATCGCCGACTGCGATCGTATCATCGAGGCGTGCAGTGCGCAGGGCGTCCCCCTGTTCCCGGCGCACGTGTTGAGGTTCTTCCCGGAGTTCGTGGCGGCTCACGCTCAGGTGACCGCCGGCGCGATCGGCGATGTCGTCTGTGTGCGCACACGGCGCGGCGGGCCCTTCCCGCGTGCATGGTGCAACTGGTATGGCAAGCCCGAGCTCAGCGGCGGCGTCATCCTCGATCTGATCATCCACGACTTCGACTGGCTCCGGTGGACGTTCGGCGACGTGGACCGGGTCTTCGCGCGTGCCCTGACCGCAAGGCAGCCGCCTCCCGACGAGGTCACCAAGGACTATGCGCTCGTGACGCTCCGGTTCGTGTCCGGCGTGATCGGGCACGTGGAGGGGACCTGGGCGGATCCAGCCGGGTTCAAGGTCACGTTCGAGGTGGCGGGCACCGACGGTCTGCTGGAGTACAACTGCAACCAGCCCACGTCACCGGCTTACGTGGCCGCGCTTGAGCGCGCCGAGGGCGCGGGTCCAGGTGTCGCTGTACCGGAGAGCCCGACCGCTGAGAACCCCTATTACCTGGAGCTTGCCCACTTCGTCGAGTGCCTTACGACTGGCGCTAAGCCGGCCATAACTCCCCAGGACGGAAGGGAGGCCGTGCGGATAGCGCTGGCAGCGATCGAGTCTTCGGCGACCGGATCGCCGGTGAGCCTGCGATGACCGCGCAGAGAGCGGAGGAGGGGTCCCCTATGGCCGTGAAGATCGGGATTATGAGCATGGCCCACATGCATGCCTACAGCTACGCCGGCGCCATCAACAGCATCGCGAACGCGGAACTTGTGGGTATCGCAGACCACGACGCCGAGCGCGCTGCGTCGTCGGCAGAGCAGTTCAAGACGCGGGCAATGGGTGGCTACGCGGAACTCCTGGCGATGGACATAGATGCGGTGGTGATCGGGTCCGAGAACTCACGACACCGTGAGCTGTGCGAGATGGCGGCGTCTGCCGGTAAGCATATCCTGTGCGAGAAGCCCCTTGCCACCACGATAGCCGATGGGGAGGCGATGGTGGCGTGCTGCCGCGAGAAGGGCGTGCACCTGATGACGGCCTTTCCCTGCCGATTCAGCCCCGCCATGACGCGGCTCAAGGCGTGTGTGGACGACGGATCCGCAGGCGCGGTTCTTGCCATCCGCGGCACGAACCGCGGGCGCTGCCCATTCGGGTGGTTCGTGGACCGCGACCTTAGCGGAGGGGGGGCGGTCATTGACCACACCGTGCACGTGACCGACCTGATGAGGTGGCTTCTCAGGGACGAGGTGGCGGAAGTCCATGCCGAGGTGTCGAACCGGATGTTCGGGCGCGAGTTCGACGACACCGGCTTCCTCAGCCTCGGCTTCAGCAAGGGCGTGTTCGCGACGCTGGACGCCTCATGGTCGCGGCCCAGATCGTTCCCCACCTGGGGAGACGTTACCCTGTCGGTCGTTTGCGAACGGGGAACCCTCACGCTGGACATGTTCGCGCAAAACCTGGTGGTGTATTCGGATCGTACTGGTGGGGTGTCATGGGTGCCGTGGGGAAGCAACATAGACCAGCTCATGCTTCAGGCGTTCGTGAACTCGGTGGAGCGGGGTGAGGAGCCTCCGGTGACCGGGGAGGATGGTCTCCGGGCAACCGAAGTGGCTCTGGCTGCCTATCGGTCCGCCGAAACGGGAGTGGCCGTGCGGCTGCGGTAGAGCGCCGACCGAACGGGTCAGGACGGAAGGAGGCGCCGAATGGACAACGTCAGTATCGGTGTAACCGGCTGCGGCAAGATGGCGCGCGACCTGGCACGTCGCTGCCTGAAGCTGGGCAGGTGCCGCATTGCGGCGGTCCACGACCCCGATGCTGAGGCGCTGGCGGACGCGGCGTCTGAGTTCGTGGCGGAGCCGGTAAGGGACGTGCAGGACCTGTGCGCGAGGCCCGACGTGGATGCGGTTATCGTCGGCTCGCCTCCGGGGGCCCACATTCACGGCGTCCTGGCCGCGGCAACGTTCGGTAAGCCGGTGTTCTGCGAGAAACCACTCGGCCTCTCCGTGGCGGAGTGCGATCGGATGATCGCGGCCTGTCGGAAGGCCGGGGTGCCGTTGTTCGTGGGGCACGTGCTCAGGTTGTTCCCTCTGTTTCGGCAGTCGCTGCGGCTGATCGTGGATGGAGCCATCGGGCAGCCGCGCGCGATATCCATCACGCGGGCCGGGTACGGCGCCGACTTCCACAGAGGGTGGCGCGCGAAGAAGGAGCTTGCCGGCGGCCTCCTCTACGAGGTGCATGTGCACGAGTTCGACTACATGCGGGCCGTCATGGGGCAGCCGGTGCGCGTTACCGCTCGGATGGACCGGGTCCTCGGCGGAATGGACTACGAAGACCAGTGCTTCGTGCTGATTGACTTCGCAAACGGCGGGTCCGGCTTCCTGCACGGAAGCGCCTCCTCGCCGATCGGCGAGTATCGCGTGCATATCCAGGGCACCAAGGGCAACATGCTGCACGGAGGCTTCGCGGGCTCGCTGCGTTACCAGCAGGCACAGGGAGCTGTGACCGAGGTGCACAGCGGCGACCTGCCGGGGCAGAACCCCTACGACCGGGAGCTTGCCTCATGGATCGACTCGCTTACCCTCGAGACCGAGCCGCTCTTCACCGGTGAGGACGGCAGAATGGCGGTCGCCATGGCGGAGTGCGCGTACCGTTCGGCGGCCTCAGGGCGGCCTGTCGCGCTCTCAGATCTGCTCACTGGGGGCGGTTGAGAAGTGCCGTACCCAGTAGCCAGGTCAGCACATATGCGCAGATGGCGACCCTGAGGGCTCGCACGACAAGTCGGGGATACCATGCGCGCGCCCACTCGGCGACTGCCAAGGGCGCCCCGACGAGGAGAGCCTTCGTCGCTATCAGGGCTATCGGACCGCCTGCGGCCAGCACGGTCCGCATGAGGGGGTTGCCTTCACGACCGGTCCCCGTCGCCAGTGCGAGGGCGGTGTAGATCAGGTCCGCCATCGCTATGAGCGCGAGGATCACCGTCTCCGGCAGGACGTCACGACGTGCTGGCACCACAGTGGCACCCGGCCTGGGGAGGGCTAGACCCCCGCCGAGCCGGCCTTTGGGGCTACAGACGCCAACCCCGGCGGTACCGGCGCCGCAGATACCGGTCGGCGTCGCGGCTCCCAGCGACGCGCATGCTCTTGCCGTCCCACGTGATGCGCTCTCCCGAGCGGTACGCGACGTTGCCGAGCAGGACGGCCTCGGTCAGCGGGCCGGCGTAGGCGAACTCGCACGAAGTGCGTCCCCGGGACTTGCACGCGGCGATCCACTCTTCGTGGTGCCCAGGGCTATCCGGTATTGAGGCCGCAGGCCGCACCCAATCGCGGAACCGCTCCTCCGGAAGGAGAAGGTGGCGCTCGTAGTCCGCGATGAGCATCCCGCCGGACCCCACGAAGAGTGTGCCGTTCCCCCACTGTGGGAGCACGCCGTCCGCGAAGTAGTGCGGGCGCTTGTCGCCGTTGTACCAGGTTAGCGTCACGGCGGGTTGGCCGCCGCGGGCAGCAAACGCGTAGCGAACGATGAGCCACGAAGGGGCGCTCTCAGGATGCACGGGCGGGCCCTCGGCTTCAACGGTCTCCGGCACGCGGAGGCCCAGGGCCCAGAATGGCAGGTCCATATGGTGGCAAGCCATGTCACCGAGCGTGCCGTTGCCGAAATCCCACCAGCCTCGCCAGTGGAAAGGAGCATAGGCGGGGTGATAGGGTCGCTCCGGTGCAGGCCCAAGCCAGAGGTCCCAATCGAGGCCCGACGGCACCGGCGGGGTATCCGTCGGTCTGTCGCCAGGGCTGTAGCCGCCGCCGCACCACACATGCACCTCCTCGACTGAGCCTATAGCGCCGGCCTGGATCGCTTCGACGACACGCCTGTAGTTGGCGCCTGCGTGTATCTGGGTGCCCATCTGGGTCACGCGCCCATGACGCCGGGCCAAATCGGTGAGGGTGCGGACCTCCGCGACGCTGTGTGCGAGCGGCTTCTCGCAGTAGACATCGAGGCCGGCACGGAGCGCCATCGCCGCAGCAGGGGCATGGGTATGGTCCGGAGTGCTGATCACGACTGCGTCAAGACCTCGCGCGTCTATCATCCGGCGGAAGTCGGAATGCCGGGTGGCGTGCGGGAACGCCGCGCCGCACTTCGCGAGATAGCCCTCGTCCACGTCGCAGATGGCCCGAATCTCCTGTGACACCACGCCGGTCAGGTTCGCTCCGCCGCGGTTGGCGACGCCGATGACGCCGATGCGGAGCTTGTCATTCGCCTGATAGGTCCTCGCGACCGTCGGGCTCACGCCGATCAGCATGCCTGCACCCATGGTCCCGCCCACGAAATCGCGCCGGTTTAGCCGGGCCATCAGTGAGCCGGTCCCGGAGGCGGCGGGACGATCTCCCGCAGGTAGATATTGCGGAAGTAGAGCAGGCTGCCGTGATGCTGAAGCTCAATCTGGCCGGTGGGGTATATGGGCTTGTCTCGCTCCCAGTAGTTCTCCATGGTGACGGCGTTCGTGACGAGTACGTCGTTCAAGAAGACCGTCACCTTGTCGCCGACCATCAGGATGCGAAACCGGTTCCACTCACCGGGAGCGTTGTCGGCCTTCCGAGCAGGCGTCCGGGGGTTCTTCTGGTTGTTGTAGAGAGCCCCGGACCCCTCGGGATTGTCCCAGATCTGAACCTGCGGGCTGCCTCGCAGATATATGCCGCTGTCGCCGCCCGGTGGGATCTTCCAATCCACGAGAAGCTCGAAGTCGCCGTAGTCTCTGGCGGTACACAGGCTGTTGTTCTTGCCATCATAGACGATCGCGCCATCCTGCACCGACCAATGCTGCCCCATCTTCTCATTGGCGGCGGCCTGGGCCTCAGCGAGCTTGTCGGGCGCCATCCGCGCCCGCGACGGCGGATCGCCGACGAGGGCCTTCCAGCCTCTCAGGTTCTTGCCGTTGAACAGCGCCTTGAAGCCTGCGGGAGGGACATTCGGACGCTCAGGTTTGGCAAGGTCCTGAATGCGAATGTTGCGGAACTCCACGCGGCTCGGGCCGTGGCCCAGGAAGCCGATCCGCCCCGCCGAGCGCAACATGCCGGGATGCTCCAGCAGCGTCTCGCGGTCCGTGACCTTGTTCAGGTCCGCGTCCACAACCATCTTCCCGTTGATCTTCACCTGAACACGGCGGCCGACCGCGGTGATCTCCTCCGTGTTCCATTCGCCGGCAGGCTTGGTGGCGCCGCGTCTGGCAGGTGCGACCCTGTAGATGGAGCCGCAGTACTGGCCGGGCAACAAGTTCGCGTAGATCGGATCGTAGTCATCCAGGATCTGCACTTCCATGCCGACGTAGGCGGCATCGCCGCCGAAGGGCGCGCGGATTGCCACGCCGTTGTTGCCGGCCTTGTCAACCTTGAACTCGAAGCGGAAGACAAAGTCGGAGTAGTCACGGGCGGTATAGAGGTTCCCGCCGCCGTCCGCGGGGGCCACAAGCACGCCGTCCTCGACGATGTACCCGGGTCCTGCCTTGCCGACGAGTTCCCAACCGGTGAGGTCACGTCCGTTGAAGATGGACACGAAGCCGCGCTCCGGCGGACCGGCGACAGACCGTGTGGCCAGGGCCAATGCGGTCATACTGATCAGAACTGAGAGCGTGTGGCGACGGTACATTGAGTTCTCCTGACGATCGAATCCGCCCTGGTGCGCGGCCCGGACCGGCTGACGCGAGCACCGACGCATCAATGTGGTGGGCGACGATATGGGCTAGTTCGTTGCTAGCTCCCGCAGTCCTGCAACGGCCGGGTGCGTGTCACGGCTTGTCATGAAGGTCGCCTCGTTGCCTCGATGCCGAGGCTGCTGCCGGGAGGCTCGCCCTCCCTCGTCGCTGGGCCGCCACTTAGCCACCGTCCCGAGACATGGCACGCACGGCAACGACTAGGCGCTCCGCGTGCATACCCGCTTTGCGGCGATTCAGGGCTGTTCAGAGCTCGCCGTGCTTGGGCCATACAGAGCCGCGAGTCTCAGCAGATGCGAGGTAGCAGCTCGCCGCTGAGCATGTCAAGCGGACGCTCGCCGCCAATAGTCTCAGCAAGCACGATCCCCTCACCAGTCGCTCGAACGGTCCCAATCTGCACGGCCCCGGCCGACACGGGATGTCGGCGCAGCAGGGACAGAGCCAGTTCCGACTGCGGCTCTGGAACGAACGCGACGAAGCGTCCTTCGTTGGCGACGTGGAGAGGGTCGAAGCCGAGGAGCTCACATGCCCCCCGGACAGCCTGGTCCACCGGCACGCTCTGGTCCTGAAAGGCGACCGTGACGCGAGCCGCCTCGGCGATCTCGACGAGCGCGCTTGCGAGGCCCCCCCGCGTCAGATCGCGCAGGCAATGTACTTCGATGCCGCCGGTCACGAGGTCGAGTACCGGCGCGCACAGCGGAGCGCAGTCGCTCTGAATGGTGGTTCCGAACTGGAAGCCCTCGCGCTCCGCCATCACGGCAATGCCGTGCCGACCGACATCGCCGCTGACCAGGACGGCGTCGCCCTGACAGACCGCGGCGGGGCCAATGGGCAGATCATGTGAAAGGACGCCGACGCCGGACGTCGTGATGTACATCCCGTCGCAGCGTCCTCGCTCCACCACCTTGGTGTCGCCGGTGACCACCTCGACCCCGACGTCGGACGCGGCCTTGCGCATGGCCTCTACGACGCGCAGCAGTGTGGCGATGGATAGCCCTTCCTCCAGCACAAACGCAGCGCTCATCCACCGTGGTCGGGCGCCCGCCATCGCCAGATCGTTGGCAGTGCCATAGATAGCGAGTTCGCCGATATTGCCGCCAGGGAAGAAGAGCGGCCTCACAACGTAGGCATCGGTGGTGAACGCCAGGCCGTGTGGAGCCGTGCCCGCAGGGTCCAGGCTCGCGGCGTCATGCAGAGCAGCATCCCGCGGCGATCCGAACGCTCGCACAAAGACGCCCTCGATCAGGTCACGCATCAACCTCCCACCCCCGCCGTGCGCCATGACTACGGCGGGGTAGCGTGCGAGCGGCGTCGGGCAGGACAGGTTGAGGTCGCTCATGAGCCGGGCCGAACCTGGACCCGCCTGTATCGGTAGTAAGCGGAGCAGGCGCCTTCCGAGGAGACCATCGTTGCCCCCAGAGGGTTCTCGGGGGTGCACTGAGTGCCGAATGCCGGACACTGGGTTGGGCGGATCAGCCCCTGGAGGACCTTCCCGCTCATGCAGACCATCGACTCCTCGGCCAGTATGTCGCTGACGCCGAACCTCCGCTCGGCGTCGAAGTCGGCGTACTCCGGGCGGAGGGCAAGCCCGCTTCCTGGGATCATACCGATGCCCCGCCACTTTCGGTCCGTTGTCTCGAAGACGTTGCTCACGGCTTGCATGGCCGGTGGGTTGCCTTCGCGTCGAACCGAGCGTGCGTACCGGTTCTGTACGCCAACTTCACCCCCTTCGAGCGCCTCCACGCAGGCGAGCATCGCGAGCATGATGTCAAGGGGTTCGAAGCCGGCCACCACGATCGGCATATGGTACCGGTCTGCCAGCTCTTCGTACTCCTCGTAGCCTGTGACCGTGCACACGTGTCCTGCCGCAAGGAAGGCATTGACCGCCGAGTCGGGGGCATCCATAATCGCCCGAATGGCCGGGGGCACGAGGACGTGGGAAACCAGAACGGTGAAGTTGGTGATGCCCCGGGCGCGGGCAATCTGCACGGCTCCGGCGTTGGCGGGAGCTGTCGTCTCGAAACCGACGGCAAAGAAGACGATCTCCTTTGCCGGATTGGCGCGGGCTATCTCGACAGCGTCGAGCGGTGAATAGACGATCCGAACGTCGGCCCCGGCGGCGCGAGCAGCCATCAGATCGGCGGAGCTTCCCGGCACTCTGAGCATATCGCCAAACGAACAGAAGATCACGTTGCGTTCCCGGGCGACCGCGATGGCTCGGTCAATCAGCTCGATCGGCGTGACACAGACGGGGCATCCCGGTCCGTGCAC
>Ga0172375_10006306_pt1 | contig 16714 bp, 14 predicted proteins | sample LakKiv1m_FD_114537 | JGI IMG/M metagenome (GOLD analysis project Ga0172375, IMG submission 114537) | Freshwater microbial communities from Kabuno Bay, South-Kivu, Congo - kab_092012_11.1m | ecosystem: Environmental > Aquatic > Freshwater > Lake | place: Democratic Republic of the Congo...
ATTGGTCCAACAGGCTGTTGCCATTGAGCCGACACCCTATAAAACGATGGTTAAACATACAAAGAAAAATAACTCGCCGGAACACAAGATATAGTAGCTACTGGAGTGAACTGAATACCCCTAATAAAAGTATTCGCGGCACAGGCTTCCAGCCTGTGCCGGGACCGCCGTAGGGCGCGTCTTATGTGTCAGAAACGGCTGATGAATCTTTTAAAACAGTCGCTCGTGGGCCTTCGGCCCACCCGGAAAGCATGAAGAGTTGGTAGCGGGCGTCTCGCCCGCCGCAGTCGCACAGGCGAGACGCCGGCGCCACCAAACTAACCAGAACTTTTCGCAACAAATAATAATAATTCATTGAAAACCGAAAACTGGAAACCGCAAACCCATGAACGACCAATCAGAAACCGCAAACCGCAGACCGCAAACCGTACTCCCGGCCCCGGGCCTTGAGTACCAGGGCCTCAAGTCCATCAGCGGCCCGCTTCTGGTGGTGGAAGGCGTGAAAGGGGTGGGGTTTGAGGAAAGCGTGGAGGTCACCGCCCCGGACGGCGCCCGCCAGACCGGCCGGGTCCTGGCGGTGGGCGTCAATGAGGCGGTCATCGAGCTATTCGGCGAAACCGTGGGCCTCTCCCTGCAAAAAACCCGGGTGCGGTTCACCGGCAGCCCCTTGACCGCGCCGGTGTCCACCGACCTGCTGGGGCGCATCTTCGACGGCCTGGGCCGGCCCCTGGACGGCGGTCCCCCGCCGGTGGGAGAGGCCAGCCGGGACATCAACGGCCAGCCCATCAACCCCGTCGCCCGCACCTATCCCCGGGAATTCATCCAGACGGGGATTTCCGCCATTGACGGCATGAACACCCTGGTGCGGGGGCAAAAACTCCCCATCTTCGCCATGAGCGGCCTGCCCCACCACGAGCTGGCGGCCCAGATCGTGCGCCAGGCCCGGCTCCTGGGGGCGGAGGAGCGCTTCGCCATCGTCTTTGCCGCCATGGGGGTGCAGCACGACGTGGCCAATATCTTCCGCCGGTCCTTCGAGGCCAGCGGCGTCCTCAACAACGTGGTCATGTTCCTGAACCTGGCCGACGACCCGGCCATCGAGCGCCTCATCACCCCCCGCCTGGCCCTGACCGTGGCGGAATTTCTGGCCTTTGACCGGGACCATCACGTCCTTGCCATCCTCACGGACATGACCAACTACTGCGAGGCCCTCCGGGAAGTGGCCAGTTCCAAGGGCGAGGTGCCCAGCCGCAAGGGCTACCCCGGCTATCTGTACAGCGACCTGGCCTCCATCTATGAGCGGGCCGGCAAGATCGAAGGCCGGGGCGGGTCCATCACCCAGTTGCCCATGCTCACCATGCCCAACGACGACATCACCCATCCCATCCCGGACCTCACCGGCTACATCACCGAGGGGCAGATCGTCCTGGACCGGGGCCTGCACCAGCGGGGAATTTACCCACCCATCAACGTGCTGCCCTCCCTCTCCCGGCTGATGAGCGACGGCATCGGGGCCGACCGCACCCGGGAGGACCACGCCCATGTGTCCTCCCAACTCTACGCCGCCTACGACCACGCCCGGCGTATCCAGGCCCTGGCGGCCATTATCGGGGAGGACAGCCTCTCGAAGGACGACCGGCGGGTGCTCAATTTCGGCCGGGCCTTTGAAGAACGATTCATCCGCCAGCGCCCCGAGGAAAACCGGTCCATCACCCAAACCCTGGACCTGGCCTGGCGCATCCTCCAGGAACTCCCCCGGGGCGACCTCACCCGGGTGACGGCGGCGGAGATCAAGGCGTACGGCAAGTGGGGGGAATGATGAGGAAAAAGGGGGGAACTGGTTGTAGGGGCGGCCCCAGGTGTCCGCCCGGGAATTAACCATGGCGCGCCTACCGCTGCCGGCCACCAAGGGTAATCTCCTCCGGGTCAAGGACGAGCATCGTCTGGCCAGTGAGGCCGTGGTTTTCCTGGAGGAAAAGCGGGACCTGCTGTTGGGAGAGTTGCTCCGCCTCCAGGGGCAGGCGGCCACCTTCCGGCGCCGGGTGGAGCAGGCCCTTAAGACCGCTTATGACCGGCTGGTGGAGAGCCTCCTCTCTCTGGGGAGCGAGGCCGTGGCCCGGGCCGCTTTAGGGGTGAAGCCCGAGGCCCCGGTGGTCCTCAAGGACCGGGGGTTTTTGGGCATGCCCATGCCGGTGGTGGAACTCCATCCCAGCGACCGGCGGCCTCACATAAGTTTCGGGGGGACCGTCAGCGCCCTGGACGAGTGCCAGTTGGCCGTCCGGGAGGCCCTGCCCGCCATCGGCGAACTGGCGGAGGTGGAGGCCATCCTCTGGCGCCTGGCCGAGGAGCTGAAGCGCACCGTGCGGCGGACCAACGCCTTGAATTACATGATTATCCCCACCTATCGGGAGACCATCCACTATCTGGAAGGCGCCCTGGAAGAACGGGAACGGGAAGGATTGTTTCACTTGAAGCGGGCCAAGGCCCGGAAAAAGTGAGCAGTGAGCGATGGCTGGTGGGCGGTGGGCAGGATTAAGTTTTATGGATAACGGTTTAATAGGGGGTTGGAGTGACGCAGATTAAAAAAATTCTGGTGCCGGTGGACGGCTCCGAGGCATCCCTGGCGGCCCACCGCCTGGCCCTGGAGACGGCCCGGGCCTTGGGGGCCGACATCATTTTGCTCTACGTGGTGGATTCGTCGGCCCTGGATGAAATCTGCCGCCTGTCGGGCCGGGAGCGGCCGCACCTCTTGCACGAAATGCAGGAAAGCGGCATGAAGCTGCTCCTGTCCCTGAGCCAGGAGGCCCAGCAGCAGGGAGTCGGGGCCCAGGTGGACATCCAATCCGGCATGCCCGATGAAGTCATCCTGGATGAAGCCCACCGGCGCCAGGCCGGCTTGATCGTCATGGGCAAGATCGGCCGCAAAAGGCACCGGCGGTCGCTGTTGGGCTCGGTGACCGAGCGCATCCTGGAGGCCGCGGACCTGCCGGTCCTGGTAGTCAGCCCCAGGCAGGCCTGAGAGGCGGCTCCTCTAGCAAATGATTATATGCGGCGCCGATATCTTGTCGGCATCATTCTGGTTATTTGGTGGCACAGGCGTCTGGCCTGTGCGACGGAGGCGGGCGGGGACGCCCGCCCCACCTACATTTTTCTTGCCTTGGGCGTAAACCGCCGACCTGGGAATTACCGCTCGGGAACCTGCGACCGTGCCCCCGCTATTCTCGGCCGCCCTTGGCTACCCTTGAGTATCCTTTTGCCTTCCAAGGCCTTTCCCGGTAAAATGGGGGCGGCGCGATACAGGCTCAGACTTCTATTCTCATTGCCGCAAGCCGAAGTGGAGGATCCATGAAATTCAACCGGCGATTCATTCCCATCATCCTGGCCGGAGTACTGGTAGTGGGAGGTCTGGCCTACCTGCTGATCTGGTGGGAAAGCCAGCCACCCCCGAATACCTTGCGCCTGCAAGGGCACATGGAGGCCACCGAGACAGACCTGGCTTTCAAGGTTTCCGGCATCATCCAGTACATCTTTTTCCAGGAAGGCGACTGGATCTCCATGGACCAGGTCACGGCCGGCCTGGAGGCCCAGGATCTCAAAGATGAGGTGGACCGGAGTAAGGCGGCCCTGGCCGCAACCAAGGCCACCCTGGACAAATATGAAGCCGGTTACCGGACCCAGGAGGTCAAGGAGGCCGAAGCCCAGGTGGGCAAGACCAAGGCGGACCTGGTGAATAAGAAACTGGATTATGAGCGCTACGAAAACCTCTACCGCCGGAAGGTGGCGCCCGCCATCACCCGGGACAAATTCGAGGCCGATTACCTCATGGCCAAGGAGGTCCACAAGAGTGCGTTGGAGGAATACAGCCTGCGGTTGGAGGGCTTCCGGAAGGAAGACGTGGAAAAGGCCCGAAGCGATTTCAAAGAGGCCCAGGCCTCCCTGGAGCTGGCCCTCACCCGGCTGGGGTACGCCACCATCAAGTCTCCGGTGAACGCCGTGGTCCTGGTGCGCCCCATGGAGCCCGGCATGACCGCGGCGGTGGGGGCGCCGGTCCTCACCCTGGGGGATATGGACAATATCTATTTCCAGGGGTATATCCCGGAAACCGACTTGGCCAAGGTCAAGTTCGGCATGAAGGCCTACGTCACCACCGACGCCTACCCGGGCAAGCAATACCCCGCCTGGGTGTCCTTCATCAACTCCAAGGCTGAGTTCACCCCCAAGACGGTGGAGACCTATAAGGAGCGGGTGACCCTGGTCTATCGCTGCAAGGTCCGGGCGCAAAACCTCAACTACGACTTGAAGCCGGGGATGCCGGCGGAAGCGGTTATTCTCCTTGACAGCCAGACAGACGAACAGCCCCGTCAGTAAGCCCGCCATTCGGACCGCCGGGCTTACCAAGCGCTTCGGGGACCTGATCGCGGTGGATTGTCTCGACCTGGAAGTCTTCCGGGGGGAAGCCTTTGCCCTGGTAGGCCCGGACGCCGCCGGCAAGACCACCACCATGCGCATGCTCACCGGCATTATGGACCCTGACGCCGGCCGGGCGGAGGTGCTGGGCTTCGATACCGTTAAGGACTCCGAAGTCATCAAGGAGAAAATCGGTTACATGCCCCAACGCTTCGGCCTGTACGACGACCTCACGGTGGCCGAAAACATGGTCTTCTATGCCGATGTTTACCAGGTGTCCCGGGCCGAACGGCAAAAGCGGATGCCGGAGTTGTTGGGGTTCTCCAATCTTACCCCTTTCCAGAACCGGCTGGCCGGCAATCTCTCCGGGGGGATGCGCCAGAAGCTGGGGCTGGCCTGCGCCCTGATCCATACCCCAGAACTCCTCTTTTTGGACGAGCCCACCTTCGGGGTGGACCCTATCTCCCGCCGGGAGTTCTGGGAAATCCTTTACCGGCTCCTTACGGGCGGGCTCACCATTTTTCTGTCCACCGCTTACATGGACGAAGCCGAACGGGCCCACCGGGTGGGCATGATGCATCACGGCAAACTGTTGGTGGTGGACACGCCCCAGTCCATCAAGGTTTCCTTTCAGGGAGAACTCCTGGAGGCCCGGGCCTCGGATATGTGGGCCGCCCGCCGGGTCTTGACCGGCCATCCCCTGGTGCGCCAGACCCTGGCCATGGGTGACCGCCTGATGATCACGGTGGAGGATGCCGCTCAGGCCGCCGCCCCGCTGACCCAAGTCCTGGAAGACGCCGGTCTGGAGGACCTCAGCTTGGCGCCGGCCCATCCCACCCTGGAAGACCTCTTCGTGCAGGTCATGCGCCGGGAGGAAAAATGAGGGGGAAAAGGGGAAGAGGATAATGAACTGAGCCTCTGCGAAAATTTATCGAAGTTGGAGGGCGGGCATTCCCCACTATTTGGGCTGATTTTTTTGGTGCGTAAGACAGTCGCTACAAGTAACTTTTCGGACAGACTCTTCAAAAACAGGTTGCATAAACATGCCTTCCCAGGAAAAGGCCATTGTCGTCAAAAATCTCTCCCGCCGTTTCGGGGACTTCAAGGCGGTGGACAACATCAGCTTTGAAGTGAACCGGGGGGAGATCTTCGGCTTTCTGGGGCCCAACGGCGCGGGCAAATCCACCACCATCCGGATGCTCAACGGCCTGCTCCTGCCCACCAGCGGGGAAGGCCAGGTGGGGGGCTTCGACATTATCACGGAAAACGCCCAGATCAAGGACCACATCGGCTATATGTCCCAGAAGTTTTCCCTGTACGAGGATTTGACTGCGGAGGAGAACCTCAACTTTTTCGGGGGGGTCTACGGCCTGCCCCCGGCCCGGCTGCCGGAGCGCATCACCGAGGTGCTGTGCCTGGTGGGATTGGAGGAGCGCCGGCGGGACCTCACCCGGACCCTGCCCTTGGGCCTGAAACAGCGCCTAGCCCTGGCCTCGGCCATCATCCATGAACCCTCCATCCTGTTCCTGGACGAGGCCACCAGCGGGGTGGATCCCATCTCCCGGCGGAACTTTTGGGATCTCATTTACGCCATGGCGGAAGAAGGCCGGACCATCCTGGTGACCACCCACTACATGGAAGAGGCGGAGTTCTGCGACCGGCTGGTGCTCATCTACCAGGGCCATATCATCGCCCAGGGCACCCCCAGCCAACTCAAGGGGGAAGTGCAAGAGACCATCCTGGAGGTCTTTCCCGACGAGCTGGACGGCGCCCTGGAGCTCATCAAGCAGTTGCCCCAGGTTTCCGAGGCGGCGGTCTTCGGCAGCGGCCTCCATGTCTCCACCCGGCAGCCGGAGGAGACCGCGCCGGCCATTAGAGACGCCCTGGCCGCCCACCAGATCGCCTTCGGGGACATCGAACAGGTGCCCCCCAGCCTGGAGGACGCCTTCATTTCGCTGGTCCAGCGAGCCGGGGAGGCTTAGCGGCATGAATCTGGCGCGGACCTGGGCCGTCTTCCGCAAAGAAGTCATCCATATCCGGCGGGACCCTTTCAGCCTCCTGCAGATCATCCTTTTACCCATCATTATGTTGCTGCTGTATGGCTACGCCCTCACCTTCGACATCAAGGACGTCACCGTGGCGGTCTACGACCAGGAGCGCAGCCAGCTCAGCGAAGAGTTTATCAACCAGTTCCGGGGCACCCACTATTTCAAGCTGAAGTATTTTACCGACAGCTATGCCAGGCTGGAAGACCTGGTGACCCGGCGGCAGGTGGAAGTCGGCTTGATGCTGCCCTATGACTACTCCTGGAGGTGCCAGACCGGCAAAACCATCCCCGTCCAGGCCGTGGTGGACGGCACCGACTCCAACACCGCCAATATCGTCCTGGGATATGTCCAGGGGGTGGCCGCGGCCTACAACCAGCGGCTGCTGATGCAGCGGCTGCTGATCAAGGGCCCGGCCCGGATGGAGTCGCCGGTGGAAGCCCAGACGCGCTACTGGTTCAACGAAGACCTGGAGTCTCGCAATTTCATCGTTCCCAGCATGATTGCGGTGATCATGACCATGGTGGGGGCCATGCTCACCTCTTTTACGGTGGTGCGGGAACTGGAGCGGGGCAGTCTGGAGGGGTTGCTGGCCACTCCCATTAAGAAAACCGAGCTGTTGCTGGGGAAGCTGGGGCCTTATTTCTTTATCGGCATGTTGGATATGTTCATTGTCATGGCCATGGGGAAGTACCTCTTTGAAGTGCCCTTCAGGGGGAGCCCGCCGCTGCTGATCGGCCTGTCGGCCATCTTCATGATCGCCACCCTGGGGCAAGGCCTGCTGATCTCCGTAACCTCCGACAACCAGATGCAGGCCTTTCAGTGGGTCATGCTCACCTCGTTTTTGCCGGCGTTCTTTCTGTCGGGGGCCATCTTCGCCATTTATCTGATGCCGCTGCCGTTGCGGCTGGCCACCTATATTGTGGCGGCCCGGTATCTGGTCACCGTATCCACCGGGGTTTACCTGAAAGGCATCGGCTTGGAAATCCTCTGGCCCGACGCCTTGATGCTGACAGGCGCCGCGACTTTTTTTGTGTGGGTGGCCATTGCTAAATTCGTCAAAAAGATCAGGTAGGGACGATGTTCCGGCGGATATATCACATCATTGTTAAAGAGTTTATCCAGGTGTGGCGGGACAAGAAGATGCGGTTTTTTCTCATCGGCCCGCCTCTGGTCCAGCTCCTGGTGTACGGCTACATCATCAACTTCGATTTCACCCATGTGGCCGTGGGCATTTTTGATGAGAGCCGTACTATGGAGAGCCGGGAGCTCATCGACCGCTTCACCTCCAACCAGTGGTTTGATGTCAAGTATTACATCAAGAACCAAAAAGAATTGCTGGCGCATATTGACAACAAGGACATCACCATGGCGGTGTGGATCCAATGGGATTTCGCCACCCGGATGCGCCAGGGGAAATCCGGAAAAGTCTCGGTCATCCTGGATGCCACCGATTCCAACACCGCCCTGTTGGTCTCCCGCTATGCCGCCACGGTGATCGCCGATTATACCCTGGAGCAACTGCAGGGGCGGCTGGCCCGCCAGGGATCGGTGTGGCAAGGCGCAATCAGCACCCCCCTGTCCATCGAGCCCCGGGCCTGGTTCAACAGCAACCTCATCAGCCGCCACTCCATGGTCCCCGGGGTCACCGCCATGGTGGTGATGCTCATCAGCCTGATGCTCACCGCCCTGTCGGTGGTGCGGGAAAAGGAGATCGGCACCATGGAGCAGATCCTGGTAACCCCCATCCGGCCCCTGGAGTTGCTGCTGGGCAAGACCATCCCCTTCGCGATGATCGCCATGGTGGTGGGCATCGGCGTCACCGTGGTGGGCATCCTGTGGTTCCAGGTCCCCTTCCGGGGCCACCCCCTGGTGCTGATGGCGGGAACTGCCGCCTTTCTCTTGAGTTCCATCGGCCTGGGATTATTTTTTTCCACCGTCTCCTCCACTCAACAACAGGCCATGATGGCGTCCCAACTGTTCCTCATGCCGGCCATCATGCTGTCGGGCCTGGTTTTCCCCATCGCCAATATGCCCGTATTTTTCCAATATCTCACCAAACTCAACCCCCTGGCGTATTTCATCATCGTGGCCCGGGGGGTGTTCCTGGTGGGCGCCGGCCTGACCCTGCTGTGGCAGGAGATCGCCGCCATGATCCTGCTGGGCCTCGGCCTCCTGGCCCTGGCCGTGGCTCGCTTCAAGGTGCATATTGCCTGAGGCGAAAGGCTGGGAGAGGGGTTAATATCAATTTTCCATTGAAAAACTACAAACTGTAGGGGCGGACCTGCGGGTCCGCCCGCTTAGGGCAAACCCATGAGTGCGCCGCTAGAAGAAAACGGGATAATTTGCTTGGCTATGGCTTAGGGGGGCAATATAATTAGACAATTGGGCCGGGCGAACTGAGTGTCAGGTTTACGTCATCTCGAATATTCTCCCTGAAGCCGGTGTTTTGAAAAATTTTGAAACCGCCATACTTCATAGATAACCACCGAAAATATCCCGGCTATAAGTCCTGGCCCCAGGTCTGGCTGGCCGTTTTCCTGATCCTCTCCCTGCACGTCACCTCCTGTTCCGATCAGAAAAAGCCCCCGCCGCCTCCGCCGGTGCCGGTCCTGACGGCCGCGGCGGTGGAAAAGACCGTGCCGGTGGAGTTGAAGGTCATCGGCAACGTGGAGGCCTATGCCACCGTGTCCATCAAGGCCCGGGTGGGAGGGCAGTTGGTCCAGGTGAATTTCCAGGAAGGCCAGGACGTGGGAAAGGGGCGGCTCCTGTTCGTCATCGACCCCCGCCCCCTGGAAACCGCCCTGAAGCAGGCCGAGGCCAACCTGGCCCGGGACCGGGCCCTGGCCAATAAGGCCCAGGCCGACGCGGTGCGCTACGCCGAGCTGATCCGGAAGCAATTCGTCAGCCAGCAGGAGTACGACCAGGCCAAGGCCACCGCCGAGTCCCTGGCCGCCACCGTCAAAGCCGATCAGGTAGCGGTGGACAACGCCCGCCTGATGCTGAGCTACTGTTACATCCACGCCCCCATTTCGGGACGCACCGGCAACCTCATCGCCCACCAGGGCAACCAGATCAAGGCCGACGCCGACACCCCCATGGTGGTCATCAACCAGATCCAGCCCATCTATGTAGCCTTTGCCATCCCCCAGCAGCACCTGGCGGAAGTCCGAAGAGTCTCGGCGGAGAAGCAAATCCCGGTCCAGGCCGTCATCGCCGGGCAGGAAGACCACCCCGAGGCGGGCGTCCTCACCTTTATCAATAATACCGTGGATACGGCCACCGGCACCGTCCTGTGCAAGGCCACCTTTGCCAATCCCCACAAGCGCCTATGGCCGGGGCTGTTCGTCAACGTGATGGTCAAGCTCGCCACCCAGCCCGGCGCCGTCCTGGTTCCCTCCCAGGCCATTCAAACCAGCCAGGAAGGGGAGATCGTCTTTGTGGTGCAGCCCGACCTGACGGTGGAAGTGCGCCCGGTTATGGTGGGACGCGCCATCGACGGCGAGGTCATCGTCACCCAGGGCCTCAAGGCCGGGGAACGGGTGGTCACCGACGGCCAGCTCCGGCTGACGCCGGGGGCCACGGTGGAGATAAAAAGTGGGCTCTGAGATAATAATCCATAGGGTTTAGAGGAGGCCTGCCTCATGCATCTTCAACAAACGAAACGGAAAAGTCGGGAAACCGGTGGGCCCCAATATTATTTCCATAATCTTACCGGTCCGGTCAAAACTGTTTTAAGAAATAAAGGATTTGTGCGGGTAGCCTTGGTTACGCCTTATGGGGCGACCAAAACAGATTATTTTGCGGTGGGCAAGGACCATAAATTTGATGAAAAAGGGAATATTGTTGAAGGTAAAGTTGGACATGATAGAATTCAGCAAGGAATCGCTGCGGAGAGTATCGGAGAATCTATCAGGTTCTGGTACAAGTTGACAAAAAGTGATTTTGAAAGGATTGATATTGATATAGATATAGTAGACGAAGATTTTTATTTAACTCCGACAAAATGTAAACAAGTCCATTCAAAGAAATTTATACCGATTAATAAGATTGAACGACCACTTACATTTAGTAATGATTATATAAGTAGACTTTGGAAAGATCATATTAAGTTTTTAATTAATGATAGTAGAGATATTGTGGAATGGTCATTCAAGGAAATTTGTAGAGTAGTTTTAGATCATAAAGAAAAGGTTCGGCATATTCAAGAACAAGATATACTCAGGGTATCTGGTCCGCTAAAACATTTAGGAGTTACATTAGGGCCTTATGTTGGGAGAGGCTACGATTGTATCAGTAAAATTAAGTTTCTCGATTATCCAACATATAGTGTCCCTATTGAGATTAAAAGATACAGCAAAAAGTATAAATATCAGATGGAGAAGTATGGGAAAGATGAACTTTCAAGGGCAATAATATTGTGTGCATTTCATGACTTAGAAAATACTCCTCGTAATGTCGATGTGATTGAGTTAGATTCTATGTGTAGTTATATAGGGGCCTTATGAATTATAGTGAAATAAATCCTATCTCAAAACGCATCCCTGCAAAACGTCAGGGCGCCAAAAGACATTATGGAATTCATCCGTATTTTACCAGGAGGCCGTTTAATGTAGTTAGAGATTATATCATTAATTATTCTGCAAGTGGCGACACTATAATTGACCCATTCGGTGGATCAGGGGTTACCGCAATTGAGGCTTTTTTAGAAAATAGAATCGGTATTCAAAATGATATTAATCCATTAGCTAACTTTATTGCTTCGGGAATCATAGAATTAAGCAAGGTATCTTCGGAAGATATTCTTTATTATCTTAAAATAATTGAAATAAATTGTAAAAATGAACTTACAAATATATCTGCTATTGATGAATCGAAGATAGATATTAAAATATATCAAGTTAAATTGCCCCCCAATATTAAACTTCCTTCAAATTCAGATGCAGAAAGATATTTTGATCTTTTTACGCCTAGTCAATTGCTCTCAATGGCGATTTTAAAAACAGAGATAGATAAAATTGAAAATCCATCTTTACGACATATCTTTCTTTTAGCTTGGTCTTCAACGTTAGCTAGAATAAACAAAACTTTTATATCCACCCAAGGCCGGGCGGAATCAAGGGGAGGTTCGAGTATATTCAGCATTTACCGATATAAACTCGCCAAAAACATTGTTAAGATTAACCCCTGGGATTGTTTTTATAATCGCTTCCATAATATTTTAAGGGCAAGAAAGGAGATGATGCAAAATATAGAACTTAAGAAGGCAAAGGATAAATGGGTTGGAGATTTTAAAGTGTATAGACTGGATGTAGAAGAATTAAGGAATTTATTTTTTGAATCAGCTGATTATATTTTTACTGATCCGCCTTATGGCGGCCATATATCATATTTGGATTTATCTATTCTTTGGAATTCTTGGCTTGGACTAATGCCAAGTAAAAAAAATTATGAAGAAGAAATAATAGTAGGTGGGGAATTAAAATTTACAGAAGAACATTATATTAACAGGTTAAAAAAAAGTATTAAAGCATCATTTGATATTTTAAAATATGATCGATGGTTATCCATAGTATTTCAGCACTGGAACATAGAATATTTCGAAGCAATTCTTTCTGCTGCAGAAGAATCTCATGCAGAATTAAAATCAGCAATCACCCAAATAGGTGATACCATATGGTCAATGCACAAGAAAAAAGGAAAGGAGTCGGTTTTAGCAGGAGAGTTTATTTTAAGCTTTTATAAAAAAAATAAAATAAAAGGCGTTAAAGAGGCTAAGCAAATAGATATTAAAAGTATAATAATTAAGATATTGCAGAATTATAAAAATGATAAATTGTACGCAGAGTATCTACTCAATCAATTAGTTCTGGAAGCATGGAAGATTGGAATTATTAAACAATTAAAGATAAACAGAGACCAATTAATTGAACTATTGAACGAAGCCGGCTGGAATTATGATGATAAGAACCATTATTGGTGTAAGGCAAGTAAATCAACTAACTTATTTTATTAAAATAATTTAGCTTCTCTTCTTTAAATGCACTTCACCGAGCTCTTCATCCGCCGGCCGGTCATGACCACCCTGGTGATGCTGGCCATCCTGCTGTTCGGGGCCATGAGCTATCGCTACCTGCCGGTGAGCGATCTGCCCAACGTGGATTTCCCCACCATCCTGGTGGGCGCCAACCTGCCCGGGGCCTCCCCGGAGACCATGGCCTCGTCGGTGGCCACTCCCCTGGAACGCCAGTTCTCCACCATCGCCGGCCTGGACTCCATGAGTTCCACCAACGCCCTGGGCCTGACGCAGATCACCCTCCAGTTCAACCTGAGCCGGGACATCGACGCTGCGGCCCAGGACGTCCAGGCGGCCATCGGCAAGGCCGCCCGGCAGTTGCCGCCGGACCTGCCCAACCCGCCGGTGTACCAGAAGGTGAACCCCGCGGATCAGCCGGTCCTCTACCTGGCGGTGACCTCCGAGACCCTCCCCCTGTCCACCGTCAACGAATACGCCGACACCCTCATGGCCCAGCGCATCTCCATGGTCAACGGGGTGGCCCAGGTCCAGATCTTCGGGGAGCAGAAATTCGCGGTGCGCCTCCAATTGGACCCCCAGGCCCTGGCCAGCCGGGGCCTGGGGATTAACGAGGTGGCCGAGGCGGTCAAGAAAGAAAACGTCAACCTCCCCACCGGGACCCTGTATGGCCCCCACCAGGCCTTCACCGTCCAGGCCACGGGACAGCTCACCACCGCGGCGGCCTACCGGCCCATGATCGTGGCCTACCGCGGCGGCCAACCCGTGCGCCTGGCGGATATCGGCCGGGTGCTCAACAGCGTCGCCAACGACAAGATCGCCTCCTGGTACAAGACTTCCCGGGCCATTGTCCTGGCGATCCAGCGCCAGCCGGGCACCAACACCATCGAGGTGGTGGATTCCATCAATAAATTGCTCCCCACCTTGCGGCGACAAATCCCGGCCTCGGTAAAAATCATCACCCTGTACGACCGCTCCGCCACCATCCGGGAATCGGTGAATGATGTGCAGTTTACCCTGCTCCTGGCTTTAGGCCTGGTGGTCATGGTGATCTTCCTCTTCCTGCGCAACCTCTCCGCCACCGTCATTCCCAGCCTGGCCCTGCCCATGTCCATCGTGGGCACCTTTGCCGTCATGTATCTGATGGGTTACAGTCTGGACAACCTCTCCCTGATGGCCTTGATCCTGTGCGTGGGGTTCGTGGTGGACGACGCCATCGTGGTGTTGGAAAATATCGTCCGGCGCCTGGAGATGGGGGAGGGGCCTTTTGAAGCAGCCATCAACGGCTCCCGGGAGATCGGTTTCACCATCCTCTCCATGACCCTGTCCCTGGCCGCGGTGTTTATTCCGGTGTTCTTTCTGGGCGGCATCCTGGGGCGGCTGCTCCATGAATTCGCGGTGACCATCGCCGCGGCCATCCTGGTGTCCGGCTTCGTGTCCCTGACCCTCACCCCCATGTTGTGCAGCCGATTTCTAAAGCCGCCCCACGAGGAGCGCCACAGCCGCCTCTACGACTTGACGGAGCGCCTATTCCAGGGGATGCTCCGGTGGTATGACCGGACCCTGACCTGGGTCCTGAACCACCAGCGGTCCACCATGGCGGTTTCCGCCCTGCTCCTGGTGCTGACCCTGTACCTGTTGGGGACCATACCCAAGGGATTTCTCCCCAGCGAGGACACGGGCTCGATCTTTACCTTCACCGAAGCGGCCCAGGGCATCTCTTTCGAGGCCATGGTCCGGGAACAAAAGGCCCTGGCGGCCATTGTCGGCCAGAACCCTTATGTGAAAAACTTTTTCTCCAGCGTCGGGGCCAGCGGCCCCAACGTGGCGGGCAACACCGGCCGCATATTCATCCGTCTCATCCCCCGGAACCAGCGCCCGGGAGTGGATGACATCATCGGACAATTGCGCCCCCGGTTGGCCACGGCGCCGGGCATCCGGGCCTTCATGCAAAACCTGCCCCCCATCCGCCTCGGCGGCATGCTGACCAAGAGCCTCTACCAGTTGACCCTCCAGAGTCCGGACATAAAGGATCTGTATCACTACGCCCCGCTGCTGGAAGACAAAATTCGGGCCCTGCCGGGGCTCATCGACGTGACCAGCGACCTGCAGATCAGGAATCCCCAGGTGAACGTGGCCATCAACCGGGACCAGGCGGCCACCCTGGGGGTCACGGCCCAGCAGATCGAGGACGCCCTGTACTACGCTTACGGCTCCCGGCAGATCTCCACCATTTACGCCCCCAACAACCAGTACGACGTCATCCTGGAGCTGGAGCCTCGTTACCAGGCGGACCCCGGGGCCCTGAAGTGGCTCTATATCCGCTCCGACGCCGGCCAGCTGGTGCCGCTGGACGTGGTGGCCAACCTGACCCGGAGCCTGGGACCCCTGACCATCAACCACTCCGGCCAGCTGCCGGCGGTGACCATTTCCTTCAACCTCAAGCCGGGCGCGGCCCTGGGCGATGCGGTGGACGCGGTGGACAAGCTGGCCCGGCAGATGTTGCCCGCCACCATCACCACCAGCTTCCAGGGCGCGGCCCAGGCCTTCCAGGCCTCCATGCAGGGCCTGTGGCTCCTGTTGATCATGTCCATCCTGGTGATCTACCTGATCCTGGGCATCCTCTACGAGAGTTTCATCCACCCCTTGACCATCCTTTCGGGTCTGCCCTCCGCCGGGGTGGGGGCCCTGGTGGCCCTGATGATTTTCCGCATGGACCTGAATATTTATGCCTTTGTGGGGGTGATCATGCTGGTGGGCATCGTCAAGAAAAACGCCATCATGATGATCGACTTTGCCCTGGAGGCCCAGCGCCGCGACGGCAAGAGCCCCCGAAACGCCATTTACTCCGGGGCCCTGGTGCGCTTCCGGCCCATCATGATGACCACCATGGCGGCTTTGATGGGGTCGCTCCCCATCGCCCTGGGCCTGGGGGCCGGGGCCGAATCCCGCCAGCCCTTGGGGGTGGCGGTGGTGGGCGGCCTCCTGGTCTCCCAGCTTCTCACCCTCTATATCACCCCGGTCTTTTACCTCTATATGGAAGCCTTCCAGCAATGGGCGGGCAACCGGTTCCGCCGGGGCCGCCCCAAGAGCCTGCCGGCCCGAGGATAACTACAGGGGCTGGCAATCTGGAAAACCAGGTTGCAGAGACTCAGGTTTCTTGATCCAGCAGGCGATAGCCCACCCCGGGGTCAGTTACCAGATAGGCGGGGCGGGTGGGATTGTCTTCCAGTTTGCGGCGCAGGTTGAGAATGAAGATGCGCAGGTAGGGGGTTTGGTCGACGTTGGAAGGCCCCCACACCTCTTTGAGCAATTGGCGATGGGTCACCGCCTTGCCCCGATGTTTGATGAGGGTGATCAGGAGCTTGTCTTCTATGGGGGTGAGGTGGACTTCCTCGGAGCCCCGGAGCACCCGGCGCTTTTCCAGGTCCACGGTGACGTTCGCCATGGAGAACACCATCTCCCCGACCCCTTCGCCGGCCTGGGGCGAGCGCCGCAGGACCACCCGGATACGGGCCAACAGTTCACTGACCCCGAATGGCTTGGTGAGATAATCGTCGGCCCCCGCGTCCAGGGTGGCAACCTTCTCCCGCTCCTGGTCCCGGGCCGACAGCACGATAATGAGGATGGCGGACCACTCCCGCACCTGCCGGATGACCTCTATGCCTTCCATGTCCGGCAGACCCAGGTCCAAAAGCAGCACATCTGCGGTCTGGGCGGCGGCCAGGCTCAGTCCTTCCCGCCCGCCGGCAGCCTCCAGCAGGTCATATCCCTGGGTGGGAAGGCTGGCCCGCACAAACCGGCGGATGTGAAGATCGTCTTCAATGAGAAGGATGCGCGGCTTCATGGTTCTGGTCCTCTTTCATTTCGGGAAGATCCTGGGCTAAGCGGGGTGCTCCTTCCTCTAACGGCAAGGTGAAGCTGAAGACGGCGCCGCCTTCGGGCCGGTTGGCCCCCCAGATACGGCCGCCGTGGACCTTGATGATGCTCCGGCAGATGCTCAGACTCATCTTCGACAGCAGGAAAAAAATAGTTTTGTGATAACAATAAGTTAAGTAGTAGCAAAATGTTTTCGGCACTACAAAGTTTACCGGTTGACGGAGTTGAGCCCTCAAGAGATGGGGCCCAAGAGCGTCACCGGAGGTGGCGGCCGGACCCCGGCCGCGGCGAAGGCCTTATGGGCGGCGCCGACCATATCGGTGCGCAGTTGGTAACGCTCGCCGTCCAGTTC
>Ga0172375_10006310_pt1 | contig 16707 bp, 13 predicted proteins | sample LakKiv1m_FD_114537 | JGI IMG/M metagenome (GOLD analysis project Ga0172375, IMG submission 114537) | Freshwater microbial communities from Kabuno Bay, South-Kivu, Congo - kab_092012_11.1m | ecosystem: Environmental > Aquatic > Freshwater > Lake | place: Democratic Republic of the Congo...
ACAACGCGTACTTGACCATCGGAAAGCGGTGGCCAGCGGGCAGCGGCAGCACAAATTGGTCGGAATAAAACGCTTCCACGGAGTGACTCAGCCGCCTGGGCTTTGCACATTTTTAGAGCCTGGTATCCAATTTTGTTGCGACGCAACAAAAAGTCTTGCAGAACTCGGGTTTGTCCCTATAATCATTTCCATGCTGCACTGCAACATTGTTGCCGGAGCAGTTGCAACGATGGTACTGCCTTTTCTTTTTACTCACCTTTGGAGATTTGAACATGATGACCGTAGAACAAATGCTGGCCGCCCAAAAAGCCAATGTCGACACCCTGTTGGGCCTGACCGCCAAGGCTTTTGAAGGCGTTGAAAAGATTGTTGAACTGAACATGAGCGCCTCCAAGGCCGCTTTGGCCGAAACCGGCGAAAACGCCAAGGCCATGATGAGCGTGAAAGACGCGCAAGAGCTGCTGGCCCTGCAATCGAGCCTGCTGCAACCCCTGGCCGAAAAGACCGCTGCCTACAGCCGTCACCTGTATGAAATCGCCACCGGCACCACCAGCGAATTCACCAAGGCCATCGAAGCGCAAGCCGCTGAAGCCCAAAGCAAGTTCTCGGGACTGGTGGAATCGGCCGCCAAGAACGCGCCGGCCGGCTCTGAAGCCGCTGTGGCTGTGCTCAAGAGCGCTGTCGCTGCCGCCAACAACGCCGTGGAATCGGTTCAAAAGGCCGTCAAGCAAGCCACCGACGTCGCTGAAGCCAACTTCACCGCCATGGCCAACAGCGCCACCGGTGCCGCAAAACCCGCTTCCAAGAAGCGTTAATCCACGCCTTGGGCTTTAAAAAGGGTCTTTCCTGACAAAATTTAGGGCATGACTCTAAAGGTCAAGGGAAAACCCTGAGATACTCAACCCCGTTGAGGACTGAATTTTCAGGATCTTTGCAAGTTGTCTCCTCGGGTCCTTTCGAAACCATCAGGTTCAGGGATCCCTTAAGGGTTGGTCGCAAGACCAACCCTTTTTTTTCGATATGCTGCGCTGCTTCGCCGCCGCAATATCCACGTCATGGCCCCTTTCCCCTTTTTGCTGAACCGCCGTGCGCTGCTGCTGGGGCTGGGCGCCGGGGCACTCGGGCACCACCGTTCCCATGCCCTGGCCAGCCCAGCCGATCAGACCCCGCCTGTCTTGGCACAGCGCCCACTGGTGTTTCCGCGCGACCTGGGCAGCCACCCCGACACTGCGCTGGAATGGTGGTACGTGACGGGCGCGTTGCACGCGTCTGACCGACCGCTGGGGTTTCAGCTGACGTTTTTCAGGTCGCGCGTGCCGTCCACACAAGGCATGACGTCCAGCTTTGCGGCCAAACAGCTGATCTTTGCCCACGCGGCGCTCGCCGATGTGCGCGGACAGCGCCTGTGGCACGACCAGCGCATTGCGCGCAGTGCAGGCGCGCCACATATCGATCTGGCCGATGCCAGCCAAGCTGACACCGCAATCCGCCTGCGCGACTGGACGCTGGCGCGTCAAGGCGAGCGCTACCTGGCCCGCGCGGCCGCCAAAGGCTTTCAGCTGGACCTGACGCTGACCGAAACCCAGCCGCTGCTGCTGCAGGGTGACCAGGGCTGGTCGCGCAAAGGGCCGCTGGCCAGCCAGGCCAGTTTTTATTACAGCAAGCCGCAACTGCACGTCACCGGCACGGTCGGGCTGGGGCAGGAACGCCTGAGCGTGCAAGGGCGCGCCTGGCTGGACCACGAATGGAGTAACGCCTTCATGCCGCCCCAGGCCGTGGGCTGGGACTGGATCGGCATGAATCTGCACGACGGCAGCGCGCTTACCGCCTTCCAGTTGCGCGACGCCAACGGGCAGGCGGTGTGGGCAGATGGATCGTTGCGCGAAGCACCGGGCCTGGTGCCAGCGCAAGCGTTCGGACCCGAACACATCGCATTCAAGCCCCGCCGCTACTGGAAAAGCCCGGCCACGGCTGCCGTTTACCCGGTGGAATGGGATCTGGCAGTAGGGGCGAAGCGCTTTGTCGTGCGCGCGGTGCTGGATGCGCAAGAGCTCGACAGCAGCCGATCCACCGGCGCGGTCTACTGGGAAGGCCTCAGCGACCTGCTCGACACTTCCGGGCAACAGCTCGGGCGCGGTTATCTGGAGCTGACCGGGTATGCGCGGCCGCTGCAACTCTGAGCAGCAGTCAACCTGTCATTTGCTATTTTTTGCGTAGCTTATCGGCTTTTTCCTTTCTGGGCTAAAGGCGAATTTCATTGGCCTACACTGCGCCCATGACCGCGCCGCGCCCAAGCATCCAGAACCCCAAATCGCTCTCAGGGCTGCTGCCGTTCTTGCGCCCCTACCGGGCGCGCATTGCGCTGGCGCTGGTGTTTTTGTTGCTGGCGGCCGCAGCCACGCTGACATTTCCACTGGCCTTGCGCAACCTGATCGACACCGGTATGGAGCAGACGCGGGCCGACGACCGGCTGCTGACCTTGCGCGGACACTTTTTGGCGCTGTTTGGCGTGGCGGTGGCGCTGGGCGTTTTTTCAGCCACGCGGTTTTATCTGGTGAGCTGGCTGGGCGAGCGCGTCAGTGCCGACCTGCGCAACGCCGTCTATGCCCACGTGCTGCGCCAAAGCCCGGCTTTTTTTGAGACGACGCAGACCGGCGAAGTGCTGTCGCGCCTGTCCGCCGACACCACGCTGGTGCAAACGGTGGTGGGGTCGTCGCTGAGCCTGGGGCTGCGCAACGCCGTGATGGGCGCAGGCGCGCTGGCCATGCTGGTGTGGACCAACCCGATGGTGATGGCGCAGGTGCTGGTGATTCTGGCGCTGGTGGTGCTGCCGGCGGCCGCCTTTGGGCGGCGGGTGCGCAAACTCTCACGCGCCAGCCAGGACCGCGCCGCCGACTCCAGCGCCATCGCCGCCGAGGTGCTCAACGCCATCCCGGTGGTGCAGAGCTATACCGCAGAAGGGCGCGAGACCCGCCGGTTTGTGCAGGCCACGCAAGCCGCGTTTGACGTGGCCGCACGACGCGCCTGGGCCCGCTCTGCGCTGGTGGCGTTCATCATCATCGCCAGCTCGGGCGCGCTGCTGTGGGGCTTGTTCCAAGGCACACAAGCCGTGATGGGCGGGCGCATCAGCGCCGGGCATCTGGGTCAGACCGTGATTTACGTGATCATCCTGGCCGGTGCCCTGGCCGTGCTGGGCGAGGTCTATGGCGACGTGATGCGCGCAGCTGGCGCCACCGAGCGTCTGATGGAGCTGCTGGCCAGCCGGTCGCCCATTGTTTCACCGTCAAATCCGGTCTTAGCCCCTATCGAAGCTCATGGGAGCGCTATTGATTTTAAGAATCTGACGTTTCACTACCCGTCACGCCCTGGGCAGGCGGCGGTGCAGGGGCTGACGCTCACGGTGGCGGCCGGACAGACGGTGGCGCTGGTGGGGCCCAGTGGCGCTGGCAAAAGCACCGTGTTTCAGTTGCTGCTGCGCTATTACGACGCCCAGCACGGGCGCATCCTGCTCGACGGTGTGCCCACCCGTGACCTGGCATTGGATGACTTGCGCCAGCGCATCGGCATCGTGCCGCAAGAGGCGGTGGTGTTCTCCAGCAGCGCGCTAGAAAACATTCGCTACGGGCGCCCTGAAGCCAGCGACGACGAGGTCAAGGCCGCCGCGCAAGCCGCGTTTGCGCATGACTTCATCTGCGCGCTACCGCAAGGCTACAACACGTTTCTGGGCGAGCGCGGCGTGCGCCTGAGCGGCGGCCAGCGCCAGCGCATCGCGATTGCCCGCGCGATCCTGAAAAATGCGCCGCTGCTGTTGCTGGACGAAGCCACCAGCGCGCTGGACGCCGAAAGCGAACGCATGGTGCAGGCCGCGCTGGAGCGCGCGATGCGCGGGCGCACCACGCTGGTGATTGCCCACCGCCTGGCCACGGTACAAAAGGTCGATCAGATTGTGGTGATCGACCAAGGGCAGCTGGTGGAGCACGGCACGCACGCCGAGCTGCTGGCCCGAGGTGGCCTCTACGCCAGGCTGGCGGCGCTGCAGTTTCATGCCTGAGGGGCAATGCCCATTGCAGCAGATTTGCGGTTGCGGTAATACAATGTCGTACAGAAGGAATCATCGCGATGCAAACGACGTTGACAGTTCGCTTATCGGATGCCGAAACCCAAGGCCTGGATGCGCTGTGCCAGAACAGCGGCAAGTCGCGCAGCGAGGTGGTGCGAGAGGCGCTGCGGGCGCATCGCTTGCGTGATTCGCTGCGCCAAAGCCAGGCCCAATTGGCCCCGTTGGCACGTGCAGCGGGCTGGCTGACGGAAGATGATGTGTTGCAAGACGTGTCATGAAGGTGTTTCTGGACACCAACGTCTGGGTGTCGGCCACCATTTTTTCAGGTCTGTGCGAAGAACTGGTGCTGCAGTGTGCTGATCGCAACTGGCTGTACAGCAGCCCGCTAATTCAGTTCGAAGCGCACGAGGTGTTGACGCGCAAATTCCCGGGCAGTCCCAATGCCTGCAAATTGTTTGACGCTTCCTGGCAAGTGGCGGTTTTGATTGACGATGTGACCGAACCACCTGATGACAATGATCGGCGTCTGGTGAATGCCGCAGCCCGTGCAGGAATGGATTTTTTTGTCACTGGCGACAAACGCGTGCTGGGTTGGCAAGCGCTCCGACGGGTGCAGGGTGTGATGAGCATCGTGACGCCGCGCGAGGTCTGGCTGGCTGCCCTGCAGTTTCACACCTGAACGGCCGTTGGGTCAAAAGCTCACGTCAAGTGAGGAATCAACCAGGCCCGGGTCTTGAAGTGCGCCCGCAACGCGCGTAAACTTTGCCGCACATCCTAGAGGAGCCTGCCATGGACGTCTCCAAAGCCTCATCTTCCGTGGTGCAAACCACGCAGCAACCCACGCGGCTACAAAAGGCCGAACAGGCCCAGCGGCAGACCCGACAACGCGAGGTGGACAACCCGCCCCCGCCGCCGCCAAAACCCACTGTCAACACCCGCGGCGAGACCACCGGTCGGCTGGTCAACGTCACCGCTTAAGGCCACACACCCCGCGGGAGCCCCTGTGGCACGCCTTGCTGCAGTCAGCAGTGCGACGCCTTCCATGCAGGCGACGCTGATGCGCGCGCGCGTAGAACAGGCGCGGCGCGAAGCCGACCAGGCACAAGCCTACGCTGACGACTTGCGCCAGCAGTTACAGATGCAAGAGCAAACCACCCAGCAGGCACAAGGGCGGGTTCAAAGCCTGGAGCGTGGCATGCAGTCCAGCGCCAGACCGGCACCAGTGGTTGATCGTCCCAGTGACGCGCCAGTCCGCCAGACCACCACGCAACCCACACCGGCCGAGCCCACCTACCTGAACACGCTGGGTGCGGTCTTCAAGGCAGCCAAGCCGATTCTGGCCATGGACCTGTCGGTTCAGCAAAAGAATGTGGTCAAGTCCAGCCTGTTTGAAGCCACCAACACGCTGGCATCCACACCAACGACCCCTACAGCCGTGACGCGCAGCTACGCCCCGCAAAGCGGTGCTGCAGCGTCTTCCAGCACGGGCAGTCTGCTCAACCAGTCGGTCTGAATTACCGGGCCCTGGCGGCCCGGTGCGCCCTTATGACGCCAGATGGCGTAGCTCGCGCAGCGCCACCGATATGGGCGCCAGATCAGGGCCCTGCCCCCCAATGGTTTGCGACAAGGCGTCCAGTCGATGAATCTGCACCGCATTTTGCGTGGCCCAGTCTGACACGCTGGGGTAGCGGGTCAGCACCCCCTGGGTGATCTGGCTGGCAATGGCGTAAATGTCGTCGCGGGCGCTACCGCGCGCCTGCGTTTGCCACAGCGTGTCGGTGGGCAAGCGGTTGATGTGCCCGCGCCAGGCCAGCAGCCCCAGTGTGCCGTCCACCTCAAAGTAGGTGCGCGCGGCGCGCTCCAGCGTGGTCTGAACCTTGTCGCTCAGGTCCACCAGGTCCAGCGCCGGGAACAAAAACTCCAGCGCGGTGAGCTGTTGCGCCAGATCAGCATCCACCCCGCCTTGCTCAAGCTTGTGCGCTGCGGCCTGCCAGCTCTGGCGGGCGTGCTCGGGCAACCATTGCGCCAGCTGCGCGCGCAATTCACGCGCACCGGGCTGATAGCGCACGATCAGGCTGGGCAGATCAGAATCGGTACCGCGCCAGCGCAGCATCCAGCGTGAGGCACGCTGTGCAATGGCCATGAGCTTGGCCAACAGATCCAGTTGCAGCGCGCTGGAGACCGCGTGATCGAGCGCATCAATGCGGTCCCACAGCGCTTCAAGTTCAAAAATCTCGCGCGCCAGCGTGTAGGCGCGCACCACGTCGGCGGTCTTGGCCGCAGCCTCGGCGGCCAGAAAATTGACAAAGGTGGCGCCCATGCGGTTGACCAGCGTGTTGGCCACCACGGTGGCAACAATTTCGCGCTTGAGCGGATGCCGTGCAATGGCGTCGTCAAACCGGCCCGCCAGGGCCTTGGGAAAGTAGGTGGTGAGCGCGCGCTTGAAGTACGGGTCATCGGGCAAGTCACTGGCGACCAGGTCGTCAAACACCGAAATCTTGGCGTAGGCCAGCAAGACGGCGTTTTCCGGTGCGGTCAGGCCGGTCTTGTGCTGACGACGACGCGCGATTTCGTCGTCGGCGGGCAGAAATTCAATCACCCGGTCGAGCCGCCCTGCCCCCTCCAGCCACTGCATCAGCCGCTGCTGACCGTCCAGAAAGTACAGGGGCCGATGGCCGGCAATGTCCAGCGCCTGCGTCTGGTAGTAGTTGTCGCTCAGCACCAGGTGGCCCACCTCGTCGGTCATCGACGCCAGCAGGTCATTGCGCTGCTTGTAGGTCATGTCGCCGCGCTCGACCACACGGTCGAGCAAGATCTTGATGTTGACCTCGTGGTCAGAGCAGTCGACCCCGGCCGAGTTGTCGATGGCGTCGGTGTAAATGAGTCCACCCTTCTGAGCAAATTCGATGCGACCGTTTTGCGTGCAGCCCAGATTGCCACCTTCCACCAGCACCTTGCAGCGCAGTTGCTGGCCGTTGACCCGAAACGCGTCACCCGCCTTGTCGCCGACCTGGGCGTGCGTCTCAAACGTTGCTTTCACATAGGTGCCGATGCCACCGTTGTAGATCAGGTCCACTGGTGCCTGCAGCAACGCATGCAGCAGTTCATGCGGTGAGAGTTCGGCACGCTCGATGCCCAGCGCCGCTTGCGCCTGTGCGGACAGCGCAATCGACTTGGCCGAGCGCGGGTACACGCCGCCACCTGCGGAGATCAATGACTTGTCGTAGTCGTCCCAGCTCGAACGCGGCAGCTTGAACAGGCGCTGGCGCTCGGCAAAGCTGCGTGCCTCATCTGGCTGCGGGTCGATAAAGATGTGCCGGTGGTCAAACGCAGCCACCAGCGCAATGTGTTCAGACAACAGCATGCCGTTGCCAAACACGTCGCCCGACATGTCGCCAATTCCCACCACGCTAAAGCGCGCGCTCTGCGTGTCCACACCCAGCGATCTGAAATGTCGCTTGGCCGATTCCCACGCGCCACGCGCTGTGATGCCCATCTTTTTGTGGTCATAACCAACCGACCCGCCCGAGGCAAACGCATCACCCAGCCAGTAGCCATAGTGCGCCGACACGCTGTTGGCAATGTCGGAGAAACTGGCCGTGCCTTTGTCGGCGGCCACCACCAAATAGGGATCGTCGGCGTCGTGGCGCACCACATCCACCGGCGGCGTGACCACGCCGTGCACCAGGTTGTCGGTGATGTCGAGCATGCCCGACAGGAACAGCCGGTAGCAGGCAATGCCTTCGGCCATCCAGGCGTCACGGTCGGCCGGGCTGGGCGCCTGTTTGAGTACGAAGCCGCCTTTGGAGCCCACTGGAACGATCACCGTGTTTTTGACGTGCTGCGCCTTGACCAGACCCAGGATTTCGGTGCGGAAGTCTTCGCGCCGATCAGACCAGCGAATGCCACCGCGCGCGACCTTGCCGTTGCGCAGGTGAACCGCTTCAAAGCGCGGCGCGTAGACCCAGATTTCGGCCATAGGCTTGGGCTCGGGCACACCGGGCATCTGGCGCGGATTGAACTTGAAGCTCAGGTACGGCTTGGTCTGGCCGGCCACAAACCCTTGCCAGACGTTGGTGCGCGTGGTCGCCATCATGCATTGGTAGAACTGGCGCAGCACACGGTCTTCTTCCAGGCTGGCCACGGCGCCCAGCGCAGCGTCAATCTGTGTCGCCATGGCCTGCAGCTGCTGGCCACGATCCCCCGCCAGCGACGGGCAAAAACGCAGCTCGAACAAGCGGTACAGCTGCTGCGTGACGGCGGCGTTCTTGCACAGCGTCGACTCGATGTAGGCTTGGCTGAACGGGAAGCCAATCTGTTTGAAATACCGGGTGTAGGCACGCAGCACCGCAATGGCGGGCGCGTCCAGCTCGGTCGCCAGCAGCAAGCGGTTGAGGTCGTCACTTTCCACCTGATGGCGCCAGACCTGCAGGAACATCGCCTCAAAGCGCTCCTTGACCGCTGCGAATGCAGTGGAGGCGCTCAGCTGCAAGCCCAGGTCGTGCAACCACAAGTTCTGGCCACCCACCTGATAAATCTTGTACGGTTGCTCATCGAGCACGCGCGCGCCCATGCGCTCAAGCACCGGCAGCGAATCCGACAGCGCCACCTTGGAGACGCTGTAAATCTTGAAGCGGACGGCGCCCGCGGCGGCGTTGAGCGGCCGATACAAGCTGACCGCCATGCCCTGTTGCGGCGTCAGGGTATTGAGCACCTGTGCATCTTCTGCGGCCGCCGCGCCTGAGAAGTCATTCTGGTAGGCGAGTGAAAAGCCAAAACGTCCCGCTAACACCAACCCGGCCGACTCACCCAGGGTCTGGATCAGGGCCTGCTGGCAGTCGTCTTCCCAGCGACGGGCCAGGCCGACGATGCGGGCTTCCAGTGCGCCCAGGTCGGGGCTGCGTGGTGCCTGCTGCTCTGAACGCACCAGGTAATGAATGCGCGCCAGCGGCTGATCGGTGAGCATGGGCGTGTATTGCGCCGACTGGCCGTCCAGAGCGCGCATCAGCTCGTCACCAATGCGGCTGCGCAGCTCGGTGTTGTAGCGGTCGCGCGGCACAAACACCAGCACCGAGGTGAAGCGCCCGAACGGGTCGCGGCGCAAATAGATACGGGTGCGTTGATGCTCCTGCAACCGCAAAATGCCAATGGCGTGATCGATCAGCGTGGCGGCGTCGACCTGCATCAGTTCGTCACGCGGGTAGGCGTCCAGAATGGCTTGCAGCGACTTGGCCGCATGGCTGTCAGGCACCACCGCGGCCGCTTGCAGCACCGCCTGGATGCGCTGGCGCACCTGCGGGATGTCTTGCACCGGCGCAGCGTAGGCTTTGGACGTGTACAGGCCCAAAAAGCGGGTTTCCCCAACAACTTCACCCGCGCTGTTGAGCCGTTTGACCGCCAGGTAATCGAGCCAGGCCGGGCGGTGCACGGTGGAACGCGTCATGGCCTTGGTCACCAGCACCAGTTGGTCGGAGTCAAGAAACTCAAGCGCGTCCTGCGGCAACTGGCTGGTGGGCGTTTGCGCCACACCACGCAAGATGCCCAGCCCAGAGCCGTCCACCGCCTCGAGTTCAACCACCTCGGCGGTTCGGCGCAAGGTGTAATCACGCACCCCCAAAAAAGTAAAGTGCTGGTCTTTGAGCCAACGCAGCAATGCCACGCCTTCAAGCTGGCCAGGCGACGGCTGTGGCAGGTGCTCGCATTGGCTGCACACCGCTTGCAGGCGTGCAAGCATTGCTGACCAGTCTGTCACCGCCGAACGAACATCGTGCAACACGCGCAGCAGCTCATCGGCCAGCACCTGCCGATCAGACGCCACCGCAATGCGGTCGCACTGCACCATGATGAACGACTGCACTTTGGCCTGCGCCACGGGGTGTGCGCTGGCCACCGTCGCAGCGCGCAACACTCCGGCGGCATCGCGATCGATCACCAGCAAAGGGTGCACGATCCAGTGCGCCACACGCCCCAGCCGGTTAACGGCCATGGTGACGGAATCGACCAGAAACGGCATATCGTCCTGCACGATCTGGATCACCGTGTGTTCACAACTGAAGCCGTCTTCGGCCACACTGGGATTGAAGACACGCACCCGGGGGGGTGTTGCAGCGTCCAGCAGGCGCAGATGCGCGCTGGCCATGGCCACCAGGGCGTCGACGCCGCGCTCTTCGAGCTCTTGCGGATCGGCACCCTCAAAGTAGGCCGAAACAAAATCTGCCAGCGCAGGCGCGCCGTCAGAGGAATCTTGCATGATTTGACGACGCAAAGCGCCGAGCATGGCGTGGGACATCACGATCTCCGGACGTGTTATGAAACGCCGGGGATTCTAGGAAGCGCCATTTCAGCGCAGCGCCGCGTCAGACGCAATTCATCGGGTTATGCAAAATAAACATGCTCTCACGCGCTAGCTACCCAGTCCAGTTTCCAGGCGCCGCTGATCACGTTTTGCAGCCACAGCGCTGCGGCCAATGTTTTGCCGTCGGTGACGACACCGCTGCGACACCAATGCAGCAATTCGTCAGCGGTGGCGGTAAAGACGTCCAGCGACTCACCAGGGTCAAGGTGGCGCTCGCCCGCTGTCAGACCCCGAGCAAACCAAATGTCGATAGCCTCGGTGGAATAGGCAACGAGCGGGTGCAACACGCCCGCGTGCGCCCAGGAATTGGCGGTGTAGCCAGTTTCTTCACGTAGCTCACGGCGCGCGCAGTCAAAGCACGCTTCACCGGGGTCAAGCTTGCCAGCCGGAAATTCGATCATCACCTGCTGGATGGGGTAGCGAAACTGACGCTCTAGCACCACCCGCACCTGCCCCAACGCATCCACCAGCATCGGAACGATCATGACCGCGCCAGGGTGGACCACGTATTCACGCGTGGATTGACCGCCATCGGGCAGCGCCACGGCGTCACTGCGCACGTGCAGCAGCTTGCCCCGAAAGACTTCGGTACTGCTTAGCTGGGTTTCAAGCAAGTGCGCGGGCTGATCTTCAGGCACAGACGCCATCAGCCGACTCAGACCAGGCTCGCTCAATGCGCCAGCATCTTGACCACGGCGTCTGCGCACAACGCCATGAGCCCGCCCGGCACCAGGCCCACCAGCAGCAGCAACGCGCCGTTGACGCTGAGCACTGCGCGCACTTCCAGGGGCGCGGTGATGCGGGCCGTGGACACAGGGGCGTCAAAGTACATGATCTTGACGACCCGCAGGTAATAGAACGCACCAATCAGCGACATCATGACGGCAAACACCGCCAACCCGATGTGCCAGGCATCACCCGGAGCGATCAAGGCCTGCAACACGGCCAGCTTGGCGTAGAAACCCACCATGGGTGGAATGCCCGCCAGCGAAAACATGCACAGTGCCATGACACCTGCATAGAGTGGACTGCGCTGATTCAAGCCCGCAAAATCAGCAATTTCTTCGCTCTCAAAACCATCCCGAGACAGCAGCAAAATGACGCCAAAGCTGGCCAGCGTGGTCAGCACATAGGTGACCACATAAAACATGGATGAGCTGTAGCCACTACCCGCCGCGCTGGTGTCTGCATTGACAACGCCACTGAGCAGCCCGACCAGCACAAAACCCATGTGCGAGATGGTGGAAAACGCCAACATCCGCTTCATGTTGGTCTGTGCAATGGCGGCCAGGTTACCCACCGCCAACGAGCCCACCGCCAGCAGTGTCAGCATCTGCTGCCAGTCGATCGCCAGCGGCAGCATGCCCTCCACCAGTAGACGCATCACCACCGCAAACGCCGCCAGCTTGGGCGCACCACCCACCATCAGGGTGATGGCCGTGGGTGCACCTTGGTAGACGTCAGGAATCCACATGTGAAACGGCACCACGCCTAGCTTGAACGCCAGGCCCGCCACGATAAAGACCAGCCCGAACACCAACACCTGGTGCTTGACCTGGCCTGACTGGATGGCCTTGAGCACCTCTTGCAGATCCAGCGAGCCGGTGGCGCCGTACAGCATCGACATGCCGTAGAGCAAAAAGCCCGAGGCCAGCGCGCCCAGCACAAAGTACTTCATGGCGGCTTCAATGGCCGCCGTGTGATCACGCCGCAAGGCCACCAAGGCGTAGCTGGACAGCGTCAGCAGCTCAATGCCCATGTAGATCACCAGAAAGTTGTTGCCCGAGATCATGACGAACATGCCCAGCAACGCAAACAGGCTCAAGGTAAAGAACTCGCCACCACGCAACATGTCGCGCGAGGCCGCATAGGTGCGCCCGTACACCAGCGTCGCCATCAGGGCCAGCGCCGCAAAGCATTTGAGCCAGTTGCCCATGGGGTCGCTCACCACCATGTTGCCAAAGACATATGTGGTTTGACCCGTGCCTGCGTAGCGCGCCTGCAGCCAGGCCACCACCGCCAGCGTGGCCAGCGTCAACGCGTAGGTTGCGCCGCGGCCGGTACTTTTGACGGCCAGATCAAACAGCGCAATCACGCAGGCCATGACCAGCAAGATGACCTCGGGGTAAACCGTCACAAAACTGATGGTGTCAATCATTTCAATCTCTTGTCTAAGGGGTCAGGGCGCGTCGATCAGGGCAGTTTCGAGACCGCAACATGCTTGAGCAATTCGGTGACAGACACGTCCATCACGTCGGTAAACGGCTTGGGATACAGGCCCAGGTACAGCACCGCAATGGCCAGCAGGCTAAGGAAGAAAAATTCACGCGCGTTGATGTCCTTGAGGTTCTTGACCTTTTCGTTGGTGACCGGACCCAGATAAACGCGCTTGACCATCCACAAGGTATAGGCCGCGCCAAAGATCAAGGCGCTGGCTGCGGCCAGGCCGACCCAGAAGTTCACCTGGATCGCGCCCAAGATCACCATCCATTCGCCTACAAAACCGGCGGTACCCGGCAGGCCACAGTTGGCCATGGCAAACAGCATGGCAAACGCCGCGAACTTGGGCATGGTGTTGACGACACCGCCGTAGGTGGCGATTTCACGCGAGTGCACGCGGTCGTACAGCACCCCAATGGCCAGGAACATGGCAGCCGATACAAACCCGTGCGAGATCATCTGCACAATGCCGCCAGCCACGCCCAGACTGTTGAAGATAAAGAAACCCAGCGTGACAAACCCCATGTGCGCCACGGACGAATACGCCACCAGCTTTTTCATGTCCTTCTGGACCATGGTGACCAGGCCCACATAAATGACAGCGGCCAGCGACAAACCGATCATCAGGCCCGCCCATTCGTGCGAAGCGTCGGGCGTAATGGGCAGCGAAAACCGAAGGAAGCCGTAAGCGCCCAGCTTCAGCATGATGGCCGCCAGCACCGCAGAACCGCCGGTGGGCGCTTCCACGTGAACGTCGGGCAACCAGGTGTGGACCGGCCACATGGGAACCTTGACCGCAAACGCCGCCAGGAAAGCAAAGAACAGCAGACTTTGCACGTTGGCCGCCAGCGGCATTTTTTGCCAGGTGGCCAGATCAAAACTGCCGTTGGATGCCAGGTAAAGGTAAATCAGTGCTACCAGCATCAACAGTGAGCCGAGCAAGGTGTACAGGAAGAACTTGAACGCAGCGTAAATCTTGTTCGGACCACCCCACACACCGATGATCAGGTACATCGGGATCAGCGTGGCCTCAAAGAACACGTAGAACAACATGCCGTCCAACGCGCAAAACACGCCAATCATCAGGCCACTCAAGATCAGGAACGCGCCCATGTACTGGTTGACACGACTGGTGATGACTTCCCAACCGGCAATGACCACCACCACGTTGATGAAGGCGGTGAGCAACACAAACCACAGCGAGATGCCGTCCACGCCCAGGTGATAGTTCACATGGAAGCGCTCAATCCACGGTGACAGCTCAGTGAACTGCATGGATGCGGTGGTCACATCAAACTGCGTGTAAAGCGGCACCGTCACCAACAGGCTCACCAGCGCGCCAATCAACGCGATCCAGCGAACCGCCTGCGCCTGATCGTCGCGACCCAGGGCAAGTAACAAGACACCAAACAGGACCGGTGTCCAAATAGCCAGGCTCAGCAAACCCATTTTTAGTTTTCTCCTATTTGAGCCAAACGAAATACGTCATCAGGACAAAAATGCCCAACACCATGGTCAGTGCGTAGTCATACAGGTAGCCCGTCTGGACCTTGCGCACCACGCTGGAAATCATTCCGACGATGCGCCACGACCCATTGACCACGGCGCCGTCAATCACCGCCTGGTCGCCGCCCTTCCAGAGCGCCACCCCGAGGCCGCGCGCCGCCGGTGCCAGCACGTTTTCATTGAACCAGTCCATGTAGTACTTGTTAACCAGCAGCGTATGAATCGGTTGGACGCTGCGTTGAATGGCTGCAGGCAAGGCCGGGTTGACCATGTACATGTAGTACGACAGCGCCACACCCGCCAACGCCAGCCAGAATGGTGCCGAGGTAAACCCGTGCAAGGCCATCTGAACAGGGCCGTGGAATTCTTCCTTCAGGAATTCCATGGCGTGATGAAGTTCGTGGTTGACCACGATGGCGCCGTTGAAGTATTCGCCAAACAACATCGGCCCGATCGTCATGTAGCCGATCAGAATTGACGGGATTGCCAACAGTACCAACGGTACCGTCACCACCCATGGCGTTTCGTGCGGTTTGTGGTGTCCGCCGTGCGCATCGTGGCCATGGCCGTGGTGCGCGTCGGGATTCTGGTCAAAGCGCTCTTTGCCATGAAACACCAGAAAGTACAAGCGGAAAGAATAGAACGCGGTCACAAACACGCCGGCCAGCACAGCAAAATAGGCAAAACCGGCTGCTGGCAAGGTGCTGGCGTGCACCGCCACAATGATCTCATCCTTGGAATAAAACCCAGAGAAAAACGGCGTGCCGATCAAGGCCAGCGACCCAATCAGCGACGTGATCCAGGTGATGGGCATGTACTTACGCAGGCCGCCCATCCAGCGAATGTCCTGATTGTGGTGCACACCCATGATGACCGAGCCTGCGGCCAGGAACAACAAGGCCTTGAAGAACGCGTGCGTCATCAGGTGGAACACCGCCACCGAATAGGCCGAAGCGCCCAGCGCGACCGTCATGTAACCCAGCTGCGACAACGTGGAATACGCCACCACGCGTTTGATGTCGTTCTGGATGATGCCCAGAAAGCCCATGAACAGCGCCGTGATGCCGCCGATGATCAGCACAAAGTTGAGCGCCGTATCGCTGAGCTCAAACAAGGGCGACATGCGCGCCACCATGAAGATGCCTGCCGTGACCATGGTGGCGGCGTGGATCAGTGCGGAGATGGGCGTGGGACCTTCCATCGAATCGGGCAGCCATACATGCAAGGGGAATTGCGCCGACTTTCCCATCGCGCCGACAAACAGGCCGATGCAGATCACGGTCACCAGCATCCAGTTGGTGCCCGGCAACGTCATCGTCGCCAGACTGGACGCCTTGGCAAAGGCCTCGGTGTAGTTCAGTGTGCCGGTATAGGCCACCAGCAGACCGATGCCCAGAATGAAGCCAAAGTCGCCCACGCGATTGACCAGAAAGGCCTTCATGTTGGCAAAGATGGCGCTGGGCTTGTTGAACCAGAATCCGATCAGCAGGTACGACACCAGACCCACGGCTTCCCAGCCAAAGAACAGTTGCAGCATGTTGTTGCTCATCACCAGCATCAACATCGAAAAAGTGAACAACGAGATGTAGGCAAAGAAGCGGTTGTAGCCTTCATCTTCTTCCATGTAGCCGATGGTGTAGATGTGCACCATCAACGAGACAAAGCTCACCACGCACATCATCATCGCGGTCAGCCCGTCAACCATGAAGCCGATTTCCATCTTCAGGCCACCGACCACCATCCAGTTGTAGATGGTTTCGTTGTAGCGCGCGCCGTCCATCACCACGCTCTTGAGCGTCATCGCTGACAGGATGAACGCCACCAGCACGCCCAAAATAGCCAACGTGTGCGAAGCGGTCCGACCGATCAGGTTGCCACCGAACTTGGTACCCAGAATACCGGCACCAATGGCGCCCGCCAGCGGCGCCAGCGGCACCGTCAGCAACATTGCGGTTGAAAGGGTTTGACTCATTTGCTGTTATCCCTTCAACGAATCGAGTTCGTCCACATTGATACTGGAGCGGTTGCGGAACAGCAGCACCAGAATGGCCAGGCCGATGGCTGACTCGGCCGCAGCCACGGTCAGGATGAAGAACACAAAGATCTGACCATGCAGGTCACCCAGGTAATGGGAGAACGCCACAAAATTGGTGTTCACAGCCAACAGCATCAGCTCAATGGCCATCAGCAACACGATCAGGTTCTTTCGGTTCAAAAAGATACCGACCACCGAGAGCGCAAACAGCATGGCGCCCAACGATAAAAAATGACCCAGGGTAAGCGTCATGCCTTGTTCTCCACAGTCGTCTCGTCGGTAGGTGCCAGCGGTATCGCCGGCTTGGTGGGCTCAATCTTGAGCACCACCATGCGATCTTTCGCCTTCACACGCACCTGATCTGCCGGGTTGATCGCCCGGGAGTCCTTGCGTTGGCGCAGCGTCAACGCAATCGCGGCGATCATGCCCACCAACAAAATGGCAGCGGCCACTTCCAGCGGGTAGATGTACGAGGTGTAGAGCAACTTGCCCAGCGCCTGGGTGTTGGAGGTCTGCGCAACCACCGCCGCC
>Ga0172375_10006311_pt1 | contig 16706 bp, 11 predicted proteins | sample LakKiv1m_FD_114537 | JGI IMG/M metagenome (GOLD analysis project Ga0172375, IMG submission 114537) | Freshwater microbial communities from Kabuno Bay, South-Kivu, Congo - kab_092012_11.1m | ecosystem: Environmental > Aquatic > Freshwater > Lake | place: Democratic Republic of the Congo...
GTTCGGGGTTCAGTTCAGGGTTCGGGGTTCAGTTCAGGGTTCGGGGAAAAGGGTTCAGGGGGCGGGATGTGAAAGGGAAGGGAATGGGGGTGGTCAGGACGGGAAGACGCGGGTGTCGTACCAGGCGGTGCGGCCCTCGCATACGGTCAGCACGGGGCGGGCGTGTAGTGTCCAACCCGCGAAGGGCGTGTTGCGCGAGAGCGAACGGAACGTTTCGGGTTGGACCGTCCAAGGCGTGGTCGGGTCGATGAGCACGAAATCGGCTTTCGATCCCGGCGCGAGCGAGGGGGCGGGGAACCCGAGCAGTTCGGTCGGGCCGGTCGTCCAGCGCGCGGCCCAGTCGAGCGGTCGCATGCCCTCTTCCTCAACCATGACCTTCCACGTGACGCCAATGGCGGTCTCGAGTCCGATGACGCCGAACGGCGCGTTGAGAAAGCCCTTCGACTTGGTCTCGGCGGCGTGCGGGGCATGGTCGGTGGCGAAAAGCGAGATCGTGCCGTCGAGCACGCCTTGGCGGATCGCATGCACATCCTCCCGATTGCCGAGCGGCGGATTCATGCGATAGTTGCCGTCGTCGAGCGGGATGTCCTCGGCGGCGAGCGCGAGGTGGTGCGGCGAGGCTTCCGCGAAGACGGGAAGACCTTCGGCGCGCGCGGCGCGGACGGCGGCGACGGCACCGGCCGTGGAGATGTGCTGGATGTCGAGTGTGCAGCCGGTCTCCCGGCAGAGGCGGATGTCGCGCGCCACGGCTTCCGTTTCGGCTTCGGGAGGGAAGACCGGCAGGTTGTGGCGGCGTGCGAGCGGACAGTCGCGGATGACGCCGTTTTTAGCGATTGTGGGGATCACGGCGTGATCCATGATCGGTCGGCGCATGGCGTGGGCGCGGAGCATGGCGCGGCGCATGACGTCATCGTCGTCGACCATTGCGCCGTCGTCGGTGAAGCAGGAGGCGCCGGCGCAGGCGAGCGTGTCGAGATCGGCTACGGCGCGGCCCTGCCGCCCGACGGTGATGCAGGCCGAAGGGAAGATGCGGATGGGAAGATCGTCGTCGATCTGTTCGCGCACCCACTGCGGCGAATCGCCGGCGGGATGCGTGTTGGGCATGGTGACGACGTGCGTGAAACCGCCGGCCGCTGCGGCGAGCGCACCGGTGCGGCGGGTCTCGGCGAAGGCGTTGCCAGGGTCGCGGAAGTGAACATGGACATCCCAAAAACCAGGCGCAACCAGCAGTCTGGATGCATCGATGCGCCGGAGACCGTCGACGGATGCGCCGGGTGTTTGAACGACGCCCTCGCGGACGGCGATGTCAACCACGGCATCGACGCCTGCGGCGGGATCGAGCGTGCGAACATTGGCAAGAAGAACGTTTGTCATAACGGACCCAGTTTAGCGCGAACCGGCCGACGAGAAAAGCATGAAGGTCGCACACCGCGGCGGCCGGGATCGGGTTCACGCGCCGTGGTAGTAGAGCAACTTGAGCACGGCCGGTTTCACCGTGGTCTGAACGAATTGCAAGCGGGCGCGAATTTCGTCGCCGATGGACGCGTACACGGCGAATGTATGCATCGTCACGGCCGAAAAGAAATCGCCGAACGCGAGGGAGGTCGTGCAGACGATCCAGATGCCGACGCCCGTCAGATTGAAAAGGTAGATGATCGTGTAAGAAAAGAGTCGGCCGTATTCGAGCACGTCGGGTTGAGCAATCAGGAGGCTTTGCACCGTGAACGTCACGTGGAAACCCCAGGTCAGGCCGACGAGAAAGAGCCACAGGAGCGGATAGGGAACGTTCGGCACGAAAAGGCCGATGATCGCGTGGATTAGAATCACGAGCACGGTGTAGAAGGGGAAAAAGTAGGGCGCGAGCGTGATGAACATGTTGGACTTCGACAATTTGACGCTGCCGCCTTTTCCCGAGACGCGCAGACCGCTGACGCGAGCCCCGAAAAACAGACCCCAAAGCGCGTGGGTCAGCTCATGCGCAACTACGTAGACGCGCACGGGGCGGGGAAGGAAGAACCACATGCCGAGCCAGAGGAAATAGCCGGTGAGCAACCAGACGGTTTCAGGTGAAAGCAGCGAATGCGAGCCGGACGGAATGAGGCGGAGGAGGTCAAGCAGGGCCATCGTGACCGCGATGCAGAGCGGCACGAGAGTAGCACCGATCAAGAATCGGAGAAGTCGCAGCATAACCGCCGTTCCTTCGCCCAGAAGACCTCGCTTCGAACTGACCACCCAAGTTCGGTCTTTTCCAGTGATAAGTCTTCTTATATCATAAATCGTAAAAGGACGACAACAGCGTCGTTGAGGGAGGAAGCATGGGCATGCTTGGGAGAGGGGCCTTTGCGGCGGTCGTGGCGCTTGCGGGGGTTGGCGCGCGTGGCGGTGAAACGGTGTCGGCCGCGAGGCCTTGCGTCAGCGGCATCTACCCGCATTTGGCGATGTACAACCGGGAGGGCGAGTGCGGCACGGGCGCGGTCGTGCCGTGGGCGGACCGACTGTGGGTCGTGACCTACGCGCCCCACGCGCCGACGGGCTCGACCGACCGGCTGTACGAGATCCTGCCGGACCTGACGCAGGTCGTGCGGCCCGAGAGCATCGGCGGTACGCCCGCGAACCGCATGATTCATCGCGAGTCGCAACAGCTCTTCATCGGACCCTACGCCGTCGACAAAGACCGCCGCGTGCGGGTCATCCCGTATTCCAAAATGTTCGGCCGCCCCACCGGCAACGCGCGGCACCTGACCGATCCCGCCGACAAGATCGTTTACGCGACGATGGAGGAAGGCATCTATGAGGTCGACGTTCACTCGCTCGATGTGACGGAGCTGTGGACCGACGAACAGGTGGGACGCGATTCGCGCAAGAAAAAGTTCGAGGCGCGGTCGCTGCGCTACGCGGACCTGCCGGGCTACCACGGCAAAGGTTTCTATTCGGGGCAGGGTTTTCTGATCTACGCGAACAACGGCGACCACGCCAAGCGGGCGCTGACCGACCCCACGGTGCCGTCGGGCTGTCTCGCCACGTGGGACGGCAAGGCCAAGTCTTGGACAGTGGTCCGACGCAACCAGTTCACGGAGATTACGGGCCCCGGCGGCATCGAGGGCAGCGCGCATCCCGCGTCCGATCCGGTCTGGACGATCGGCTGGGACTTCCGCTCGCTGATTCTGATGGTGCTGGAGAACGGCGCGTGGCACGCCTACCGCCTGCCGAAGGGCAGCCACAGCTACGATGGCGCGCACGGCTGGAACACCGAGTGGCCCCGCATCCGCGAGATCGGCGAGGGCGACGGCCTGCTGATGACGATGCACGGCACGTTCTGGCATTTCCCCCGTACGTTCTCGGCCAAGCGCGCCGTCGGCATCGCTCCGCGCTCGAACTACCTGAAGGTGGTGGGCGACTTCTGCCGCTGGAACGACAAGGTGGTCTTGGGCTGCGACGACAGCGCGAAATCGGAATTTCTGAATAAGCGTCGCGCCAAGGGCATGATCGGCGGTCCCGGCCAGTCGCACTCCAACCTTTGGTTTGTCGATCCCGACCGTCTCGACCGTCTCGGGCCTGCGATCGGGCGCGGCGCGGTCTGGATGAACGACGCGGTCGAGGTCGGCGCGGCCAGCGATCCTTACCTGTTCTCGGGATATGCGCGGCGCAGCCTGAGTCTGGCCCACGGCGCATCGGAGACGCTGCGCATGGCGATCGAGGTTGATCGCGCGGGCGACGGGACGTTCGCGCTGTTGCGCGAAATCGACGTTCCGCCGAACCGTCTGACGACCGTGACGTTCGGCGAATCCGACGTCGGCGCATGGGTCCGGCTGGTGCCGCGCCGCGCGGCGCCCGGCGTCTACGCCTGTTTCCAATACGCGAACCCCGACCTTCGGCCTGCGTCGGCGGCCTCCGATTTTGCGGGGCTCGGGACGACGACGACCCGCGCGGGTTTCGGCGGCATCGTCTATGCGCGCGGGAGCGACAAGCGCACGCTGGGCTTGGCGGCGGTAACGGCCGACAAGGACGGCGTCCATGAGGTCGGCTACTACGAACTGGACGAGTCGTTGCGGCTCAAGCCCTCGGCGGAAGGTGCCAACGGGATGGCGTTCGCCAAGAAAATGTATCCGATGAACGGCGGCGGGATATCCATCGACGCGGCCTCCGCGCTGGTCGTGGACGACGCAGGCCACCGCTGGCGTCTGCCCAAAGCGGGCGACGCCTACGCGGAGCGGGGACCATGGGGGGCCGAGCGCCTTTGCCGCGAGGTTTGCACCGAGCGCGATCTGCTGAACGTGTGCGGTTCCTTCTACGAGGTGCCCGCCGAGAACGCGGGCGGCTTCGCCAAAATGCGCGTCGTGGCGACGCACGGCGGGCGCATTCACGACTACTGTTCGTACCGCGGCCTGCTGGTGCTGTCGGGCATCGACGCCGCAGCCGCGCCGTCGCCGCACATCGTGCGTTCCGAGGACGGCAAGGCGGCGCTGTGGGTGGGCGTAGTCGACGACCTCTGGGCGTTCGGCAAGCCGCGCGGCCAGGGCGGGCCGTGGAAAGATTCGCAGGTGCGCGCCGGGGTGGCCTCCGATCCCTATCTGCTGACCGGATTCGACAAGAAGCGGCTGTCGCTCTCGGTGGGCGGCGCGAAAGCGGCGGCCATCACGGTGGAGCTGGACATCACCGGCGCGGGCGCGTGGAAACCCTTCGAGACTTACCGCGTCGATGCGGGCAAGACGCAGGACATCGCACTGGACGACGTGCGCGCCTATTGGCTGCGGGTGCGGTCGGACACCGCGTGTACGGCGACGGCGTGGCTGGTCTACGAATAAGCGGGCCGGGCAAGGGGCAGAGAACAAATTCTTGAAACACGGGGTTTACTACCGAGGCACAGAGTTTATAATAAGTCGAAAACTCGGTGTGTCTCTGTGGTGAATAAATTGGGTTGCGGGCGTTGCCTGCGTCGGAACGGAGGAGGGATCATGGGCGCAATATCGAGACGGGGCTTTTTGGCTGGGTTGGGCGCGGGCGGGGCGGTGTGCTGCGGCTGCGTCGGCTGGCCGGGCGCGTCGGCGCGCGCGGCGCGGCCCAATATTCTTTTCATCATGTCGGACGACCATGCGGCGCACGCGATCAGCGCCTACGGCAGCAAGCTGATCGAGACGCCGCATCTGGACCGGCTGGCGAACGAGGGCGGCCTTTTTACGCGCGTGTTTGCGACCAACTCGATCTGCACGCCCAGCCGGGCCACGATCCTGACCGGCCAGTACAGCCACGTCAACGGCGTGCCGGTGTTCAACCGGCTGGACCCGAACAAGGTGACGGTGGCGCACCGCCTGCGCGCGGCCGGCTACTACACCTCGATGATCGGCAAGTGGCATCTGGGCAGCGACCCGCAGGGGTTCGACCATTGGGAAATCTTCCCTGGGCAGGGCGAGTATTTCGATCCCGTGCTCTACACGCGCGAGGGGTCGAAGAAGTACGTCGGCGAATACGCGACGGACGTGGTGACCCGTCTGGCCATCGCGCAATTGCGGGACCGGCCGAAGGACAAGCCTTTCTTCATGATGGTGCATCACAAAGCCCCGCACCGGCCGTGGCAGCCCGCGCCGCGCCATCAGGCGATCTGGCACCAGCGGACCATCCCCGAGCCCGAGACGCTGTTCGACGACTACGCCGGACGCGCCGACCCGATCCGCGAGCAGAAGCAGAGCGTCGCGTACAACCTGACCAAAACCGACGTCAAGGAAGACGTTCCGGCCGGGCTCGAAGGGCAGGCGCGCACCCGCTGGTTCTACCAGCGCTACATGCAGGACTACCTCGGTTGCATTCAGGGCGTGGACGAGAGCGTCGGCGCCATTCTGGACGAGCTGGACGCGCAGGGGCTGGCCGAAAACACGCTCGTCATCTACACGAGCGACCAGGGATTCTTCCTCGGCGACCACGGCTTGTACGACAAGCGCTTCATGTACGAGGAGAGTCTGCGGATGCCCTTCCTTTTGCGCTGGCCGCGCGGCGTCCGGCCCGGCACGAAGCAGGCCGCGATGGCGATCAACTGCGATTTCGCGCCGACTTTCCTCGAACTAGCTGGCGTTCCGGTGCCTGCGGACATGCAGGGGCGGAGCATGGTGCCGCTCTTCGGGGGCGAGCGGCCGCGCGGGTGGCGAAAGAGTTTCTATTACCGCTATTACCATGATCCGGGCGACCACAACACGGCGCGCCACTACGGCGTGCGCACCGAGACGCACAAGCTGATCTACTTCGACAAGAAGGATCAGTGGGAGTGTTACGACCTCGTGCGCGACCCGGAGGAGATGCACAACATCTACGCCGAACCCGAAGCGCAGGAGACGGTCGCCGCACTCAAGAAAGAGCTGTTCCGGCTCAAGAAAGCGCTGGGCGACGACGACCGCTACGCCGACCCCAAGGATTGGCCCAAGGCGTCCTCTTACGTCAAGCCGCCGCCGCGCAAGTCGTGACGGCGGGTCGGGGGGAGAATTCAACCTAAGTGCCTGCGCCAGGGCGTTTCTATATGGCAGAAGAATGCATAAAAAAGTGGCGGTTGCTTTAAAAATCAGACACCGTCCGTGGGCGGGGGCGCCCACGCTCCCAGAAAACGCCACTTTTTCTGCGGTGGAGCCTCAAAGCAGATGCTATCGTTCCATCTTAATGAGGCGATCGACGTTTCTTCGCGAAACGCGGAGCAAAAGTAGTCGGCATTGATTTTTCGAAGAGATCTATTGAGTATGCCAAGAATTTTGCAACTCTCGAGCATTTGGACATCAACTATGTCAAAACAGAACGGGCAAGGCCGGAAAGCCTTGCCCGTTTGCATAGAGCGTCTTGTTTCGCGGTTCACTTGGTCTCGTCGTTGTCGAAGATGAAGACCAATTCATTGGGCCGCACGCGCTTGTTCTGGCGCGCCACGTACTCGACAAATTCGGGATCACTGGCGAAGCGCTGCTGTTTGTTCTTGAGCTGCTCGATCTCGTGCGTCTTGTGCTCGATTTTCCGCATCAACTCGTTGCGCTGACCCTCGAGTTTGCGCATCTGCGAAATTTTGGGCGGCACAAGAAATAGACCAGCCGCCGCCACGCAAATGAGCGCCGTGGCCAAGGTTGTCTGGGTGATGATTTTGAGCAACAAATTCACGCGTGGTTCCCGACAAAACGATACACTACGAGAATCGCCAATACTAGACACCTTATCGGGTGCAAAGTCAAGAGCAAAACGGTGCTGGGTGCAACGGCATTTTTTTGAGAATTGCGATTCGGACCGCGTCCGGGAGGAGAGGGGCATGCGTCTGTATGCCCGGCGGCGCGGATTGGGAGGGGCGTGCGTCGGCACGCCCGGTAGGCACGGACGAGCAGATCCCCCTTCGCAAAAGCTACGGAGGACAAGCGGCTCGTCCGCGTGCCGGAGCGGACATCCGCTTCCTGCGTATCCGAGGGAATTGGCATCAGGAAACGTCAACAAAACCCGCATGAGCCAAAAAATCGACCTTGCACCCGAATTCGTTGGCGTTTTCGCGGATGCGGGATGTGCCGCAAAGTGGTATGTTTAAGACAATCGGTTGAACAAATCTGGATTTTCCCGGATAATCGATGTTTTGGACGAACGGCGATGGCGAGTCAGGACGATTGCGTGTTCAGATTCAAGGGCGGCGGGAACGGTGGATGCGGGGCGAGGCCTCGGCGGAGTGTCCGCCGTCTTTCGCGACGGTTGTCGTTTCGAAGCTTGCGAAACGCCGAACCGAGCCGATCGTGGAATTCCACGACGTGACGGTGCGGTATGGGCGGCGCACGGTGTTGGACCGCCTTGACTGGACGGTGCGCGCGGGCGAACGGTGGCTGGTGGTCGGGCCGAACGGTTCGGGCAAAACCACGCTGCTGAGTTTGATCACCGGCGACAATCCTGCGGCCTACGCGACCGACGTGCGCGTGTTCGGCCACCCGCGCGAACCGGGCGGGAGCCTGTGGCCGATCCGTCGCCGCATCGGACAGGTGTCGCCCGAACTTCAGTGTTTCTTCGATCCTTCGGTCGGCGTGTTGGAAGCCGTGCTGTCCGGCCGTTTCAACGATTCGGGCGGCGCGCTGCGGCCGACCCGTGCGGTGCGTGCGGAGGCTCGCGGGTGGCTGGTTGAGCTGGGCCTCGGAGACGCGGAACGCGCGCGGTTCGGCGAACTGTCGGCGGGGCTGCAGCGGCTCGTGTTGCTGGCGCGCGCGCTGTTGCCGCATCCGGATCTGCTGCTCTTGGATGAGCCCTGCCTCAACTTGGACGAGGCGTCCCGCCGCCGCGTGCTGTCCACGCTCGGGCGGCTCTTTCGCGCGCGGCGCAACGAGACCGTGATCTGCGTGGCGCACCGCTCCGACGATGTGCCGCCGGGGTTCGGGCAGGTGTTGCGTCTGGGGTCGGCGGTCAGGGGGAATTGAGCCGGACGCGGTAAAAGCGCGCGCGGTGGAGGGGTGCCGAAGAGTCGGACCACTGCATGGTGTTTTGGCCAGCGGACGCTTCCCATGGGCCGTTGGTGGAGATGGCGGCCAGGTCGGTCAGCGACGTCACCGACAAGACTTGGTAGCTTCTGCCGCCGACAACGCTCCAAACGAGGCTGACGGCGTCGGTGCCGGCGGGCGCGTCGAGGAAGCGCAAGACGTCGAGCGCGTTTGTGGGGTCGGTTCCGCAGAGGTATTCGGAGCGGTTGTCGAGGCCGTCGCCGTCCGTATCCGCATCGGCGTCCATGCCGCCGGGGAAGTAGCGGGATTCCCAATCGTCGGCGACGAGATTGGAGTTGGCGTCGAACGGCACAAGGTAGGTGGTTCCGAGATCGAGCGCCGCGCCGGTGGTCACGTTGCTCACGGCGCTTGGTCGTTGTCCGGTCTGGTAGCCGGAGCATGAAACGGCCATGTCCCAGTCGCAGGCGCCGAGCACGATGTTTGACGGCAGTCGGCCATCGGCCGAACTGAACCAGTTGGTGCAGTAGCTGGTCAGCATGACGCCGCCGACGGCGACTTGGCCGGTGAGGTTGCCGCTGGCGGCGGTGAAGGCGATTTGCGCGTCTGGAATGAAGGCTTGTGTCCATGCGTCGCGCACGATGCCGGAGGTGACGCAGACGCTGGAGAACAGTTCGAACCCGGCCAGGAACCAACCGCCTGAAACGGTGACTTGTCGCGGGTTGGCATAGTAAGAGTTGGTTAGGCTCTGTACTTGATAAGGCAAATCCGGGTCCTCGCGGAAAAAGAAGTTGGTCGGCGCGGGAACCGAGACCAGATACGTGCCATTGGTGAGGCCACCGAAAACGACAGACGTGGAGCCACTGAACATTTTATTGGTCAGTCCCGAGACGGAGACAGTCGAGTTGGACGGAAGCGCGCTGTTGAAAACGTCATCGATGCCGAGCACGATGAGCGTGGTCGTGCCTGCTGCGGCGGGGATCGACGCGCTGAACTCATAGGTGCCGATCGCGGCGTTGGGGTCGGTCGCGTACGGCGTGATCCGCGCCCAGTACCAGCCGGTGGCAGGATAGTCCATGCCGGTGTATTCGCCCAAGTCGGAGCCTTCCTCGTCGACGTGGTCGATGAGTTCGAGCGAGCCGTCGGACTGTTGGCGGTAGAGGTCGAGAACCGTATCGAGCGTCTCGCTGTGGTGGTAGGTTTCGAACTCGTAGACAAACTCGGAAACCAAGTAGAGCCGGATCCAGTCCACATCGGTCGTCGTGTGGAACGTGTGAATTTGAGGGCGTCCGTCATAGAGCGAGGCTTGGGAGATGTCATCGTCCGGCTCATAAGCGTCGGCCAAGATGATTTCCGACTGCATGGGGTCTGAGACTGCGCCCGCGTTGTCCTGCGCATAGAAGGTCAGCGTATAACTGCCGGGCAGAACGAAGTCGGAACAATCCGTTTCGTAGCGGTTGTTGGCGGCCAGCCACGTCAGTGCAAGAGTTGGAAGGCTGCCCGAACCGGCATAGCCGGGCGGAGTAAGGGTACACCAAACGTTCGAAATGGCGTACATGCCCGCGATGTCGGAGGCCCAAAGCGTGACGGACGCGCCGGGCGAACTCAGAACGGTCGGGGGCGTCACGTTGCCGATCACGGGGTTGTCGGCACCTGTGACGAAGGCGGAGCCGACATAAGTTTCTGCGGCGAGTTCGCCGTCGACGTTTTTCGTGTTGGCAATGCCGTCGAGCGTGTCGTCGAGTTGGGCGCGCTGGCGCACGCTGCCCGAAACGCGGCGGATGGCGCGGCGGGCGGCGGTGAAAGCGTCGCCGAGGGTTTCGCCCGCGATCAACTCCGAGAGCAGGTACTGCGAGAAACTGACGGTTCCGCCGTTTGAAAAGAGAGCCTCGCCGTCGGCTGCCGCGCTCGCCATGACGATGCGCGAGGCGTCGGGATACGATGTGGCGAGGTCGGCGTCCGCCAAGGCGGGAACGAACGAGCCGGAATAGGCGCAGTCGAGAACGATGTTGACGGGGACGGGGTTGGTGGCTTGGAATTCGTGTATCCATGTGGCCAGCTCGTTTGTGCCGACGTTCTCGGACGCATTGATGCGGAAGGCGTTGAGAGCGCTGTCGCCGCTGATGAAGTACAGGGTCAGGCGGTCGGTGGCGTTGGTGGTCGCCCACTGTGTCACGGCTTGTTCTAGGTTGGCGGCGGTCGACGCGGCGGAGACGTCATTGAAACCGTCGCCGTCCAGGTCTTGAGAAGCATTGGGGGAGAGGACGCAGATATGGTCGGTCGGGAAAAGGCGCAGGCGGAGCATCGCATAGGCCAACTCGGTGAGGTATTCGACTGCGGGCCAAGCCGCGCCGTTGGTGTCGCCGCCGGCCACGAGGATGGCGCGGTCGTCGTAGCCGATTTGGGAGACGTAGGATTGGCGAGGCGAGGAGACGTTGCCCTCGCTGTCTTGGACATAGAATTGAACGCTGTAAGTGCCGGGCGTGGTGAAGCCGTCGTAAGTGACGGCGTAGCGCCCGCTGGAGGCGTCGTAATCGAGCACGAAACTCGGCAGTGCGGTGACCGGACTATCGGGATCGGGGTCATAACTTGGAGGCACGATCTGGCACCACGCTTGATCGATGGGGTGCAGGGAGGAAATGCTGCCGATCCAAAGGGTCGCCGCTGTTTCCGTGGTGAGCACTTGGTTGCCGCAAACCTCGCCGATGGTCGGGACGTCGCCTGCGGCAACGGAGGTGGGGCCGATCGTCGTGTCTGAGGCCACCGCGCAGTCGTTGGTGGTGGAGGTGCCGTCGCCGTCGTCGTCGAGCAGGGCGCCCTGATAGGAGGACATGGCGCTTTGGGCCAATTCGAAGCACTGGCCGACGTCGTAGCCCAAAAGGACGCCGGAGAAGAAGGCCGAAGAGAAGCTGACGAGTCCGCCCGCCACGAAGTAACTGGGCTGGTTGGTGCCGCAGGCGGCGACGACGATGCGGGGCGCCGTACCGTTGTAGGTCATTTCATGGAGGAAGCTGCCCGAGTAGCAGAAGTCGAGCAGCACGGTGACGCGCGTGTGATAGGTGTTCTGAAGATCGTCGAGCCACGTGTCAAGCTGGGCCGCCGTGATGGTCTCGGAGGCGTTCAGGCGGAAGTAGCCGTTGCCCGAGGAGTTGCCGCCGTGATCGACCAGATAGACGAACAGGTCGTTCGCGTTGGTGACGCCGGCGGTGAAGGCGGACTCTGCTGCTGCGAAAGTCGATTCGCCGTCGATGTCGTCGAGTTCGCCGTTTCCGTCGACGTCTTGGGCGGGCTCGGGACTGAGATAGAGGAGGTTCTCTTTGGTGAAGCCGCGATAGCGCAGAGTTTCGTAAGCGTTGTCCGCAAGATAATCGGTCGTTGGCCAGAGGGTGTCGTCGGAAGACTTGCGCCCGGCGATGATCAGCGCTTTGCCCGCACTGGCGGCGGTCTCGGCAGCGATGACGTTCAGCGTGGCGCGGCCCAGCGCGTCGTTCGTGTTCCAGGCTTCGACAATATCGGTCACGCCGGTGACGCTTCCTGCCGTATAGAGAGCTTCGCGGTCGTCGGCGGGTGCCAGTTGTGCCGCGCTGGGAGCGCGTCACGGTCGAGGCTCTGGCGGGGCTGTAGGGAGGCCGGAAATCGGAGATCAGAGGGCGGAGGCCGGCGTCGGAGACCGGCGGTCGGTTTGTTCCGATCGCCGACTTCTGATCGCCGATCTCGGAAAAAGGCAAGAGAACGCAACATGAAGCTTTTGGTGGCGACGAGAAACAGACACAAATTGGAGGAAATCCGACAAATCTTCGCTCTGCCCGGTTTGGCGCTGGTGGCGGCGGACGAGGTGCCGGGCCTGCCCGGAGAGGTCGTCGAGGACGCCGACACGTTCGAGGGCAACGCGCTCAAGAAGGCTCGCGAGCTGTGCCTGGCCTCCGGGCTCTGGACAATGGCCGACGATTCGGGCCTGGAAGTCGCGGCGCTGAACAACGCGCCGGGCGTCTATTCGGCGCGCTACGCGGGCGAGCCATGCAGTTACCCCGCTAACAACGCCAAGCTGCTCCGAGAACTGGACGGGGTGGCGGACCGCCGCGCGCGGTTCCGGTGCGTGATCGCGCTTTGCTCCCCCGACGGCCGCGAGTGGACCGTCGACGGCCGCTGCGAAGGCGCGATCCTCGACGGCGACCCGCGCGGTGCGAACGGCTTCGGCTACGATCCGCTGTTCGTCCCGGACGGTTTCGCGCACACCTTCGCCGAACTCGGCGCCGATGTGAAGAACCGCATTTCTCACCGCGGCCACGCGCTTCGCCGCGCCGCCTCCGAATGGCGGGCGTTGCTGACGGCCAAGTAGCGAGGCGTCCGCCTTGCGGGTACGCATGTGTCCGAGTGGCAGTCTTGGACAGGCCGCGGTTCGAAAAGCAGTCTCACTTGCCGCCTTCTTGCGGGCGCGGTCGACGACGTTAACGAGAATGTTAGGGTCTGTGATTGCGCGAGACACCCTCTCGGACTCCGGATTTCTGATCGCGTTTCGAAGGAAGACTGAGCGGCGGAAGGACCCGTTTCGAGGCTAGGAAACGTTGGCGGAAATAGTGATAAAACAGGTTGCGTACAATCCGACGCCGGGTCAAGCGTCTGAAACGAAAAGAGCGGGCGGTCATCCCGTGTTGCGACAACGCGTTGGCGAGGAGCGTGTCGAGAGGGAAGTCCTGTCTGACGTTGTGAATGAGCCCGTAGCACAAGAGCCGAAAGTTCTGAACACAGAAGGCGAGGCCGGAGACGGTCATCGGATTGTCGCCCAGAATTTCGTGAAATAATCGGTGAAACCGGATCCACGCCCCTGGGGCCGGCAGCGTGTCGGCGTTGATGGAGTCTTGGCCCGGATGGACGCCGTACCAACCGCAAGAACTCGGAATGATTGCCGCCTGTCCGTCTTTGGCGGTCTTGATAAGTATGGGGACGTCGGACCATTTGCCATAGTCTTCAGTTATCCCGACCAAGTCCAGTTGGCGAAACACGGACGTCCGGTAAACGGCGAGGGGGAACAGCGGGCACCAACTGTAAAACTCAGTGTACCAGAAGATCGCCAGTTCGCATTGTGTGAGCAGGTGGAGAGTCGGCGTGATCGATGTGTCAAACACACGGGGCTCGCTCGTTTCGAGTCGCGTCATGGATCCAGAGACGAGATTGACCTCCGGAAAAGCTCGGAGGATTTCTTGAACGCACTGGATGTAATCGGGGTGCATCTGGTCGTCGTCGTGAAACACCATGACGTAGGATCGGCTGGCCAGTGACTGAGCGAGCAAAAGATTTCCATGAGTGCCTAAATGCTTGGATGTGTGGTAACGAACACCGCCGTCGGCAAAAGAAACAACAACTTCCCTTGTCGCAGGATCGTCGCCGTTGTCGAGCACGGTGATCGGGAGCCGACCGACGGTCTGCGCCATGACGGATCCAAGGGCTCGGCGGAGAAGTTCCGGCCGGTTATAGGTGGCGATGAAGATCTCGATGTCAGTCAATGCGGCGCCTTCGCCGTTGCGTTCCGTGTCGGTCGGAAAAGACGGAGCGGGCGATGGGCTGACAAAGGAAGACGTCAGCGGTTCAACGGGGACAAGTCCAGATTCTTTCCTGCAGTTCTCTCGCTCGGGCACCATGTTACCATGCGTGTTGAGGTCAGATGACAAATACGGCCTTGCGTCGAGTCTTTGCGCCCTCACGATGCGAATAGAAGCGACAGAGCTACTGCCCGACCGTTGGGTAATAGTTTCCTTTTTCCGGGGGCGATTTGCAATCCTATTATCGGGTGCTGTTTTCGCGTCAGACAGACGGAACCGGTTGCCCTTGATTTTTGCGCCCGATACACCTAAGCTAAAACCTTCTTTTGCGCGGTGTCGGGAAGGTGCTTCTGTCAACGCGGCCGCCTCCGCCCCATGGAGATTGTTCATGACGCCCAAGTGGATCAGTCTGATCGTTTTCGTCCTCTGCTATCTGCTCTTCGTGCTGCTGCCGCAGCGGCGCTCGTGGACGGCGTGCGCCGGCGCGCTGGCGCTGGTGGCGACCGGCGTCTTCGGGTGGCGGGAAGCGTTTCTGGAGAAAGTCAGTTGGAACGTCATGGGGCTGTTCTTCGGCACCCTGATTCTGGCCGAGCTGTTCCTCCTGTCGCGCGTGCCGGCGGTGATGGCCGAGTGGCTGGTGGACAAGTCCAAGTCGACGCGCATGGCGATGCTGGCGCTCTGCGCGCTCGCGGGCGGCATTTCGATGTGCGTCGAGAACGTGGCGGTCGTGCTGCTGGTCGCCCCCGTGGCGCTGAGCCTCGCCGACAAACTCAAGACCAACCCCGTGCCGCTGCTGATCGGCATCGCGGTGAGCAGCAATCTTCAGGGCACGGCCACGATGATCGGCGATCCGCCGAGCATGATCCTTGCCGGTTACATGAAGATGGGCTTCTGGGATTTCTTCGCGTTCCAGGGTAAACCCGGCATCTTTTTCGCCGTGGAGATCGGCGCGGTCGCCTCCCTGGCGGTGCTGGCGTGGGTCTTCCGCCGTCACCGGTCGAAGCCGTCGCAGGTGTCGCAGGAGAAGGCGCGTTCGTGGGTGCCGACAGTCTTGCTGGGCCTGCTGGTCGCGGGCCTCTCGTTCGCGACGGTCATCGATCCGGCATTCGCGTGGTTCGCCGGCGTCTACACGCTGTCGCTCAGCTTGGCGGCTTTGATCTGGTTCCGCTTCTTCGCGCGATGGGGCGGCGCGCGCGCGCTGATCAAGTCGCTCGACTGGGACACCACCTTCTTCCTGATCGGCGTCTTCGTGGTGGTGGCCGGGCTCAGCGACACGGGCTGGATGGACACGCTGGCGGCGTTTCTGGCCGGGTCGGTGGGCGGGAGCGCCGCACTGGCGTTCGTCGGGGTCGTTTTCTTCGCCGTGATCGTTTCCGGCTTCGTCGACAACGTGCCGTTTCTCTTGGTGATGATCCCCGTGGTGCAGAAGGTTTCAGACCAGATGCACGCGCCCGTGGCGCTGCTGATGTTCGGACTGCTGATCGGGGCCTGTTTGGGCGGCAACCTGACGCCCATCGGCGCTTCGGCCAACGTCGTCACGCTGGGTATTCTTCGGAAGCGCGGATACGCGGTGACGTTCCGCGAGTTCATGGGCATCGGCATTCCGTTCACCGCCGCGGCGGTGCTCAGCGCCTGCGCGTTCGTATGGGTGTTGTGGGGCTGAAGTGACGGCGGAGGGAGGTTGCGAGATGAAGGGCGAAACGAAATCGGGCGCGGCGTCCGGATTGGGCAAGCACATGCGCACGCGGTTCATGTCCGGGCTGCTCGTGCTGATTCCGCTGGCGGTCACGGTGTTCGTTCTGAACGTCATCCTGCGCTTCCTGACCGCCTTCGCACGGCCTCTCATGAAGCCGTGGGTGGGCGAGCTGCCGGAGTCCGTGCTGACGCTGATCGCACTCTTCGCCACGGCGCTGATCGTCTACTTCGTCGGGTCGATCACCACGCACATCGTAGGCCGCCGGTTATTTTCCTTAGGCGAGAAAATCCTGCTCAAGCTGCCGGTCGTCAAATCGGTCTACGCGGCGTCGAAGCAGGTGGTCGACACCTTCTCGTCCTCCTCCAAGGCCTCCTTCCAGGCCGTGGCTTTCGTCGAGTTTCCTCGGCGCGGCTCGCGGGCGATCGGCTTCATCACCGGGTCCATGCCCGATCCGTCCGGCACCACCCTGTACCGCGTGTTCATCGCCACGACGCCCAATCCGACCTCCGGGTTCCTGCTGCTGATGCCCGAGGCGGACATCCAGTTCACCGACATCTCCGTCGAAGAAGGACTGAAGATGATCGTCTCCGGCGGCGTGCTGGCCCCGGCCCACTATCGGATCGTCGGCCCCTCCGCATCGCCGTCCGCACCCCGCGAGTAGTTGCGGGATATAGCGGCTTGTCTCATGGGGTATCCTCGCAGACAAGGGGAGAAGCCATTGAAAGCCTAATGCTCGCTGCTTTGGCCTAGATCATCCCCACGGGCGTGGGGAGAAGAACATTAATTTAATTGATGTGTCAACAACTAAAGGATCATCCCCACGGGCGTGGGGAGAAGTTGTGCCCGTTTCCAAAAGCGCAGCGGCTGCGCGGATCATCCCCACGGGCGTGGGGAGAAGAGGGTTTTGTGAGAATTATGAATAAGCGAAGATGCTTGGGCACTTGACTCCTACGGCATAGTGCATGGGTCATGCATTTCTGGTTCAAGCTACGGATTGCACGGATTTCGCGGATGAGCGTTGCTACAGGCATTTAAACCACCAAAGAA
>Ga0172375_10006312_pt1 | contig 16705 bp, 27 predicted proteins | sample LakKiv1m_FD_114537 | JGI IMG/M metagenome (GOLD analysis project Ga0172375, IMG submission 114537) | Freshwater microbial communities from Kabuno Bay, South-Kivu, Congo - kab_092012_11.1m | ecosystem: Environmental > Aquatic > Freshwater > Lake | place: Democratic Republic of the Congo...
AATGTCATTCCGGAAGAGAATGCCATGTTGGTTATGGGAGCTGTGCCCGGGCCGGTTGGCGCTGTGGTTGAAGTGCGAAAAGCTTTGAAGAAGGCGGGGCTTAAGTCATGAGCAAGTTGAAAATAGTCGGAATTGACGGAGCGCCCAAAGGCGATATGGAGATACCGGATAGTATCCTTTGCGTTGAAGGATATAGTCAGGCGGTGCACGACGTGGCGGTAGCCGTTGGCGCTGGACGGCGAGCGGGTACGGCTTCGACATTGCGGAAGGGTGAAGTAGCCGGGAGCAACAAGAAGCCTTGGCGTCAGAAGGGGACAGGCCAGGCTCGCGCCGGATACAAGCAGTCGCCTGTATGGAGAGGCGGCGGTGTTGCATTCGGTCCTCATCCCAGGAGTTTTGAAAAGAGGTTGCCTAAGAAAGTATGGAAGAAGGCTTTTGTCAGGGCAGTGAGCGATCGGATTGCATCGGGGGCGGTGAAAGTGGTTGACAAGCTGGAACTGCCTGAAGCGAAGACAAAAGTGTTCAAAGGTGTTCTAAAGGCCATGGATGTTCAGGGGCCGGCGCTAATATTGTTGAATAAGGCTGATCCAAAGATCATGTTGGCGGCCAGGAATTTGCAGGGAGTTGAGGTGGTTCTGGCGTCTGAGGTTAATGCATGGCAGATTATCAAATATCCGATTCTGGTTGTTGATTCTGCTGCTATGAATTGTCTGAAACAGAGACTTGAGCGGGACGTGGCGTGATATGAAGAATCCAAGGGAAATCATAAAATACGCGCAGTTAACTGAGAAAAGCACTCGCCTGTCAGAGCGTGAGAATAAGTATTATTTTGAAGTCGACAGGAATGCAAATAAGCTGGAAATCAAGAGGGCTGTGGAGCAGTTGTTCAAGGTGACCGTGACGAAGGTGAACACGGCTAACTATCGCGGCAAGGTGAAAACTCGTCGCGAGCGTGGTGCGAGATATGGCAGGCAATCGGCGTGGAAACGCGCGATTATAACTGTAAAACAGGATCAAAAGATCGAATTGGTATAGGGAACCATGTCGCTTAGAACACATAAACCGACTACGCCTGGAGAGCGCCACGCGGTGCTTCCGGAGTTTGATGAAATAACCAAGAGCAGGCCTGAGCGTTCGTTGATTGAGCCGAAGAAGAGGAATGCCGGCAGGAACGCCATGGGACGGATCACGGTTCGGCACAGAGGTGGCGGACATAAGCGGATGTATCGGCTGATTGACTTCAAGCGTGACAAGTCGGGGATCAAGGCAAAGGTGGCGCATATCGAGTATGATCCTAACAGGACGGCTCGTATTGCATTGCTGCATTACGCGGATGGGGAGAAGCGGTACATTTTGGCACCCGATGGCTTGAACGTTGGTATGGAGGTTATGTCCGGTGCTGAAGCTGAGCCGACAGTTGGAAATGCGCTTCCGCTTGCAAACATTCCGTTGGGTTTGACTATTCATAATATAGAAATGGTGCCAGGGCGAGGCGGGCAGCTTGCTCGAGGGGCCGGCATGGCGGCGCGTTTGATGGCGCGAGAAGGGAATTTTGTAAACGTCAAACTTCCGTCTGGCGAGATAAGGATGCTTTCGGTTAACTGCATGGCAACGGTCGGTCAGGTCGGTAATGCGGAGCATGAAGCTGTGATGCTTGGCAAAGCCGGGCGTAAACGCTGGCTTGGAATAAGGCCTACGGTTCGCGGTGTTGCCATGAATCCGGTTGATCATCCGATGGGCGGCGGTGAAGGCAGGGCTACAGGTGGGCATCCGCAGTCACCTTGGGGGCAGCCGTCCAAGGGCAAAAAGACTCGATCGCGGCGCAAGCCTTCCAGCCGGTTTATTGTACAGCGCAGGAAGTAGGAGAATTTTATGGGCCGTTCGCTTAAAAAAGGACCTTATGTACAGCCGAAACTGCTTCAGAAGATCGAAGCAATGAATCGTAGTGGCGTTAAGAATGCGGTTAAGTCATGGTCCAGACGATCTATGATTAGTCCGGAATTCGTTGGCCATACCGTTGCGATTCACAATGGAAAAGACCATGTGCCGGTTTTTATCACGGAGCATATGGTGGGTCATAGACTGGGTGAATTCGCCCCGACGCGCATATTCAGGAAGCACGGAGTTCATACAGATAAGGCAGTGGCTTTGAAGTAGGACGATTTTATGACCAGGCGGCGAGCTGGGTTGTGTGGTGCGGCGGCAACTGGTTATATTTGCTTGTTGTTGTCTGTTACAGTTGCCGGGGCGGGCGAAGTTGAAGCGCTTGCAAGGCAGGTGGACAGATTGGCGGAAGCTCTGGCTGTGACAAGAGCCGAAGCCGATATGTTGAGGGCACGGCTGGCCCGTTACGAGTTTGGCAGGGCAGGGCATGTGACGCTGAGCCCGGTAGTAGCAGCTGTAGGAAGTCCGGTTCTGCTGGATATAAATGCCGGATTGAGGATGGTTGTGCTGGACAAAGGGGGTAGGGACGGGATAAGAGCTGGTGAGCAATTTGCAGTAATGAAGAAGGATGAGGTTGTGGCGGTTGTTCGAGTGGTGGATGTGAGGGAAAAAATATCCGGGGCTGTTGTTTTGGACGGCGGTTTTCGCGCCATGCCGGACAAGGGTGATAGATTGGTAACAGCGACCGGTTTGGAGAACTGACAGAATATGGAAGTGAAATCCTCAATGAGATTTGCCCGCATATCGCCGAGAAAAGTCGGCGATCTTGCGAAAATCATTCGCGGCAAGGGTGTTCCTGCAGCGCTTGACGCCATGAAATTCAGCCACAGGAAAGGCGCGTTTCTGCTGTTGAAGGCGCTTACGTCCGCAGTGGCAAATGCGGAAAACAACAATGAGTTGTCTGCCGAGGATATGGTCGTTAGATCCGTAGCAGTGGAATATGGTCCGTCAATGCGGCGGTTCAAGGCCCGCGCCAGGGGTATGGCTTCGCCCATTCGCAAGCGTATGTGTCATGTGAAGATTGTGCTTGCCGAAACCGGTCGGAATGAGAATGATCAGGCGCAGGCGGCGAAAGGAGAGAAATAGTGGGACAGAAGGTTAATCCAATTGGCATCAGGGTAGCGGTCACAAAGGAGTGGCGCTCCCGCTGGTTTGCCGGCAAAAGAGAGTTCGGATCTCTCCTTTGTGAAGATCTCCGTATCAGGGATATCGTTGTAAAACGGTTGCCCAACGCTTCGATTGCGAACATATTGATTGAGCGGTATGCGAACAGGGTGAGAATTACCATTTGCACTGCCCGGCCCGGCATTGTTATCGGGCGCAAGGGACAGGATGTTGAGCGAGTCCGGGAAGAAGTGGCGAAACTGATCGGGAAGGAAGTATATGTAGAAATTTCCGAGATTAGGAATCCCGATACCAACGCTCAAATAGTTGCAGAGAATGTGGCATTTCAGCTTGTCAGGCGGGTATCATTCCGCAGGGCGATAAAGCGGGCGATAAAGACTGCGATGGACATGGGTGTGGACGGTATAAAGATTCATGCGTCTGGAAGGTTGGGAGGCGCGGAACTCGCTAGGCGTGAATGGTACAAGGAGGGAAAGATACCGTTACATACTTTTCGCGCAAATATCGAGTATGGTTTTGCCGAAGCTGCCACCACGGCAGGACGAATCGGAATTAAGGTGTGGATTTGCAGGAAAAAAGAAGAACAGGAACGTAGGATTTAAGGAACGACAATGCCGTTGATGCCGAAGAGGGTTAAACACAGGAAGGCGCATAGGGGATGCCGCAAAGGAATTGCGACGGCGTGTGAATATGTTGCATACGGGGAATATGGGCTGAAGAGTCTTGGGCGAGCATGGATAACTGCCGCGCAAATCGAGGCTTGCCGGGTGTCAATTAACAGGCATCTCAAGCGCAAGGGCAGGCTGTGGATAAGGATATTCCCTGATTTGCCGGTGACCAAAAAGCCGCCGGAAACGCGAATGGGCAAAGGGAAGGGCGACCCTGAAGCATGGGTGGCCGTAGTGAAGCCCGGTACGGTAATGCTGGAATTGGGCGGGATTACGGAGGCATCAGCAAGGGAAGCGCTCGTGCTTGCGGCTGCCAAATTGCCGGTGCGAAGCAGATTTGTTACAAGGGGCGAACATTAGAACGGCGGTTTTGAGATGAAAGCAAGTGAATTGAAGCAACTTACGAACGATGAGGTCCGGGACAAGATGAACGGCGCAATTGAAGAGCTGTTCAATCTAAGGATGCAAAAGTCTAATGGACAGTTGGAGAGGCCGACGCGTCTCCGTATGCTGCGGCGTGATATTGCCAGGATGCGGACGATAATGAAGGAGAAGGGGATTAGTTAAGGCATGGAAAGCAATAATCGAGGAACTCGCAAGGAACGTGTCGGAGTTGTAACAAGCGATTCCATGACTAAAACTGTCGTGGTTGAGCTTGTTACGCGAAAGCTGCATCCGAAATACGGCAAGGTCATGACGCAGAAGAAAAAGCTTTATGCCCATGACGAGAAGGAAGAGTCATCAGTCGGCGATGTTGTAAAGGTAGTGGAAACACGGCCGCTAAGCCGTCTGAAAAGATGGCGGGTGGTGGAAATTGTAACCCGTGGCAAATCGCTGGTTGATGCTGTGGATGGGATGTGAGGTTTCTATGATTCGTGAAGGAACAAACTTGGTGGTGGCAGACAACACGGGCGCTCGTGTGGCAAGGTGCTTCCGGATAATAGGGCAGCGGAAGCAGTGTGCATATGTCGGGGATGTCATCAAGGTATCTATACGGGAAGCGCAGCCGGGCGGTATGGTAAAAAAAGGGCAGGTATGCAACGCTCTTGTGGTGCGGACTCATCATCCTGTTCGCCGGCCAGACGGAACTTACCTGAGGTTCGATAATAATGCGGTTGTGATCCTGGACGATTCCAAGAATCCGATCGCAAGCAGGGTTTTGGGGCCGGTGGCACGGGAATTGCGGGAAAAGAACTATATGAAAGTGGTTTCCCTTGCGCCTGAGGTTTTGTAGTCGACGGTGAAAAATGCATATACGACGTGACGATACAGTGGTGGCGATTTCCGGCAAGAATGCCGTTGCTAAGAAGACCGGCAAGGTACTGCAGGTTCTTCCGGCCAAGGGGCTTGCTGTGGTTGAAGGCTTTAATCTGGTTAAGAAAGCTTTGAGGCGGACGCAGGATAATCCCAAGGGAGGCATTGGCGAAAAAGAGCTTCCGATTCCGGTGAGCAAGTTGCAGCTTTATTGCCCGGCCTGTAAGCGCGGCGTTCGGACGGCAAAGAAAGCGGAAGCCGGAAAGCAGATTCGCAAGTGCAAGAAATGCGGTCATTCATTTGACGGCTGAAGGGGTAGACTTTGATGAGCGATCTAAGAGAGAAATATAACAAGGAAATTCGGCCGGTCCTGCAGAAAGCATTGAATTACCGGAATCCGATGCAGGTTCCACGGCTCGAAAAGATTGTCCTTAACGTCGGGGTCAAGGCGGTTGAAAAGGATGTGATCAAGGAAGTTGTCGAGGAATTGAAGAAGATCACGGGGCAGGCCCCGCTTGTGATCAATGCAAAAAAGAGTATATCAAATTTCAAACTTCGCGCGGGAATGCCCATTGGGGCAAAGGTTACATTGCGAGGGCCTAAGATGTATGATTTCTTTGTGCGTCTCGTGAGCGCCACGCTGCCTCGCATAAGGGATTTCAGGGGACTTCCCGCCGATGGTTTTGACGGGAAAGGCAATTATAATTTCGGGGTGAATGAACAGACGATTTTTCCGGAGATAGACCCGGACGAGGTCAAGCGAGTGCATGGCATGAACATTACGATTGTGACGTCGGCAGTTGACGACAATGGTGCGAGGGGGCTGTTAAAGCATCTCGGGTTGCCATTGGCTGATAAGAAGTAGAAGGAGAGGCTGAATTGGCGAAGAAATCCCAAGTATTGGAAGCGGCGCGGTCTCACAAGCATCCGACTCGCAATTATCATCGTTGCAGCCGATGCGGTAGACGGCACGCGTATATTGGCCGGTTTAAATTATGCCGCATATGCTTCAGGGAACTGGCTCTGAAGGGTGAGATTCCTGGCGTTGTTAAGTCCAGTTGGTAAACAGGGGGAATCTGGAGATCCCGGAATGAATATGTCGGATTCGATAGCAGATATGTTAACGCGGGTAAGGAATGCGGTAAAGGCCCGCCATGATACGGTGGAGACTGCGCATTCGCATTTGAAGGCGGAAATCGTTAGGATTTTGAAAAAGGAAGGTTTTATCTGCGATTACGCCGTAGAGGGCGGGACGAAGAAGACCCTTCGTATATACCTCAAGTACCTTGCGACGGGTGAGCCCGTGATCGTAGGTTTGAAGCGTAGAAGCACGCCAGGTCGGCGTGTTTATGCAAGTGCCGATGCAATACCGAAGTCGGCCGGAATGGGAATTATTATTCTTACAACACCAGCCGGTGTGTTAACCGGCAGGGAAGCCAAAAAAAGAAATGTAGGCGGCGAAGTGATGTGCGAAGTATGGTAATTCAATAACGCCCGGAGGCGAACGGATGTCGCGAGTAGGCAATAAAGCGGTGCAGGTGCCCCAGGGAGTCAACGTTAGCGTTGACGGTCCCAGGGTTGTAGTCAAGGGTCCCAAGGGTGAAATGGCGTGGACCTTGCCTGAGACCATCAGTGCGTCGGTCGAGAAAAACGAAATAAGTTTTAAGCGTTCGGCTGATACCAGGTTAAGCCGGAGCCTTCATGGCTTGAGCCGGAATCTTGTGAATAACATGGTTGTCGGTGTTGTGCAGGGCTATTCGAAGGAGCTGGTTGTCGAAGGGGTTGGTTTCAAGGTTGAACTTCAGGGCGGAAAACTGGTGTTGGCGCTAGGTTATTCAAGTCCTGTGCAGTATCAGCCGCCTCAGGGAATTAAGCTTGCAGTGGCGGGGAATGTCATCACTATCAGCGGAGTGGATAAGGCGCTTGTTGGCGATGCCGCCGCGCATATTAAGACATTCTATCCGCCGGAGCCCTACAAGGGCAAGGGGATCAGGTACAAAGGTGAACACGTCAGGCGTAAGGTTGGCAAAACTGTGCAGTAACCGGGATATATGAGCACTAATTCCAGAAAAGAACAGCGGGTGCGGCGGCGCATGCGAATCAGGGATGTTGTCAGGGGTTCCGCTGATCGTCCGCGTATGTGTGTGATGGTTTCCAACAAGCGAATTTACGTGCAGTTTGTGGATGACGACAAGGGATTGACCCTTGCTGCCGCATCGACTTTGGATAAGGATTGTATCGCTGGTAATTCCATCAAGGATGCAGGTATTGTCGGTAAACGCGCCGCGGAAATCGCGAAAGCAAAAGGGATAAAGAACGTGGTATTTGACCGCGGTGGGTTCAAGTTCCACGGCAGGATTAAAGCCGTCGCTGATGCGGCGAGGGAGGCCGGACTGTGCTTCTAGAAGGAAGAAAAAAAAAGCGTGATTCATACGAGGCTTCCGACGACAACGTTGACAAGCCAAATCGTGAAGGCGGCGAATTAGAGGAAAAAGTTGTGTTTATCAACCGTTGCGCCAAGGTGGTCAAGGGCGGGCGTCGCTTCAGTTTCAACGCAGTGGTGGTTGTTGGAAACAGGAACGGCATGGTTGGTTGCGGATTTGGCAAAGCCAACGAGGTGGCTGATGCCATTCGCAAGGGCGGTGAGACTGCCCGGAAGAACATGCGCATGGTTACCATGAAGGACAGGTCCATTCCGCATGAGATCATCGGGCGTTTCGACGGCAGTATTGTAAAACTCAGGCCTGCATCCCAGGGTACAGGAGTTATCGCTGGTGGCGGTATGCGGCCTGTGCTTGAATTGGCCGGTATCCGGGATGTGCTGGGTAAATCACTTGGCAGCAACAACAGGCTAAATACGGTCAAGGCAACCTTGGATGCTCTTGGTAAATTGCGCACCGCTGAAACGGTGAAAAACATGAGGAATGCAGGCGAGTGATCGGCGGTGAAAGGAGTTTTTCGGTGAATCTCGGGTCTCTAAAGAATACGACTGGCGCGCGTAGTGTTCGAAAGCGCGTGGGACGCGGCGAGGGGTCTGGTCTTGGAAAGACATGTGGCCGCGGGCAAAAAGGACAGATGTCCCGGTCCGGTCATAAACGCAAACCCGGATTTGAGGGCGGGCAGATGCGCTTGGTAAGGCGTATGCCAAAGCGCGGGTTTGCTAGCCCGAACAAGTCTGTTGCAGCACTTGTCAATGTTGAATCTCTTGTCAGGTTTGCGGATGGGGCTGTTGTTGATCCCGCTGCGATGCTTGAAGCGGGAATGATAAAGAGTACCGATTTTGTCAAGGTTCTTGGCGGCGGGGAGCTGGGCAGGAAACTTACCGTCAAGGCACATGCCTTCAGCGCTTCCGGAAAGGCAAAAATTGAGGCGGCTGGGGGTGTTTGTGAAATCAAGGCTGACTGATTTCGTTGATTTCCAGCGCGCCTTAATGCTGTATGAGCGGGCTGCGATTGATGTTCATGGAGCGATCTGATGCTCTCGGCTTTCTCAAATACATTCAAAATACCCGAGTTGCGGACGAAGATTTTAATCACGCTTGCTCTGGTGTTTGCATCCCGGTTTGTGGCAAATATCCCGACGCCTGGCGTGAGCGTAAGTATTCTTGAAGACTTCTTCGCAAGTGTGGCAAAAGGTGCGGCGGAAGGGGGAGGGTCGTTGGCCGGATTGCTGGATCTTGCGGACCTGTTCAGCGGTGGTGCGCTCAGGCGTTGCAGTGTAGGCGCGATGACGATATGGCCGTATATCAGCGCATCAATTATTCTTCAGCTTCTTACGGCAGTAGTGCCTTCGCTTGAGCGGTTGGCTCGTGAGGGCGATGTCGGACGACAGAAAATAACTCAGTATGCCCGGTATTTGACGTTAATAATTTGTGCGCTGCAGAGTCTTGGCTTGGCAAAGTATATAGAAGATCCGCGGAGTTGGGGTGGTCAGGCGGTTGTGTCGGAAGGGCTTCGTGGACCGGCGTTCTGGCTGCTTACCATGCTGGCGATGACAACGGGTACCATGTTTATAATGTGGATGGGCGAGCAGATTACGCAGCGCGGTATAGGCAATGGTATCTCTATTATTATAACGGTGAATATTTGCAGTCGCCTTCCGGTTGCCGGCAGTGCGCTCTACACAAAACTTGCCGGCGCCGAATCTGCCGCCGCATACAGTGTTTTTACGCTTGCTGCCCTTGTTGGTATGCTTTTTGTCGTGACAATGGCAGTTATTGCAGTAACGCAATCGCAGCGGAAAATACCGATCACTACAACGAAGCGGGTAGTCGGACGCAAGGTGTATGGCGGCCAGAATACTTTCATGCCGCTCAGGATGAGTTATGCCAACGTCATGCCTCTGATATTTGCTTCTTCGCTGCTCATGTTTCCGCCTTTTGTGTTGAAGTTGCTGAAGGCCGAATGGAGCGACCGGCTGGCTGATATGCTTATACGTGATACTGCTCTTTACCTCGTGTTGTATGGTGTTCTGATTATGTTCTTCTCTTATTTCTGGGTTGCGACCCAGTTCAATCCTATTCAAATAGCCGACGATCTCAAGAAACACGGCGGTTATATACCCGGAATAAGGCCTGGTCGGCCTACTGCGGAATTTTTGGACAAGACAATGGGGCGGCTGACTCTTGCCGGGGCGGTGTTTTTGACGGCTATTGCCGTGCTTCCGTCCATTGCGGCGCGAATGTTCAGGATTGATCCGATTATAGCGGACTTTTTTGGCGGAACCGCTATCCTGATTATTGTCGGTGTATTGCTGGATACGATGAGACAGGTCGAATCGCACCTTCTGATGCGCCATTATGACGGGTTCCTGACCAAGGGGCGGTTGCGCGGCAGGAAATAAGCGGTTGTGAATCGTTGAAATTTCCGAAAGGATTGGCAGATGAAGGCAATAGTATTACTAGGAGCGCCGGGAGCGGGAAAAGGAACGGCCGCCGAAGGTATAAAGGCTGCTACGACATATATACATGTGTCGACAGGCGACATGTTGCGGGCGGCTGTTAAAAAAGGGACTCCGCTGGGTGTCGAGGCCGAAGGTTATATGAAGCGCGGGGAACTTGTGCCGGACAACCTGATTGTCAGCCTTGTGGAAGAACGATTAAAACAGGGTAAGTCTGACGATGCCTATATGTTTGACGGCTTTCCCCGGACGGAAGAGCAGGCAGATCTGCTTGACATTGCGCTTCGCAAGTGTAATGCAAAATTAAACAAGGTATTTTCCCTCGATGCTCCAAGGGATATGCTTATCAAAAGGCTGACCGGTCGAAGGGTTTGCAGGAAATGCAGCACTAACTTTCATATTATCAACATACCTCCGAAGAAGCCTGGAATATGCGATGCATGTGGTGGCGATCTCTATCAGAGAACAGACGATCAGGAGTCGGCGATAGTCAACAGGCTGGAGGTCTATCGAAAACAGACCGAAGGTTTAATCGCCCGATATGAACGGCAGGGAATCCTTGTTCGAGTGGATTCAGCCAGGCATCGTGATGAGCTGATAAAGGAGATTCTTCAGCATATCGGGAAAATATGATACCGATAAAGAATTCCGCTGAATTGCAGAAAATGAGGGTAAGCGGAAGGATTGCCGCTAGAGTCAGGGACAGATTGGCGGAAAGTGTTAGAATCGGCGTAACGACCGATGAGCTTGACCGTTATGCCGCCGAATTGATACGCACAGAAGGAGCGGAAAGCGCGTTTCTGGGATACAGGGGTTATCCGGGACACATTTGCCTGTCGGTAAATGATGAAGTTGTGCATGGCATTCCCGGCAAGCGGAGGATAGATGCGGGCGATATTGTAAGTATTGATGTCGGGGTGCGTTTCGACGGTTTCATTGGCGATACCGCGATAACGGTAATGGCCGGAGTTTGTGAGATTGAGGTTGCTCGGCTGGTCGCAACGGCTGAACTGGCGCTTAAGAGCGGTATCGCTCAGGTAAAGGCGGGGCAAAGGGTTTCGGACATATCGCATGCGATAGAAAATGTTGCGGTGCATGCCGGATTTTCTGTGGTCCGGGATTTTGTGGGGCATGGGGTGGGCAGGGATTTGCACGAAGAGCCGCAGGTGCCGAATTTCGGGAAGCCCGGCTGTGGTGCATACCTGAAAGACGGAATGACGATTGCGGTGGAACCGATGGTTAATCTCGGGTGCGGGGATGTCGAAGTGATGGACGATGGCTGGACCGTTCTTACGGCGGATCGTAAACCTTCGGCGCATTTTGAGCATACCGTCGCGGTGATGGGGGATGCGCCTGAAATACTTACTCTTGCTGAGACTTTTATGGTAGACAGGGCGGATAAATTCTGATAAATAAATTTATTTGTTTCATTAGAGGATAAAAATGAAAGTTAGAAGTTCTGTAAAACGTATTTGTGAACGGTGTAAAGTGGTCAGACGCAGCGGGGTGATTCGTATCGTCTGTACCAATGTCAGGCACAAGCAGAGACAAAAATAAGCGGGGAGGACGGCGGATGCCGAGAATTCTTGGAGTTGACATACCCGGAAAGAAAAAGATCGAATACTCGCTGCGTTATATTTGCGGGATCGGTCTTACGCGGGCGCAGGAAATTGTGGCAAAAGCTGGGGTAGACACATCCAAGCGTGCCGATGATCTTACCAGCGAGGAGTTGGCAAAGCTTACTTCGACGATATTGCAGTCGGGATGTCGCATTGAGGGCGATCTTCGCCGGGAAATTTCCCAGAACATAAGGCGTTTGATCAGCATTAATTGCTACCGCGGTGTTCGGCACAAAAGGGGATTGCCCGTTAGAGGCCAGCGGACCAGCACGAATGCGAGAACGCGAAAGGGTCCAAGGCGTACGGTTGGTGCGGTTCGCAGCAAGGATGTGCGTACCGCTTTGAAGAAAGACGGGGAATAAGAGGGAAGGAAATGTATGGCAGTGGCTCAAGACACTAACAAGGCGGAAAAGAAAGACGCGGAACAGGCGCCCGTTGCGGCCGCTGTGGTTCCTGTGGAAGGTGGCGCTGCGGCACCGGTTGCGGAGGCGCCAAAGGCTGGCGCGAGGCATTCACATCGCGGGCTTAAGCATGTGCCCATGGGTATCGCGCATATCACCGCAAGTTTCAATAATACGGTGGTGACTATCTCGGATGTGAAAGGAAATGTTCTGGCATGGTCGTCTTCCGGTCGGGCAGGGTTCAAGGGCTCCAGGAAAAGTACGGCGTTTGCTGCCGGTATTGTGGGTCAGGATGTAGCGAGGCAGGTCACTTCGATGGGGATGAAGGAAGTGGAAGTGAGAGTGCAGGGGCCTGGCGCGGGGAGGGAAACCGCAATTCGTTCATTGCAGTCTGCCGGCCTGACGGTCTCCGTGATCAAGGACGTCACGCCAATGCCGCACAACGGCTGCAGGTCAAGAAAAAGAAGGCGTGTATAAATATCGGGTTGTTGGGTGTTTGTTGAAGCATGAGAATCGTTGGAGGCTTGTGACATGGGAAGATATACAGGACCGGCATGCAGGCTGTGCAGAAGAGAAGGCGTAAAGCTCTTTTTAAAGGGCGAACGATGTTACATGGCCAAATGCGCGATTGAGTTGGGTCGTCCTGCCCCTGGTATGCACGGGGCGACGAGGAAGCGAAAGATTTCCGACTACGGTATTCAGCTTAGTGCGAAACAGAAGCTCCGCAAGTCGTTCGGTATGCGCGAAGTTGCTTTCCGCGGTGTATTCAAGCGCGCCCTGCGTAAGAGAGGCGTCACGGGCGAGGCGCTGCTGCAATTTCTCGAATTGCGTCTAGATAACGTCGCCTTCCGCCTTGGTTTTGCGGCGTCAAGGAGGGCTGCCCGGCAGTTGGCCAGACATCGTCATGTGGCGGTGAATGGGAAGATTGCCACTATCCCCGCGATGATTCTCAAGCCGGATGATGTGGTGTCCATCAGGGAAAGCTCTTCTACGAGAGAGTGGGCAAAACAGACCATGGATGCAGCCGAAGCAAGGGGTATTGTATCGTGGATGGCTCTGGATAAGGAACATTTTTCGGGGAAGGTCTTGCGCATTCCTACACGCGATGAGATATCTCCGATTTCAAACGAGCAACTTGTAGTTGAGCTGTATTCCAAATAACGCCGAGAGGGAAAATAATGCCAATACGACTTCAGAGGTTCGAGATGCCGAAGAGGCTGGTTAAGGATGATTCTGTATCCACGCCGACATATGGAAAATTCATTGCTGAGCCTTTTGAGGCCGGATATGGGCGCACATTGGGCAATACCCTTCGCCGTGCATTGCTTTCATCTCTTGAAGGCTCTGCCGTTGCCTGGGTCAAAATAGAATCTGCTCCGCATGAATTCTGCGCCGTGCCCGGAGTCGTCGAGGATGTGACGACAATAGTGATGAACATGAAGAAGATACTGCTTCGTTCTTACTCGCGGGAATCGAGAGTGTTGAGGATCAAGGAGAAAGGGCCGAAGACTGTTACCGCCGGCGATATTCAGACGGACGGAATGGTGGAAGTGCTCGATCCCAAGCAACATATTGCGACGCTGGCTGATGACGGCAAGCTCGAAATGGAAATAGGCATTAGGGTCGGTCGTGGATTCTGTCCGGCGGAAATGAACAAGACGCCCAAGGGCGACATTGGAATTATTCCGCTCGATTCAATCTTCTCTCCGGTAAAGAAAGTTGCTTTTGCTATTGAAAATACCAGGGTCGGTCAGCGTACCGATTATGACAAGCTGATTATCGAAATCTGGACGGACGGTCGAATTACTGCGGATGACGCCATGACAATGTCGGCCGCCATTATTCGCCATCACTTGGATGTCTTTGTCGGCTACCACAAAGACATTATTGAGTTCGAGGAGAGCGAGAAACAGATAGACGCCGAGCGTGAAGCGTTGCGCAGGAAGCTGGCGATGAGTGTTAATGAAATCGAACTGAGCGTTCGCGCGGCAAATTGCCTGAATAATGCCAATATCACTACCGTCGGCGAGTTGGCACAGAAGACGGAAGCCGATATGCTCAAGTACAGGAATTTTGGAAAGAAGTCACTCAACGAAATCAAGGCCAAATTGCTGGAGTTGGGGCTTCAATTGGGCATGAAATTCGATGCAGACGTTTTGAAGCCCATGGTGGCGGAAGAAACCGAAGAGCAATAAGCCGGCTGTGAAGGTGGAGGTTCAGTTGGACCATGAGACATCTTGTTAAAGATCGGAAGTTAGGGCGTACAAAAGCGCATAGGAAAGCTCTTCTTGCTCACCTTGTGTGCGCATTAATCGAGCAGAAACGCATTACAACCACGCTCCCGAAGGCCAAGGAAGCCCGTTCCCTTGCTGAGGCTATGGTGACCGTAGCAAAGGGATCGAATTCAGTTCTTGCGCGGCGGGAGGCGGCTTCAGTGCTTAGAAAAGCGGACGCCGTGAAAATGTTGTTTGAAATTATCCTGCCTGCATGCCAGAACAGGGTTGGCGGGTATACACGAATCATGAAGCTGGGTCGTCGACGGTCGGACGGGTCGGAAATGGCGGTCATCGAGTGGGTTGATGTCCGTCCGCCGGAACGGAAAGAGAAGAAGAAGAAGGAATCCGAGCAGGAAAATAAAAAATAGGATTCTCTCTCGGCATACGGAGGTATCAGATGCCCAGGTTTAAGTTTGTTGCCATGGATTCCCAGGGCAAGGAAACTGAGGGGGTACTGGAAGCCGAGAGTCAGACCCGTGTTCTGTCCCTTCTAAGGGAAAAAGGTTTTTTCCCCACCAATGTAACCGAAATAGGGTCCACGGTAGTAAGAGCAGAAGTTAAGAAATCGCAGACCGGCCTTAACAGGGAAATCAAACTTCCACCCTTCGTTCAGGATTTTCTGGCCGGCAAGGTCAAGAATAAGCAGTTGATGGTTGTTACACGGCAGCTTTCAACTTTGCTCGAAGCAGGCGTTCCTTTGCTTAGAGGACTTCAGATCCTGTTAAGGCAGGAAGCTCATCCAACCATGCGCAAGTCGTTGAGTGGAATCCAGGAATCGGTTGAAGGCGGCAGTACGTTTGCAGAGGCGCTTGCTCAATACCCGAAGGTCTTCAACCAGTTGTTTGTAAATATGGTGCGCGCGGGTGAAGCGGGTGGCGTTCTAGAGTTGGTTCTGCTTCGGTTGGCCGAATTTATGGAGAAAAGCGAGCGGCTTAAAAACAAGATCAAGGCCGCTATGGTTTATCCTATTATCGTCATGATTATCGCGATGGGTATTCTGACCTTCATGATGGTTTGGATAGTGCCCAAGTTCTCTGCAATTTTCCAGGGATTTTTCGGTGGCTCCCAAAAGCTTCCAGGCCTAACTCGCTTTGTGATCGGAATCAGCAATAACGCAATTGGTTATGGCGGCTGGATAATCGTGGGAATAATCGTTGCGGTGTTTGTGCTGAGAGCAGTGTACAAGACGCGCAAAGGAAAGCTGGGGATAGACGCACTGACGTTGAAGTTGCCTGTTTTCGGCAAATTGTCCCGCCTCAGCGCTGTTGCGCGCTTCGCGCGTACTCTCAGCACGCTGCTGACATCAGGCGTGCCGATTCTGCAGGCATTGACGATCGTGAGCGATACCGTGGGGAATGCCCTTGTTTCCAAGGCGATAATGTCCATTCACGATAGCGTTAAAGAGGGTGAAACGGTCGCCGCGCCCATGGAGCAATCCGGTGTGTTTCCGCTGATGGCTGTGAGTATGGTCCAGGTGGGAGAGGAAAGCGGCGCGCTTCCTGAAATGCTTGCCAAGGTCGCGGATACTTTCGACAACGAAGTAGACACCACTGTTGAAGCGCTGACTTCCATTCTTGAGCCCATAATGATTGTTCTTCTTGCCGTCATTGTGGGCACAATTGTCATCGCCATGTTCCTCCCGATAGTCACCCTCATAGGTAAGGTGGCGTAAGAGGGTCCCGGGCGCCAGGGGGAATGTGGATTAAACAGAGGTGGAAAGCCGGTTGTCGGGAATGTATTCTGCCGCCAGGCGGCGGAGCGACAAGACGTCGTTGTTGGTGACCAGATCGGTCACTTTTCCAAAGTCCATACGCGGCAGTGGGAGGGCGTCTTTTTTCCTGAACACCCATATTTTATTGTATGGGGTACGGACTACATTCTCGTCCGAGGTCATGACCTCTTCATATCCCTTTTCGCCGGGACGGAGTCCGATAAACTTGATTTCGATATCCTTGTCCGGGGTAAATCCTGACAGCTCAATCAGCCTGGCGGCAAGGTCTGCAATTCTAATCGATTCGCCCATTTCCAGGACCATGATTTCGCCGCTCTGACCGATGGTACCAGCCAGGAGTACGAGGTCTACAGCTTCTGGTATTGTCATGAAAAACCGACGCACATCTGGTGTTGTGACAGTGACCGGCCCGCCTGCCGCGATTTGCTTCTTAAACAGCGGCAAAACGCTTCCGCTGCTTTCCAGGACATTGCCGAATCGAACCGACACAAATGTAGTATTGCCGGACGGTTCCTCGGCGATTGCCCGCTCTGCGATTCTTTTCGTTGCGCCCATGATACTGGTTGGCCGAACGGCTTTGTCGGACGAAATCATTACGAATTTCTGGACGTTCTTCGAAACAGCAACCTGGGCAAGCCGATATGTACCCAGAACGTTGGTGCGGAAAGCTGCGCCTACGTTCTGTTCCATGAGTGGAACATGTTTATATGCAGCGGCGTGGTATATGACGTCAATTCCGCCGCAGGCGTCGATTGCACCGGCAACGTCCTCGTTATGCCTCACATCC
>Ga0172375_10006313_pt1 | contig 16704 bp, 11 predicted proteins | sample LakKiv1m_FD_114537 | JGI IMG/M metagenome (GOLD analysis project Ga0172375, IMG submission 114537) | Freshwater microbial communities from Kabuno Bay, South-Kivu, Congo - kab_092012_11.1m | ecosystem: Environmental > Aquatic > Freshwater > Lake | place: Democratic Republic of the Congo...
CCCCCTTTAAAGCCTGAATTTAGATTTTTAGTTTTAATGGTGGACCCTAGGGGAGTCGAACCCTTCGCCTCCTGCGTGCAAAGCAGGCGCTCTAGCCAAATGAGCTAAGGGCCCATATAAGTGATGGGCATTGTGATTTGGGGCTATAATCCCAAACAGTAAGTTTGGGGAGAGTAGGATTTGAACCTACGTAGCCGTGAGGCGTCAGATTTACAGTCTGATGCAATTGACCGCTCTGCCATCTCCCCTTCACATTAATTTCCCGTGCCTAATACTCATAAATTTTGTGTAGGAGAACTCGTAGGGATCACGCCGAACATAATCAAGAATCAGATGATCATAACACCGAATCCTACCATGACGTATCAATTTCTCGTTCATCAAAGATTTCTTTCGAACCGGCCTACTCTACCGAACATATCAGCTAGTCAGGCAGAATAGAAGATGATCGCTCCTCATAGTCACGCAAATACCAGTCACATAAGGATTTGTTTTACCATTAGGACTTTTGAAGATGTATAAAGCAATCCATTATCCTAACAATCTCATAGAGTAAGTCAGCGGATAACGGGACTCGAACCCGTGCGAACAGAGCTGAAGTCTGCTATGCTACACCAATTACATCATATCCGCATACGTTTTTTTGTAGTACAAAAAAATTCACGGTGAGCTAGATATAGCAATATAGGATATGAAATCAAGCAATTTTTTCACAAAAATGGTTGTTTGAAATGCCAGTTCTCGTACCGGATATAAATTTTAAATCCCCAATTTCACTATTTTGTGATATTTTATTTTTCTAAATTTTTCAATTCTTCACACACTTTCCTAAACGTACAGCTTTCACATTTTTTGGGACTGGTCGTCCTCTGGAAGTTTTTGTGCGAAACGGCCACATTACGAATAACGTCCTGATCCACGATGAATTGCTTCTGATAATCGACGTCTTGGATAATCTTCTGGACAACATCATCGACATCCTGTTGAATCACATCTCCTCCCACAGCGTTCATACTAGGGAAATAAATCTCAAAGGCTTTGATGGCCATATCACCCATCTTAGTATTTCACTTCTTTAAGAGCATCTTGAGGACATACACTTTAAGCTGGTCAGAAACACCGCTCGTCTCAAACCCTTCCTTGCCGGACTTCCAATCCAAGATCAGATAATTCTTGTCGTCAAAAATCACACCGAAATCCGGAGAAGCAAGAATCGCCACATCCATAAGTTCAGGAATCTTATTTACGTTGATCTTCATATTTTCATAATCAGGCACTTTCGGATTTTCTACGAAAACGTTTTTAGCTACCTCGAAATATCTCTTCACCTTGTCGTGCCATTCGCTTTCTAAGAATGCATCAAAATTTTTGATGACTCTATCAACGATTTCTTGGAGTCTATCGTCGACATCTTCGCCGTAGTAGTGTTCGCTCAGTCCAAATTTGCGTTCTTTGTCATATCCCAAGGAATAATCTCTGTCTTTAGATTGCTGGAATTCCTTCTTCATGATCTCCGTCATCTCATCTTTTAGCATCTGGACAGTCGTATCGTCTGCCTTGCCAGCCTTCAACAATCTCAAATAATCTGACAAAATATGGTGAGTCTTTTCTCCCATCCGCATTTCCATGCTTTTAAGGTTCTTCAAGAGCAGCGCTTCAAGTCGTAATTTTTCATCCATGTCTCTGAGCGTATGCGTGTAGTAGTTAAAGAAGTACTTTTTCTGACAATATTCCAATACCGTAATCCTCGTATTCGACCATCCCAAGTTGTGGGTTCTTTGTTGGTTGCGATTAAAAGCCATGATATATAAGGTAAAAGGTTAAAGCTTTTTTTTGTACAAAAAATATCCACCCTATATATAGGTATATATGTCCCAAAAGCAAATTAAAAAAAATCCCGCCACCATGAAGGAAAGCGGGAATATTACTATATCAAATTTATGCCATTTTAGATAACAAGTTATCTAAATTCTGATCAGCATCTTTAGCATCATTTAATGACAATTGTTGAAGTTCATCAATCCTTTGTTGGTATTCTTTTTCTAATTTTATTTTTCTAATGTTTTGATCTTTCTTATATTCAGTTATTCTCTTTTCAATATTATCTAAGGACTGATTGATCTGATCAATAGATAATTTATAATAGCCACTCATACCACCTGCAGTCAGGGCAAATTCCCCATGAGTGTATGATAAACCATAATATGTTGCTACAGATTTTTTGTTTATAATTTTTGTTTTTTCTATTGATATACCGCCCAAAGTCGAACCCAAATCGATTGTTTCTTTTCAATTATTATAGCTCATATAAGAACCAGACTTATAAGTATCCTCAATTATTTTTTTTAATTTATCTAAACGTTGAATTTGTGGCAATAGAGACAAAACCTCACTAGAGTTAATCATACGAATATCCTCTTTGACTGGTGGTTTGCCATTAAGTTGCATATACGTCATACATCTTCCATTTCCATAAAATATATAATTATCTATAGAACTACGATGGAGTCTATAAACTTTTTTCTCTTTCCATTTTGCAACTTTTGGGACTTCTTTTAGATCTTCAATATCAATAACAACATTGCCATGTTCATCATTTTCTGATTTTTTAAAAACCTCGTTTGTTTTGTTTTCAAAATTTGACATTTGTATTGTAGTAAGGAGGTAAAATAGATATACACACACAATTATACCCTAAAATGGTTATTTTGTCAAATTTTTAGGGACTTTTTAAGTCGGTTGAAATGTCTATACAGGGAACATACACGCTCTCAATATCGAGAATGCATTATATCCAAGACCGCAACCGACGAGGCTCTTTTGTCCCGTAGTACTACGGGAGATCGGGCGCGGGCAAGGCGCAAAAAAAAGAGAAAGAAAAACATCCGAATTAAAACTTGAAATCACAAGCCAATACCTTAATAGTGAGCCGTTCTGAGAAATTTACCCCGAAACTTCGGGGAAATCAGAGTTTTTTATTCTTTTATGAAATATACATATGTGTCTGTTCAAAAAGAAAAAGAAGTATGTCTATATGTTCGGCGAAGCAAAAGGCCTTGGCAAAGACATGCTCGGAGGAAAAGGTAAAAATCTCGCAGAGATGGTAAAATTGGGGTTGCCTATCCCGATGTGATTTACTATCACGACAGAAACGTGTGATATCTACTACAAAAATAACAAGACCTATCCACAACAGGTCATCGACGAAATCGAACATGAACTCTCTAGACTCGAAAGAATCATGGGGAAGAAGCTTGGAGATACTGAAGATCCACTTCTCGTGTCCGTAAGATCCGGAGCGGCAGATTCTATGCCAGGGATGATGGACACTGTACTCAATCTGGGACTGAATGATAATTCTGTACAGGGGCTAAGTAAGAAGACAAACAATGAAAGATTCGCACGAGACAGCTATAGAAGATTTTTGCAAATGTTCGGTGATGTAGTGATGGAAGTTCCTCATCATGATTTCGAGCGTGCGTTACAAACTATCAAAGACAAAAAAGGGATCAAACTCGACACAGAGCTGAAAGTCGAAGACCTCAAAGAAGTAGTCGCTGCGTACAAAGAAGTCATCCAAAAAGTCACAGGGAAAATGTTCCCAAATAACGGAAGAGAACAGCTCAAGATGGCTGTCGATGCAGTGTTCAACTCATGGAACAATGATAGAGCAATCGTCTACAGAAGACTCAACGACATCAGAGGATTGCTCGGAACAGCAGTGAATATTCAGTCAATGGTTTTCGGGAATATGGGCGATACTTCTGGCACAGGAGTTTGTTTTACCAGAAATCCATCCACAGGAGAAAATAAATTCTACGGAGAATTTTTGATGAACGCACAAGGAGAAGATGTGGTTGCAGGGATCAGAACTCCATTGGAAATTGCAGAACTCGGGAAAGTGATGCCTGATTGTTACAATGAACTCGTAAAAATCTATCAGAATCTCGAGAAACATTACAAAGATATGCAGGATATGGAATTCACTATCCAAGAATCTAAACTCTATATCCTCCAGACAAGAAACGGGAAAAGAACAGCTGCTGCTGCAGTCAAAATGGCAGTCGACATGGTAGCTGAAGGTCTCATTGACGAAAAAACAGGAGTCCTCAGAGTAAAACCAGAACAACTCGATGCCCTCCTCCACAAACAAATCGATAGCTCAGCAAAAAAATGAGCTGAACAACTTACCAAAGGGTTGCCTGCATCACCTGGCGCAGCAGTCGGTCAGATCGTCTTCACCGCAGACACAGCGCATGACTGGAACGAAAGAGGCAAAAAAGTCGTTCTTGTAAGAACAGAGACTTCACCGGAAGATATCGTCGGTATGGTCGCCTCACAGGGTATCCTTACAGCGAGAGGCGGAATGACATCGCACGCTGCTGTCGTAGCAAGAGGTATGGGAAAATGTTGTGTTGCTGGTGCGAGCGAAATCGCAGTTGACGAGCACGCGAAAACACTTACTATCAAAGGAAAAACATTTAATGAGGGAGATATCATCACCTTGGATGGATCAACAGGAGAAGTATTTGCTGGCGGTCTAGAAACCATGGATCCTGAATTAAGCGGAGACTTCGCAACCTTGATGGCATGGACAGACAAGTACAAGACACTTGGAATCAGAACAAACGCAGATACTCCACATGATTCAGAAGTAGCTAGAAAATTTGGAGCACAAGGTATCGGACTCTGTAGGACAGAACACATGTTCTTCGCAGAAGACAGAATCAAAGCTGTAAGAGAAATGATCCTTGCTGACGACGTCAATGGAAGAAAGAAAGCATTGGATAAATTGTTACCATTCCAGAAAGAAGACTTCTTGGGAATCTTCACCGCTATGGAAGGATTGCCAGTGACTATCAGATTCTTGGATCCACCACTTCATGAATTCTTACCTCAAGAAGAGAAAGATATAGTCGAATTGGCGAAGGAGATGAATGTAGATTTGGATGTATTGAAGAAAAAAATCGAATCATTGCATGAATTCAATCCGATGCTCGGACACAGAGGATGTAGACTCGTCATCACCTATCCTGAAATCGCAGAAATGCAAACCAAAGCAGTCATCCTAGCCGCTATCGAACTCAAAAAACAAAATAAATCTGTCTTACCTGAAATCATGATCCCACTCGTAGGATTCAAATCAGAATTGGATTTCAATATCGAGATCGTACATAGAATCGCCAAAGAAACTATGGATAAACTCGGCATACAAATAGAATATAAAGTCTGAACAATGATCGAAGTGCCAAGAGGCGCAATCACCGCCGACAAAATTGCTGAAACAGCTGAATTCTTCTCTTTTGGAACCAACGATTTGACCCAGATGTCACTTGGATTCTCTAGAGATGATGCAGGAAAATTCATCAAAGAATATGTAAACAAGAATATCTTCGAAAAAGATCCATTCCAGACATTAGACCAAGATGGCGTAGGACAGCTCGTCAAACTCGCTATCGAAAAAGGAAGAAAAACAAGACCAAATATCAAACTTGGAATCTGTGGAGAACATGGTGGAGATCCAGCATCGATCGAATTCTGCCACAAAGCAGGATTGACCTACGTTAGCTGTTCACCATTCCGCGTGCCTATCGCAAGATTGGCAGCAGCTCACGCCGCATTGAAAAACGCATAATTTCAATAATAGAAAAAACCCAATCCGGAGAGACGTTGCATTGCAACGTCTCTCCAAAACGGATTGGGTTTTTTTATTTCTTCAAAAAGAACTTTTTCAACAACAGGAATGTGATACCTGCAACACAAGCACATCCGACAATAAACATCGGATAGGCGAACTTTCGATGCTCGGATCACGTCATCATACTCCACTCTGACATTCATCCTACACCGGCGAGAAACATCAAGGGGAGAAATATCGCATTGACGAAGGTCAATCTCGTCACATTATCATTATTTTTGATTCATACGAAAGTATTGTATGCTGTCATCAACGATTCTGTTTTTTCTGCCAAGACATTAATTGTACTAACAATCTTCGTTAGCTTGACACCAAGATCATTGTAATATACCTTAAGGTGTTTGTCATGCAAAACACTGACGTGGGCGATAAGTTCATCAATAACATCTTCTTGCGAAAGAAAGTTATGTTTGATATAGATCTTGTTGAGATCATGATCCATCAAATCCTCCACTACATCTCTCTCTACTTTTTTGTCGGCCATATCATCTTGTATGGCAAGCAATTCTTTGGCAGAGATCGCAAGCGATTTCATCGTCTTATCATAGAACGAATCGATAATTCTATACAAGACGTAATATGGTGAAGTCTTATATGATTCGCGAATAGGAGATTCAGACTCTTTTTTTATCGTTTCAAAAAGAACTTTGAAGCTGTCAGACTCAAGGGGAATCGTAGTGATGATATAATCCTGACCTATAATCACGTCAAGCTCATTCATCAGATATCTATTTTCATGTTCCAAAAATTTGGTGAAGGTAAGTGCTAAGAAAAAATGATCGCTATCGATATCTATCTTGGATTGCGCATTCACTTCAAGGAGCGAATCGGCTATCATTTCATGGAAATGATATTCCTCAGCAAGCTGACGGATGGCTTCTTTATTGGGTTCCTGGACATAGATCCATTTGGTATTTCCTAGAGTAAGTGTCCGTTGCATATCGAGATCTAAGATCATAAATTATTCATTGGTCAAAGCATCAGCGCCATTTTCGGCAGCTGAAGCATGATATTTTGCTCTACCGACTTCTTTGGTATCGGCTCTCATCATCATGAGCATCACATATCATTTTTTCTCCTTCATCTGTGGATTTTGTTTGGATTTGATGATAGCGTGACTTGCAAGTCCGGCTATATGTTTTTCGTAGTATGGCTTGCCACCGTCATATTTGGTACCAAATAAGAGTCTAGAGAAGATAGCAGCAAAATGCGCTCTGGTGACCGCCTCATTCGGTCTGAATTTACTCAATGCTTTACCATTGGTGTCCAATCCCATAAGTCCAAGCTGGCAAGATCGCATAATAGAGAGCTGCGAATCACCATCCAATCACTTAGTATCGATAAATTTATCACATCACCTCTTAGAGGAATCAGGCTCTATACCCAAGACCTTCATAGCATATCCTGCCATCATGATAGCGAGATCTTTCCTCGTCATGGTGCTCTTCATACCGGCCCTCTGGATAGTACTTGAAACAGTCAGCTTATATTTATATCCATACAGATATGCTTGATTGAGATCGTAAGAATATGGAGAGCCTACGATATTTCCAAGATCCACTTCCTCTTTGTCGACAGTGGTAGCAAGAGCGGAACCCGCGCAATTCCTATCATAATAACTATTTGAGTGATCTACGCCGTCGGCGTTGGCGCCCGGAAGATTGACGGTATGTGCAGAATCATATGTACAATCATCGATAGACAATCGTGTACTTCCGCCTCCGCCTCATCCTGTAGGAGGAACAACGGGAGGAGTTGTAATGACACAGGTCGCAGTATAAGTTATATTTGAACCATTACAGACACATCCATCGACATCCATACAGGACATGCCATTGGCCACAGTAGTTCTCAAGCCGTCAGAGCTAGTAAATACGCCGAAATAACTAAGATGATCTGTCCTGAACGTACAATGCTGAGTAGCGTCGAGCGTACATGATGTATCAGGAGAATTCGCCTCTCGAACATTTCCATCCTCCGATCTATAGATGAGCAAGTACTGTCAGGCAGAGCCATTACTTACGATAAAGCTGACGATAAAATATCATCCGCTAGAGATCAACATACTTCCCGTAGCTCCGACTTGTATCGTAGTGAGGAATCCTCAAGACGTGAGAACAAGTCAGGTTTCGCCTATATTTGCAGCTCAAGTACCTATAGCCACATTCGGAGGAACGATAAGGCCGTTCCATGTAGAACCGCTGACAATGATATCAACACCGCTAAGAAGGACATATCCGTCAAATCAAGTTCATGCCACAACGACATCTCCACTGAGATCAACGACTGTTCACGAAGTGACAGAGCCGGTCAACGCAGTATCTCATCCATATAAAATCACTGAACTGACTGCCTGCCCGATGCCTCACCAGGTATCATACAGATAGTTATTGAAAGTATATTTGCCTATAATACTCTTGAATTCAGCGCTTCCAGAATAGTTGGAAGCGTAAGTGCCACTAAAGAAATTATAGTCAACACCTACCAAAAGCGCATAATCAGATCCGCGATAGTTATGTTCTACTTGCCCATACACATTGCTTGCAAGTTCTCCGCTACAAGCGAAGAATAAACCTCCGCTCATCGTCAATCCAGAATATGAGCTATCTAATCCTTGAAGAATAGTCAAAGAAGCTGAATCCAACGGTCGTACTCTGTTCCCTCTCTGCGGATTGATATAATATCCAAGGATTTGCTTGTTACAAAGTTTATTAACGCCGCTAAAGGTGACCGTCTGCGGAATACCTAAACTCGTTTCGCTTCTCGGCAAAAAGAGTCCGGCAAAATCATTCCCACGCTGATTGAAGTGTACCGTGGAAGGATAATTATTGACGAGAGAACCTTCGAGTGAGAAATTTGCTTTGATAGTTCCAAATCACATCAGACCGAGCATACCGGCTAAGAGCAGTGAAGCTCATATTTTTTTATTCATGATGATCTTTTATTTCAGATAAATTATGAAGTACTAGATGCAATTACCTGTAGCGACCAAAAGTCCTCATTTGAAATCCAAACATTCAAGTACATCATTGCTACCAGTGAATTGCACGTGGTAATTGATTCCACCACTACCTTGAACTACGAATCATGATGCTTCTACCACACCATTAGTAGCGACTACATCTCCATATTGAGCAATAATATGACCAAATGAAGCAGTCAGACTATTTACATAAACAATACCAGTGTCGTGAGCAATATCGGTTCAGCTTACCATCCATACACCGCTATTCGCCTGGACCCGGTTATAAGCAGTATTCCGATTACCGGTTGTAAATGTTGAACAAATAGGATCTATCTCTGCGTATCATGTCAAAAGACTTTCTACGGTCTTACAAACATCTCAAGTATAATTACAATATTGAGTAGCCATGATATTAGAATTAATTCTTGTTGTTCCATTTATATCAAAATTAAACTGAGGAGCAGCCGTTCAAATACCCACATAACCATTATTAGCCAAAACAGTAAGTGCATTTGCTCTTGCACCACTAGTTCAGATACCAAGTTCAAATATGGCATTAGATAATCATACATTGTATGCTCCCATAACCGTAGAAACATCACCACTAGCGATAGTTCAATATCCCATCGCTGTAGACATGTCTCAAAGAGCTTGAGTGTGATTTCCCATAGCAGTAGAGTCAGTTCAATTGGCCTGGGTCGTGTTACCCATAGCAATAGAATTAGTTCAGTTAGCGTTTGTCCGATATCACAGAGCAATGGCAGCGGTTCAATCAGCGGCGGTTCAATTACCTAGAGCGATTGAATGCAATCAATTGGCAGTCACTCAAATTCATTTGGAAATAAATCCATTAGAGGTAATCGTACCGTCTACTCCATCAATCACTACTCCCGTAGTGCCGCTTTGTCCACCATCAGACGTCAAGACAATACTTTGGATGTACTGTACAGCCTGGCTGAGGTTGGTATTGATGGTTGTTGTAGCTGCATAAGCAGCGAAAATGCTGACTGCAAGTCCCGCAACAAATACGACGAGATACTTGGCCGTAAGCCATTTTCTAAAAGTTTTCTTTTGCGTTTTCATTGGTATGGATTAAAGGATTAAAAGTACGTGTTTTTGACTCATTCCGAAAACAGGAAATCCGTCATCCCTACAATTATATGCAGAATGCAAAATAAAGCAAATTTTGGGGGACTTTCTTTTGGGGATGCTACAAAGGGGAAAATGCGCCAAAACACTTTGATTTCATAGAAGAATTAGTTAATTTAGTATAAACTTTTACAAAGAAACCTTCCATATGACGCGCCTCAAAAGATTTTTTCTATCATACGGGCATCTGCTCGTATTATGAGCAGGGTTCTTTTTGGGAATACGAAGACTACAACATTTTTTGGTAAGCGACATACCGCTCGGATATGATCCAGGCGTGTATAAAGCCATATTTATGCAGTATGAGCACTTTCTCCAAAATTTTGATCCTGCAAACATAGCTAGTCGGGTAAGACGAGAGCCCTTGATATGAATTTTGGCGGCGCTTTTACACAAATTATATATTTCTTACGATTGGATGATAACACGATGAATAGGAATCATCAGCATCCTACCAGGATTCATCTTATTTTTTATTTTCAAAACACAGAGCACAAAAATACAAGATGGAGCTCGAGTAGGCAGCATAGCTGCATTTTTATATCGGATATCGATCACACAATATCAACTATTTCGACGAGGATATATGAAACAAACTCTTGCAATCAGCATCATGCTGTTGATAATATTTTTTATAACTAAGAAGAAAATACGGACATCGGCGATTCTATTTTTTTTCTTGATTCTGTTACACAAACATACATGACTGTACGCATGAGCGGTACTGTTATGAGATATTATCCTCGAATGGACGCAAACCAAGCATCTGCCGAAGAAAAAAATCATATTCTGGTGAATGGCATGAGTTCTAGCACTACTCTGCTACATACCACTCTGGAATAGAATCATACCTGACAGTGTGCAGCTGACAAAATCGACGTTTCTCGGGGATGGATATGGGGGGACTTTCATATCAAGGATGGACTTTCTAAGATTACAAGGACTATGAATCATCCTGAGCATTTGCTGAGTAGCACGAGCGACAATTTTAAAGAAAAAAATAACTATTCGAACCATAGGATACATAATCGGCATGATCTGGGTAAGTTTTGGATTGATAAATTACAATAGGACCTTGGTATTTTTTGATATTTTCGTCATATATCGGGTAGCATATTTTCTTGTAGAGATAGTCAGAACAGAAAAAAGAATTGGCATTCCGCTCATCATCATAAGCATAGGTATCAACTGCACTTTATACTTATTTCACATAGCATTTTATAATCAAAATATCCTAATCTCTGAAGATGAATTCACAGCAATCAACAAAATTGCAGACACGACAGAACCTAACGCGATAATTATGAATACGCATAAAAATTATTCTCCGCGAATCATGGGACGAGGACAAAGAGATTACATCAATCCATGAATGGCTGACATAGATATACGACCACAGAAGACACGAAACAACTGGCGACTAGGAGATGGAGCAGCAAAATGTTCAATGATAAAACAAGTATTTGAGGTCTATAATAGACCGATATACATACGGATAGGAGAAAGGCAACCAATTGAAAATTTCAGCGGAGCAACATGCGTAAAGGCAGTTTCACAATGAAAAACTTGGGGCATGTACAAATTTATATATTAAGATTTTTTGTTCGACCGCCAAACCGTTTTTTTTCGGTTTGGATGCGAGAACAATCCAGAAAAGAAAAAAAATTGAGCCAGAAGACTTTTCTGGATGAGAATTACAAAAAAAACCTCGATTCTACACAACAATATGCTGCATAAGATAGAGGTCAGATAAGATAAAATTAGGAATGTTTTTGGATATAATCCACAAGATTTTCGATGATATCCAGGTCCTTTTCACCAGGATCCAAGACATGCTTTTCAAACGGTAATTTGATGTCAAACTTGACCTCGCACGCAAGATGAAACATTAAGACCTCATCATCATCGAGACCAAGGTCACGGAGGATGGAGGCATTAGGAGTAATCATACGACGGGTCAAACATGGAAACTGTCCAATCAGAACGTCTTGAACGAGCAGTAAAATACTTTCTTTTTCTTTTTCCATAATAATTTCTTATTTTAGTTTTGGTTCCTTGATAGAGAGAATATATATTTGAATAGAAAAGTCAATGTAAAATTATTTCACTTAAAGTTTTTTACGACTTTTTCATCAAATAATATCCCTTATTCTCTTATCAGCATTAATGTTTTGGAGATAAGCGACGACATCTTCAGACAGATATTTCTTCAAGACTGCCCAATGGTCATCGGTCAATTCCTGCCTTAGCGTCGTAGCGCTGACCTTCACGCGCATCTTTAATCGAAGAATCCTCACTCTACGTCATTGCGAGCGAAGCGTGGCTTCGTCCTTTAGGGCAATCTGCGGGACTCATTTTACGTTTTTTACGAAAATATCTCTCACCCGCGGATTGCCGGTGATGACAGCGTCAAAGGCAGGGAAATGAGAGAATGCATATTGTTTCCGCGCTTCATCGTCCGCTACATCGGGCCAAGCAAAAATCTGATAACTAATTCACGGATGATCACGCAAAGAACGTTCGATCATGATCTTTCTCTCGTCGTACGTGAAAGGGTTATCTTCGGTAAAATTTTGATTTGAGGACCCTATGGCTATAAGAAAATGAGTAATTCATTGTTGTAAAGCTTGTTGTAAAGCATCCAGATGCCCCAAATGCAAACCGGGCTGGAAACGTCAGACAAACAGTCAGACTTTTTGTTTTGTGCTAGGAATCAATTCAGGATTTAGAATTTAAAATCTTATGTAATCGGAGCAATATGTTTGAGACACAATAAAAAAAAAACTTAAAGTATTAGGGGTGGCCATGATATATGATCACGTAAAAAGATTAGAAAGTAAAACGTTTTCGGTCTTATGCGTCCTTTTGCGACTTGTCCAGTGATGCCTTAATCAATCACAAAAACATAGGATGCGGTTTCTGTAGCCTTGATTTGAATTCCGGATGGGCTTGGGTCCCAATGAAACACGGATGGTCTTTGAGCTCAGAAAATTCAACCAAAGTGCCGTCAGGCGACATGCCAGAGAGTACCAATCAATTTTTTTTCAAAATTTCATGATAGGTTGGATTCACTTCGTATCTATGTCTATGTCTTTCTTGGATAGTCAAAGGCCCTTCAATCGTCAATCCCAATGTCTGTTTATAGAGCTGATACATCTTGGTTCATGGGGCAAGGATTGCTGAATAGTCGCCCAATCTCATCGTGCCTCATTTGGTGGTAATCATTCTTTGATTTTCAAGGAAATCTATCACCGGATCAGGCGTATTTGGATCAAATTCTGTAGAATGCGCTTTAGCCAATCCACAGACATGCCTTGCGAAAGAGATAGTTGCAATCTGCATTCCCAGACAGATACCAAAATATGGAATGGTATTTCTTCTCGCGTAATCAGCGACATTAATCATTCCTTCGATTCCTCTATTACCGAATCAACCAGGAACAAGAATTCCATGAATATTATTTTCAGTAAGAAACTTTTTCAAATCAGCTTCTCGTGTTTTGGTTTCAAGTTCTTCAGTATTGAGCCGATGAATATTCACCTTACTCTTATAAAACGCTCACGCATGTTTAAGGGCTTCTACGACACTGATATACGAATCATCGAGGGCGGTATACTTACCGGCGATAGCGATATTTATCTCATGTTGTGGATGAAGGAGATTGTGGACGATGTCCTGCCATCATTGCATACGACAATCAGTTTTTTTTCACCGGAGTCTTTCAGAAATGGTATCATGCAATCACTGTTCGTGGAACGCCAATGGCACACTATAAATACTCTTCTGATCTCTTGCCTCTATGATGCGATCTTCCTCCAAATCGGAAAACATAGCGATCTTCCTTTTGGCGTCAGCCGTCAAAGCTTTGGTGGTTCTACAGACGAGAATGCTTGGATGTACACCCATCTCTCTCAATTTGATAACAGAATGCTGCAAGGCCTTGGTTTTCATTTCACCGGATGTAGAGACATTAATGATCGGAACGACATGGACAAACATAACATTTTCTCTTCCATATTCTCGTCTCAATTGCCTTACAGCCTCGATAAAATGAGGTCATTCGATATCTCATATTGTACCTCATATTTCTACAATAGTCAAATCCTTGCCATCAGAAGCTTTGTGGATCCTATCTTTGATTTCGTTAGTGACATGCGGAATAACTTGAACGGTCTTGCCTAGATACTTTCCTTCTCTTTCATTCTGGATAACCGTCAGATAAATCTGACCGGTAGTCACACTCGCCTCTTTTGTTAACTCCTCATCGATAAATCTCTCATAATGCCCGAGATCCAAGTCAGTTTCAAATCCATCTTTGGTAACAAAAGTCTCTCCATGCTCAAATGGCGACATTGTCCCTGCATCAATCTGCAAGTAAGGATCGAGTTTCATCATCGTCACAGAATATCCTGAAGATTTCATCAGGATTCCTATAGAAGAAGCGGTGATTCATTTTCCTAGTCATGACATGACTCCTCCGGTAACGACGATAAGTTTCATCAGAAAAAAATTAAAATTAAAAATTAAATAAATGAGACACAATAAAAGCTCGATATGCAGTGAGAGTTTTTATGATGTCGAATTTATATCGGCGATTTTAGAAACTTCAATTTCAAGCGTAGCGAAGAAGTTGGAGAGTTCTAAATCAGACGATATAAAAAAGAATAGTAGCTATTATAATTTCTTTTAAACTCCATTTTTGTGTTGTCGTCTTGTTAATCGATTTATCGACGAATATATTAAGAAAAAAGAACGTCTTTTCAAGTAATCCGACAACAAAAAAAATCAGCTTCTAGAGGCTGGTTTCTCTCTTTTTTACGGTTTTTATCTAACCAATGGGGATACATAATAGTTAGTTATTAGTCAATAACTTATTTTTTTTGCTTTTCACAAGAATCTCCTGCAACGACAGAATGTTTTTTATTGTTTCAGGCATAGCTGGATCATTATGCCGATTTTCCGGCGCAGAAACAGATGTTAATTTATACAGTGACAGTAATTTATTGTAGTTTGATGATGCTATATCGGTATTGCCGATATCCAAAAATTCAAGATTCTGAAATTTCCACATATTAGATGGAAAATCTGTGATTCAGGATCATGATAGAGATAAAATTTTTATCCCAGAGGTTCTTCTGTTGAGGGAGATCATGTCTATCACAGCAGCAAGTTGCTTAGTGGTGATAGGTATATTTTCAAAATTTAGTTCCTCGATATATTGTCAAAAAGGAACTTTATCCCTTATAGCTTCAGGCAAGGCATTAAAATCTCAGACAATCTTCTCCATTTCTGCCTTTTTATCATTGCGAATTTTTTCTTGTATCTGGTTCTTAATGATTTTCTGTCTGCTATACATTTCTTGTGCTACATTCTGGGGAGGCTTATCGCTTGGAGTAGCATCAAGTTTCTGTCGCTTCTCTCCGTCTCGATATTCCGTCCATGCATGTCATGGTCAAGACGCCTGATAGTATCAGGGTATTCAGACAGCAACTCTTGCTGGTATTCAGTTTTTTTTAAGCAGAAGGACAGTGAGCAAAGCAGACTGATTACATACCATCATCATCTTCCCTTCATATCTTTTTGTTCACTCCTCGTACAATTTTTGGCAATATTCTACAGGATTTAATTTGTATTGCGACAATTGGCTATCGAATTCGGTATCAAAACCATAATAACTATTGTCCTGCACTCGGCTCTTAATAACCGATGCCATGTCAGCGGCAGAGAGTCATGTTTCAAGACGCGGTCAAATATTGGGCAAAATATTTTTGTATTGATTAAGTGTACGATCCGTTTGATGTCAACGCGTTTCTTGTTCTACGACAAATTGTAGCATAAGATTATCCACAGAAGTTTTTTCTGGGACAACAACTCTATAGAGTCAGGTTTCTTCATCTTGTTCCATCGTATAATCTCATTTTCATTTGTCTACTATTCTCGCACCCAATGGAAGGACAATCTGATGAGTTCCTGCATCCAAACGTCATAATATCATAGTATGGACTTCGACATTTTCTAAATCTACATTTTTTATGCGCGCCTTTTGATATTTTCATTCGATTTTTACTTTTGAGCTTGCATTGGTTTTGCTATCGTATTGTACATCAAATATCGCCCCACGATAATTATCCTGCAAAGGCGATTCTATGGACGATATAAGCACCGGATTAAGCTTATCCTTGGATCAAGGCATCGCATTGCCAATATCGTAATCAAAAGAAGATAAATCTGATACTCAAGGCGTAGCGGATAGTATGTCATTCGCAGGGTTTCATACACGTCTTATATTGTCTCTATATTCTCACGGTTGCCGCTCAGATATCTCTGAGACATCTCATCGCATTCATTCTCAGTTATCTCCTCATTCTCCCACATTTTCTTCTTCTCAGATTTGTGGCGAAAAATAGCTTTCATTTGGAAGTTTCAGTTTTTCACTATAAGGCAAAAGATTGTATCTCGCGTCAAGCCTATGAGGATTTAAATGATTCAAATCAGGCAAATTCGTAATTTGATTATTATTCAAATATAAATATTCTAATTTCCTCAAATTTCATATCTCAGGGGGGAGGGAAGAGAGTTGATTGTCTGCTAAACTTAGTGTTCTAAGGCTCTGGAACTCTCATATCTCAGGGGGGAGGGAAGAGAGTTGATTATTAAACAAATATAAATATTCTAATTTCCCCAAATTTCATATCTCAGGGGGGAGGGAAGAGAGTTGATTATTATCCAAAAGTAAACCTTCTAATTTCCCCAGATTTCATATCTCGGGAGGAAGGGAAGAGAGTTGATTATTAGACAAATATAAATATTCTAATTGCACCAGATTTCATATCTCGGGAGGGAGGGAAGAGAGTTGATTGTCTGCTAAACTTAGTGTTCTAAGGCTCTGGAA
>Ga0172375_10006314_pt1 | contig 16702 bp, 17 predicted proteins | sample LakKiv1m_FD_114537 | JGI IMG/M metagenome (GOLD analysis project Ga0172375, IMG submission 114537) | Freshwater microbial communities from Kabuno Bay, South-Kivu, Congo - kab_092012_11.1m | ecosystem: Environmental > Aquatic > Freshwater > Lake | place: Democratic Republic of the Congo...
CCTTCGCCAACGGTGGCGACAACATCGGGGTCTACGTGCCGGTGTTCCTTGCGGTCGGCACCGGTGCCCTCGTTGCCTACTGCGTCGTGTTCCTGGCCCTGGTCCTCGTCCTGGTCCTCGCCGCGAAGTTCGTGGCCACTCGCAAGCCAATCGCAGAAGTGCTGGAACGCTGGGAGCACATCCTGTTCCCACTCGTCCTCATCGTGCTCGGCCTGGTCATCCTCATCCAGGGTGGTGCGTTCGGCCTATGACCACCCGGCAAACGAAAGCCTCACGCCGAAGGCAAGACTGCGGCCGCGATCCCCAAAGGGTGTCGACAGGTTGGGCGACCCCGTCGGTCGAACTACCCGGGGTCACCCGCAAGCACCTCAGACACGAGGGGTTCTCGATGGCTGTGTTCTCCATCTGCCTCGTCGTGGCGCTCGCGCTCGTCGACACCAGCGAGCTCGCCCCGGGACCGAACTGGAGCTCGTATCAAGGTGCGGAGCTCATTCGATTCCGGAAGAAACTCTCGTGCACAAGAATCGCGTCGTCACCAGTGCCGGCGGCGAGCGTGACCACAGCCCCGCCACGGCGTAGGCCTCTTGGCTCAGCCCGATGTCGGCGAGCCCGCGACGTCCTGGCGGGTCAGCGACTCGGCATGACAGCCCTGCATGCGCAGACCTTCGTCCCGGCAGCGGCCCGCGCAGTCCGAGATCCGGGACCGTGGTCCCGAGTCGGAGCGGCCGCGGTCGGCGGCGACGCACAGCGACCGCCGGGCGAGTGACGTGCGCCGGTTAGGACTTCGCGCACTCGCTGACGTCCCTCCACCTCGGCATCGACGGGACGGACAGGACCATGGCTACTTCTGCGACGTGCGCACCATCACCACCCCGCCGTTGGATGACTTGGGCTCTCAGGGATGTCGCTCATCCCATCTACTGCGGCGCCCGGGATGCTCTGGACGGGGAACGACACCTGGGTCGGAGGGGTCAGTTTGTCGTCCATTCTTCGCTCTGGGTGAGTCGTAGTAGGTAAATCAGCGGCGGCAGCACCAAGATCACCGCGAGGCCAACGGCGACGAGCAGGCCCTGCAAGGTGGCTGTCGCCCCCGCGGCATCGCTCACGGTCACTTCGTCGACGAGCAACCAGGGGTACTGGGCCACCCCCCATCCCGACACCACCGACGCGACAGCGACGACCGCAGGCCATCGCGCCATGGCATAGCTGCGGCGCCATACCAGGAGGAGCGTCGCCACCCCCGCTCCCCCGGAAATCACCACAAGCGGCGCCGCGCGCCCCGCGAGGCCTTCGGTGAGCACCGGTGCGTCCGCGGAGATCGGCACGAGCGCCGCAAACACGAGCACGCCGGTGACCAGTCCCACCCCGAGCGAGCGCGCGCGAAGGTCCTCCGCGAGCCGTGACCGGCGACCGCGGTGCGCATCGGCAGCAAGGAACACGCCGGCCAGGAACGCGCAGGTGCCCACCGCGATCGCCCCACCGAACAGGGACGTCGGGTTGAGCCAGGACGACCAGCGGTCGCCCGCCTCCGCCATCGGGACCCGACCTGACGCGATTGCCCCGGCGACCGTGCCGAGGAAGAACGGTGTGATGACCGACGACACGGCGAAGATCGCGCCGAACAGCCGCGCCTGGCGCAAGGTGGCGGAGTACTTGCGAAACGCGAAGCTGGCGCCGCGCAGCACGATGCCTAGCAGCGCCAGCAACAACGGCACGACCAGCGTCGACATCGTCGCGGCGAACGACTCCGGAAAGCCCGTCCACCAGATCACCAGCACGAAGATCAACCACACGTGGTTGGCCTCCCAAACCGGCCCGATGCTGTGGTCGACCAGGGTCCGCAGCTCCGCGCCACGCCGACTGCTTCCCGCCGTGAGGTCGAAGAACCCAGAGCCGAAGTCCGCGCCGCCCAGCACCGCGTACGCGATGACGCCCGCGAACATCGCCGCCGCAACGGCAACCTCGAGACTCATGACGGCGACTCCACGGTCTCGGGCGCGTAAGGGCTGGGCAGATCCGTCTCTCCGCTGCGCCAGCGCCGGGCCATGGACCTGAGCACGATGACCGCGCCCGCGGTCATCCCGGCATAGATCACCGCACTGACCCCCAGCAACCACCACAGCGCCGAGGAGTAGTCGCCGACCGCCTCCGGGGTGCGCATCACTTCGTACACGACCCAGGGCTGCCGTCCGACCTCGGTCGCTACCCATCCGGCTTCGAGGGCGATCACCGCCAGCGGACCAGCGGCCACCGCAAACCTGAGAAACCACGCCCTCGTCAGGGGGTCACGGCCGCGTCGGCGCAACACCCAGAACCCCGTGACACCTGCCGCGAGCAACGTGCCGATGGCGACCATCGTCTGGAAGGCGAGATGCGTGAGGTTGACCGGCGGTCGGTCCTCCTCGGGGATGGCGTCCAGGCCAGGCACGGGCTTGTCGAGCGAGTTCATCGCGATCAGGGAGCCGAGCACAGGGACGTCGATCGCGCCCACGACTTCTCCGTCGACCATGATCCCGCCGAGCCGGAGGGGTGACGGACTCTCGGTCGTCTCCGCGAGCTCAAACGCAGCGAGCTTCGCCGGTTGTCGTTCGTCCAGCCCGAATCCGAGCACGTGGCCGACGAACGGCTGGGTGACGGCGGCGATGGAGGCGAACACGAACGGCACCATGAAGCCCAAACGATGATGGGCGTCGCGACGCCCGCGCAGCATCCCGGCCGCGTAGACCCCTGCGATGCTGAAGCCCGCCACCATGTAGGCGCCGACCCACATGTGGGCGAACTGGAGGAAGGCGTGCTGATTGAAGAGCACCGCCCAGGGCTGGACATCCGTGACCTCGCCGTCAACGAGGCGGAACCCGGTCGGGACGTTCATCCAGGCGTTGACGGCGACCACGCAATAGGCGCCCACGATGCCGGTGATGGCCATCGGCAAAACCATCAGGACGTGCCTCTTCGCCGGCATCCGACCCCAGCCGTACAGGTAGATGCCCAAGAAGATGGCCTCAAGGAAGAATGCCAGTCCCTCGAACGCGAACGGCAATCCGAGCACGTCCCCGTAGGTCCCCATCAGCCCGGGCCACAACAGACCCATCTCGAAGCTGAGGACCGTGCCAGAGACTGCGCCGATCGCGAAAAGCACCGCCGAGACCTTGGCCCACCTGTGGGCCAGCCCCAGCGCGACGGGGTCCCCACGGCGGATCCCGCGCAGATGCATCGCGAAGATCATCGCCGGGAAGGCGACCCCGAAGCAGGCCAGCACGATGTGCCATCCCAGCGACAGAGCCATCTGCTGCCGGGCCGGGAGGAGCCCCTCGGGCTCCACCGCCCCAGCCAGTTGAACTGCGTCAGCGAGGACATCGGGAGTCAGCACGCTGACCACGCTACGGACCGCGGACCACCTGCACACGACTTTGTGAAACTTTTCACGAGAGTGGACTGCGCCACCTTGTACGGGCTGGCGCGATATCGACGCTACTGCGTCACGGCCTCCGTCACGTACAGGTCGAGGACCTCTCCGTCGTAGTTCTCTACGACGTCCTCAGCGAGCTCGACGAACACCTTGCGCCGTCCCGCAGGCTTGTCGAACTCCTCCACGGGCCGACCCGAAAGCATGTCCACGGCCAAGGCAAGGGCCTCGCTCCCGTCGACCTCCTCCTCGACGTCTGCGGACAGCTGCAGGGCCAGGGCGAGGCGGAGGTAGTGACCGTTCGAGAGGTTGATCTGGATCGGCTCGAGAGCGGCGACCTCCCCCTTCTCCGGCTCCTTCGGCGACTCGGGTCGGAGGAGGAACCAGAAGGCTCCAGCGGCCACGACGAGAAGCGATAGTCGGATCAATAGGATCCGCCTCTTCCGGCTCTCCTGCACCGTCTGCGGCACCTCGGTGGGCAGCGACGTCATCTTCCCTCGTCCCTCTCAATCGCTGGGGCGACCCGCCCCGGAGTTCGCCATGCTGATCGGCATCGAGGGATCCCAGTTGAGTCTTTCCAAAAGGCAATCCGAGCTTTCCGCTACACCGACGCGTGGAGTTCTCGCACGCCACCGTATTGCCGCCCGGACCGCACGGGTCGGCGGCATCGACTGGCGACAGACGCCCCGTGCTGGCGGACCCACCACAACGTTGGTCCTGCCAGCAGCACCATGGCGGCGCTGAGCGCCACCTAATTGTGTGCCGCACTCGGACGGCCCCGCTGAGCTGACGTCGAACTCCGCGCCACAGCCATGTGTACCCACCCTCCGAGGCAGCCGCGTCGACTCCCGAATGAGTTGAATACGCTGCCGAACGACCCCTCTTGTCCAAGTGACAATCCTGGTGACGGGGCGGTGAACCAGCCACCGAATGACGGTAGATAGCTCGATCGGCTACTATCGTCCATAGTAGGAACGACGGAGAGGCAGCACCGTGCGAAACCCAACCAAGGCGGCGCTGGCCGTAGCAGTGATCGTGCTTCTGACGATCGGTGGCGTGTTCGTGGTCGACCAGGTGCGTGGCGGCGATGAGCCGGCAGCGGCCGAGGTGTCGGCAGCGATCGCCGATGGCGCGATCATCCGAGATGACAGCCGGATCCTCGGCGAACAGGGCTCCAGCGATGTGACGTTCGTGGAGTTCCTCGACTTCGAGTGCGAAGCCTGCGGAGCCGCCTACCCGATCGTGGAGGATCTGCGTGAGAAGTACGCGGGCGAGGTCACCTTCGTGATCCGCTACTTCCCGTTGCCTGGCCACTTCAACGCCGGTCGTGCGGCGCGTGCCGTGGAGGCGGCTGCCCGTCAGGGTGAGCTCGAGGCGATGTACAGCCGCATGTACGAGACGCAGAAGGAATGGGGCGAGGCACAGGAACCGAAGGACGACTTGTTCCGCAGCTACGCGGAAGAGCTCGGGCTGGACATGGATCAGTACGACGCCGACTACGCATCGCAAGAGGTCGAGGAGCGGATCTCTCGCGACGTCGCTGACGGCGAGTCGCTGGGCGTGGCGGGGACCCCCACCTTCTACGTCGACGGCGAGCTGTTCGAGCCGCGGTCGGTCGAGGACTTCACCACCGTTCTGGACGAAGCCCTCGCCGAATGAGACACGAGCGACGACTCGGCTGGGGACTGACCGCCGGCGGGCTCATCGGCTTCATCGCTTCCGCTGTGCTCCTAATCGAGCGGATCAAGCTCGAGCAGGACAGTGGCTACGTGCCTACGTGCAGTATCAACCCCGTGCTGAGTTGCGGCTCGGTGATGGAGACCTCCCAGGCCGCCCTGCTGGGTTTTCCCAACCCGATCATCGGTGTCGCTGCCTTCCCCGTCGTGATGACCACCGGTGTGGCTCTCATCGCGGGGGCCCAGCTCGTACGGTGGTACTGGCTCGGACTGCAGGCCGGTGTCACCGCAGCACTCGGCCTGGTCTCATGGCTGGCGTTCCAGAGCATCTACCGCATCGGTGCGCTGTGTCCCTACTGCATGGTTGTCTGGACCGTAGTGATCCCCACCTTCTGGTACGTCACCCTCGGCAACCTCGCGCGGGGCGCCTTCGGTGAGCGCGCTCGGGGCAGCAGCACGACTCGGTTCCTCTACGAGTGGCACGCTCCGCTGCTCATGCTGCCGTTCCTCGTGCTGCTGGTGTCGATCACCGAACGCTTCTGGTCCTATTGGTCGACCCTGCTGTGAACCGCTCGACATGACAGACGGAGCGCAAGACCTCATCCTCGACGGGTCGATGCTGGCCGCGCTGCCGGTGGCCGTGGCGGCCGGGCTGCTGTCGTTCTTCACGCCCTGCTCCCTGCCCTTGGTCCCGGGTTACCTGTCCTACGTCGCCGGGATGGCCGGCACGGAGTCCGAGATCGCCCGCGAGCTCGGCGGAGGACGGCCGGCCCGCCGACGTCGAACCCTGATGGGCGCCGCCCTGTTCGTGATCGGATTTGCCACCGTATTCACCAGCTATGGCCTGGCGTTCGGCTCGCTGGGAGCACGGCTCCTCGCCCACCAGGAAACGATCGTTCGTAGCGCCGGCGTGCTGACCCTCGGGCTCGGATTCCTCTTCGCCGGAGCCGCAGGACGGCTACCGGTGCTGGGACGCACGATCCGGCCACGGCTGACACCGCGCGTCGGCCTTGCCGGCGCGCCGCTGCTGGGCGCTGTCTTCGCGATCGGGTGGACACCCTGCATCGGACCCGCGCTCGCCGCGGTACTGACCCTCGCTACGACCACCGCCACGGCCGGGCGAGGCGCTCTCCTGTCGCTGGCTTACGCGCTCGGCCTGGGTATTCCGTTCCTGCTGGCCGCCCTGTCACTGACGCGCGCGACCCGCGTCTTCGCCTGGGTTCGACACCACTCCCAGTGGATCACCCGAGGAGGTGGCGCGCTGCTCATCCTCGTCGGACTGCTCCAAGTCTCCGGGCTCTGGTCACAAGGCGTGGCTGCGCTGCAAGTCCTGGTCGCCGGCTGGCAGGCCCCGCTGTGATGACCCGAGGAGCGAGGGCGTTCATCGCGGTTTGCTTTGTGGGCTGCGCGCTTGGGATATGGCTACTGACGGGCGGTCCCGACTCGGGTGACTCCACCAGCTCAGGTGGCCGCGCAGCCGGCGCTGTGGACGTCGTCCAGCAGTACGAGGCGGACGCGCGTGAACAGGTCGCGCCGTTCGCCGCGACTCTGCTGGACGGGACGAGCCTCAACAGCGAAGACTTGGCCGGTCGCGTCACCGTGTTCAACGTGTGGGGATCATGGTGCGGCCCCTGCCGTGCCGAAGCGCCCGAGCTCGTCGCCGCTGCCGAGCGACTCGGCAAACGGGCGCAGTTCTACGGCATCAACGTTCGTGACAGCCCCGATGCGGCACGGGCCTTCGAGCGGGCCTTCGACATCCCCTACCCCAGCATCCACCCGGACGAGAGTGCGGCCACCATCCTCGCGTTCCGGGGCGTGCTGACCGCCGCCGCCGTGCCGAGCACCGTCGTGGTGGACCGAGACGGTGCGGTGGCAGCACGTGTCGTGGGGCAAGTGGACACCGCCACGCTGGTCGGCCTCGTCGAGGACGTTCTCGCCGAGACCGGGTGAGGCCACGCGTGCCCGCGGTAGTGAGGCTGAACAGCCGACACGTCAGTGTTCAGGTAGCCGCTGCCACCGCCGGTCGATTCTGGGGACTTCTACGCTGGCAGCTGTTGGCCAGTCAGCCGCGCGGATGCGTCAGTCGCGAACGGTCATTGCCGATAGTGTGCAGCAATCGGTCGCCGCTGCCTCGATCGCCGGAGCCAGTGCCAGACCCACCGGGACGGAGAGCAGGACCGCGGCGGCCGTGCCGACCATGATGCCCAGTCCTCTCGGGGCCGGTGCGCTGGTGCCCGTAAGGCGCCGCACGCGCTCCAGGGTGGCGGTGTTGCTGGCCGCCAGCGCCGCCTCCGGGCGGAGCCCGGTTCCCAACGTCACGAGAGCGCTGGCCAGCCTGCGGCGGTCCTCTGGTCCGGTGGCGGCGTCGTCCGCGGCCATCTCCACCAACGTCGTGATGTGGGCATGTGCCCGCGCGAACAGCGGCACCCACGGGAAGGTTCGTGTCAGGGCGTCGGAGTAGGCGAGGGCGAGGTCGTGTCGTGCGCGCAGGTGGCTGCGCTCGTGGCCCAGGACGAGTTCGCGTTCGCGCTCGTTGAGGAGCTCCAACGCGGCCGATGAGAACACCACGGTTCCGGAGCCGCCGGGCAGGCAGTAGGCAACCGGTACTTCGTGGTCGATGACGGTGAAGCCGTCCGGGTGCGGGTGTCCCACCAGGCGAAGCGAGTCGAGCTGCGCGCGGCGTACGCGACGCTTCCTCGAGAAGCTACGGGTCGTGGTGAGGAGCAGCATCCCCGCCAGGGCCACGACGACAGCCAACCCGACGACGCCGGGCCAGATCCCGAGCGGGGTCTCGTAATGCTCGATGATCGCCACGGAATGAGCGCCCAGTAGGGACGCCACCGAGAACCGCAGCGGCAGGAACGGCAGGGCCAGGGACACGGCAGCCAGCAAGATGGCGGCGACCACGGAGGTGGAAAGGGCCTGCCACCCGATGACGGCGGCGCGAGGGCTGCGAGACGTCCAGGGCTGCTGCAGCACCTTGCCGCCGAGCACCGAGACGACACCCGCGTATGCCAGCAACAGCAGTGACGCGATCACGGTGACCCGTCCGCCCGGTGGGACAGCGCCGCCAGAAGCTCGGCCGCCTCGCCGGGATCCATCTTGCCCACCAGGTGCATCAGAGCAGCCGTGCGGTCCTCGCTGTCCGCCAGCACTTCCTGGAGAACCTCGGCCGTGTGCTCCTCACGTGAGGAGACCGGCGTGTAGAGGTAGGCCTTGCCCTGCTTCTCCCTCGCGACGAAGCCCTTGGAGTGCAGGTTGTCCATGACCGTCATCACCGTGGTGTACGCCAGCGGCCGCTCGCGGGTGAGGGCATCGAGCGTCTCGCGGACGGACACTGGTCGTCCCGCGCTCCAGAGGTGCTGCATCACGGCGGCTTCGAGCTGACCGAGCTGTCTCACTCGAACTTCTCCTTGTCCCGGGCGGCCTGCGATCTACGAGGCTCCATCGTAGTAGGAGGCGCCGGCCGGCGTGTCAGGTCTACGCGTCCCAACCGGCTCAGGTAGGCGTTGTATTCCTCCAGCTGCCGGTCGTGCTCACGCCCCTCGCGCCGGTCGAACCGGTCGCGCTCACGGCGATCCGCCTTTACCCACCCCGTCACGAGCGCCGCAGCCATGATCAGGATCGGGTACTCCCCCATCAGCCACCCTATCTGGGCGCCGAGGTACTGGTCATCGGCCGGGGATCGACCCCACGTCCGTCCGAGTGCCTCGAACCAGTCGGCGGCGAAGACGGTCGTGCTCGCCATCATGCTGACCGCGAACAGCGCGTGGAACCCAAAGGTCACCATCACCAGGAGGACCCGCATCGGGTACGGCGGTCGGTGGAGGGCGGGGTCGGAGCCGATCACGGCTTCGGTGAACAGGTATCCAGTGAGCAGGAAGTGCAACGTCATCAGGACGTGCCCGGTGTGCGACTCCAGGGAGGTCTCGAAGGCGGACGTGTAATAGAACGCGACCATGCTCACCACGAACATTCCGGCAGCGACGACTGGGTGCCCGAGGATCTGAATCGGTAGCGAGCGGCTGATCGCTATGAGCCATTCCCGCGGGCCTCGAGAGTGGTCGTCGCGGCGACGCAGCGCCCGTAACGCGAGACTGATCGGCGTTCCCAGCACCAAGAAGACCGGCACTCCGGTGGCGATGGTCATGTGCTGGACCATGTGCATGCTGAACAGCACCTGGCCGTAGGTGCCTGGGGCGCCGCTGGTGGCCCACACGAACATCGAGCAACCCACCAGCCAGGAAACGGTCCGTGCCAGGGACCAGCTGTCCCCGCGGCGACGCAGGCGGCCGACGGCCCACAGGTACCAACCGGCGCCCGCCACGCCCAGCGCGAGGAACAACGTGTCGAGGTTCCACGCGCCGAACCACTGCGCCGCGTTCAGGGGACCCGGCAGTGCACTTCCGAGGAGGGACTCGGCACTGGTGAGCGGCCGAGGGGCCTGGCTCGGTGGTGGCGGTGCAGTCCTGCTGAGCGCCACACCCATGCCGGCCGCCACCAGCAGCACCACCGCCTCGGCTCCGACGAGTCGCGTGAAGCCACGTGGAGAGCCGGTTGCCAGAGCGGCGATCGTGTGGCGGCGGTGCCACCAGCCCGCTGCGCCCAGCATCGCCACGGCAGCGAGCTTCACAGCCAGCATCGCTCCGTAGGCCGACCAGGCCGCCGACACCGAGGGCAAGCGGAGCCAGGCTCCCCACAGCCCCGAGACCGTCACCACGACCAGGCAGCAGCCGGCCAGGGTGGAGTACCTGCGCACCGTGCTCAGCAGCGCCTGACCGAGATGGCGCCGCGCCAGGACCAGCGCGACCAGGCCGCCGAGCCACACGCTGATGCCCACAAGGTGGAAGTACTGAAGGTTGACTGCGTCGTCGTGGTTCAACGTGCCGACGGCGTGCCCGGTCAGCGCCATCGGCCAGAGGGCGGCGAAGGCGAGCGCCGTCGTGAGGCCGAGCCCGCCCACGCTGGAGGCGAGAACGCAGCTCGTCGCGACGAGAGCGGCAAGGCCCGCACCCCACAGCCCGTACTGTCCCAGCTCAAACCCGAACGCGAAGAACACCGCCTCGTCGCCGAACCCGGGCCCGCCGATCGGGCTGCCGGAGGCGTCGGAGTAGATGAAGGCGACCAGGGTCAGGCTGGCGACGGCCCACACAGTCGAGGTCAGTTGCGCGTATGCCAGCAAGCGCCGGCGTCGTGGACCCATACCACGCCCTGCAGACGCGGTTCCGGGTTCGGGAGGGACGCAGGTCGTAGCGAGCACCAGCACCCCGAGGGTGACCGTGGCGGCCACGTCGCGCAGCACCTGCACCGCGGGCAGACCTACCCGGGTGAGAGGCCCCGGGTCCGGCAGGCCGTCGATGCCTAGCGGCGCCAACCCGCCAGCCAAGCCCGTGGCAGTGAGCGCCACCACGACGGGAAGCAAGGTCGCCAGCGCCACCGCCCCAACCACCCGAATCTCCGCCGGCGGCGACGGGAGCGCTGGGGCGCCTGAATCTCGTGGCGAACGGTTCACGTCTCGGTGTCCCGGCCCACGAGTCGCATGACGGTGCCCACGGCGAGCGCCAACAGTGCGAGCACTCCCACGCCGATGGCGACGAGCCAGGCCCTGGTGTTGTCGTTCGTAGCAGGCTCATCCGCAGCCGTCTCGGCCTCGCCGGCCTGCGTTGAGCCCGGATCGGGTTCAAGCGATCGAGGCTCCGACGTCGGGGCGCCCGCGGTCGGGGACTCGGTCGGGGATGCCGGCGGGGATGCCGGCGGGGACGCGGGGGTGCGGACGACGAACTTGCTGGTGCCGACGACCGGGTGTCCGTCTCGGGACACGACGCGGAACCTCACGGTCCATCGGGTCGTGGTCCCAACCTGTGGGGCCATGGTGTCCGGCACGCTCGCTACTAGCACGGTCGGGTTGGCGGCGTTGGTGAGGTCCAGTGGGGTGCTTTCACCGTCGTCGGTTTGGAGGGTGACGGTGCTGAGGCCGGGGTCCATGTCATCGGAGAACTGAAGCCGAACCTCGTCGGGGAGTTCGTGGAGGCTGGCCCCGTCGTGCGGGTCGGCGCCGATGAAGTCGGTGTGTGCGGCCGCCGGAGATACGACCGCCCCGACGCTGAGGCCCAGGAGCGTTGCGGCCACGACGACAAGGGACCTCACCGTCGTGTTCACCACTTGGCCCTGGCCAGGAGGTAGAGCAGTAATGCGGTCCCACCGGCCGCGATCAGGCCGAGGATGATGGTGGAGAGTCCATTGCTCATGTCGTCACACTCCTGCGTACGAGTGAAGGCCCGGGATCCACAAGTTGACCCCGAAGAAGTTGAAAAGGAAGGCCGCGAAACCGGCGATGGCGAGCAACCCGGCGCGCCGTCGCCACCCGACGGTTGAGAGGGCGTGCAGGTGGGCGGCGTAGAGCACCCATGTGATGAACGCCCAGGTTTCCTTGGGGTCCCACCCCCAGTAGCGGCCCCAGGCGTTCTCCGCCCACACGGCGCCGGCGATGACGGCGAACGTCCAGATGGGGAAGGCCACCAGGTGCACCGTGTGCGCGAGTTGGGAGAAAGGACCGTCGTGCTCGCCGTGCCGGCGCTGGCGCACGAGGTGGGCGATCGTCGCCAGCGCTCCGATGGTGAAGAGTCCTCCGGCGATGATGGCGGCCGCGACGTGCACGACGAGCCAGCGCGAGTTGAGGACCGGTACCAGGTCGTCCACGGGTGTGTAGAGCGAGGTGGCGGAGATTCCGAGCAGCACCAGCACGACCGCGACGATCCAGGCGGCCAGCCCGTCGACGGGTCGGCCGCGCCGGTAGACGAGGAACGCCAGTGCGACCGCGGCGGATCCGGTGAGCCCGAACTCATACATGTTGCCCCACGGGGCGCGTCCTGCGGCCACCCCTCGCGCGACCACGGCGAGGACCACCACGATCGTGCCGAGCAGCGTCATCGAGGTCGCCGCAGAGGCAAGGAACCCTCGATCGGTGCCGCGCCCGCGGTCGAGAGGTGCCGCCCCCGAAGGCGGCAAAGCCCCCGCCGGTCCCGCAGACCCTGCGGGTCCCGCGGGGACAGGCTCGCTGGGTGTCCGCGCAGCGCTGGGGCCCTTGGCACGAGTCAGGGCCGCGGCCACGGCGAAGGCGACGAGGGCCAGGGAGAACACCGCCAGCGCGGTCGTCACGAGGGTGTCGGACAGGCGGGCTGCGTCGAGAGATGTCACTGTTCCTCCGTGTGCTGTCCGGCGCTCGCCGGTGGCAGGTCGATGGCGGCCGCGAGGTCGTCGATGTCGTTCGAGGGCACGGGCCGGCGAGACAAGGCGCGGCCGGCGAGCTCGATGGTTCCGTCGGCGCCGGCGCGTACCCAGACCCGTCGACGTGGCACGGCCAGTGAAACCGTCAACCCGAGCATCAGCAGGATCGCTGCGACCAAGGAGACTTCCTTGCCCGGGTCTCGGGCGACCTGGAAGTTGGCGAAGCGCGAGAGTCCGTCGAAGGTGACTGAACCCAGCCCGTCGGGCAGCCGCACCGTCTGGCCCGGCGCGAGGGACACCCGCCACGGTTCGCCATCCGATCCGCGCACCCGGTCCAGGTCGTCGAAGTCCAGGGAGTAGACGGACTGGGGCGTGCCGTCGTCGAGGCCCAGGTCCCCGGTGTAGGCCGAGAGCTGCACGATCGGGTTCACCGCGCCCGGGTAGGCAGACACACCCATCCCGTCGGGGCCGTCCACGGCAGTGGGCAGGAACAGGCCTTGTAGAGCCAGCGAGGTCGGGCGTGCGTCAGGCACCTTCACCACGCCGTCGGAGGTGAAGGCTTGGTCCACGGGCAGGAAGATCGTGGGACCCGAGGCGGCGACGTCGCCGTTCCCGTCACGGACGGTCAATTCGGGTGCGTAGCCGTGGCCGGTGAGGAAGAACTTGGTCCCGTCGATGTCGAGCGGGCGATTGGGGCGGACCGTGAACGTGCCCTCGCCCTCGTCCTCGCTGCCATAGGACACCACGGCCTCGAACCCGCGAGGCTCACCGAAGCGCGACCCTTCGGTCTCGAACTGCGCCTCGAAGTCGTCGAGGACGAGCTGCAACGGTTCCAGCCCGGCGAGGTCGGCCCAGGGGCCCGGCGTGAGCGCGTCGTAGGAGGACGAAACGTTGGCGAAGGTGGCTCCTTCCGCGAGCGCCACTCGGCCCTCGTACCCGAGCAACTTGCCGCCGGCGACACCGAAGAGGAGAACGAGGAGGGAGAGGTGGAAGACCAGGTTGCCCAGCTCGCGCACGCGGCCCTTCTCGGCTCGCACCTCGCCCGCAGTGCGGACCACCCGGAACCGTCGGTCTCGCAAGTGGGCGGCTGCCGCGTCGAGGGCCGCGTCGGAGTCGACGACCTGGAGTCGACGGTGCGCTGACTCGCGGGACAAGTGCCGGGGGCTCGGCGGTGGTGCTGCGCGAAAGTCACGCCACAGCTGGGCAGAGCGCGGCACCACGCACCCGGTCATGGACACGAGCAGGAGGACGTAGACGGCGGCGAACCACGGCGCGCTGTAGACGTTGAACAGGGACAGGCGATCCAGCCACGGGGCCAGGTCGGGGTGCTCGGCATAGAAGTTAGCCACGGCCGAGGGGTCACTGGACACCCCGCGCTGCGGGAGCACCGAGCCCGGAACCGCCGTAAGAGCCAGAAGCACCAGCAGCACGACCGCGGTGCGCATCGAGGTCAAACGACGCCACGCCCAACGCGCCCAGGCGAGCACCTCAGAAGGGCCGGGCTGGCCAGACGGCCCAGACGCGCCGCGAGGTCGCAGATCGCCCGACGCGAATCGGGGGCCGTTCTGCGATCTGAGCTCGTCATTCTGCTGCGTGGCGTCCATCGGCAACATACTATCGCGCATAGTAGGCGGCGGGAGGTGCGGGTGGAGTTCGCGCGATGGCAGAGCATCGCAGTGGCGATCGCGGGTGCACTCGGGCTCGGAGCGTCGTTTCCGCCGTGGTCGATGCCGTGGTTGGCGCCGCTGGGGGTGGCCGCCTTCTTCGTGTCAGTGGGCCGTGCTCCTCGATTCGCCGCAAGCGCCGGCGCGGTGTTCGGTGTCGTGTTCCTCGGCCTCACGTCCTGGTGGCTCGTTCAGTCCATCGCCGTAGCAGCGTGGGCCACGCTGACGCTTGTGCAAGCGGTGTGGTTCGGTGTGCTCGGCGTCGCCGTCTCGCTGCTGAGACGGCTGCGGTGGTGGCCGGTGTGGGCGGCTTGCGCGTGGACGGCCTTCGAGAGCGCCCGGTCGGCGTGGCCTTGGGGCGGGTTCCCGTGGGGCAGGCTCGGCTACACCGCAGTGGACACCCCGTGGGTCGGCTTGCTCGCCGTGTTCGGCGTCGCAGGTGCCGGAACCGTGATCGCGACGGCCGGTGGCGTGGTGGCTGCGCTCGTGTCTGCGGTGCATAGCCGGCCAACGGTTCGCCTCCCGCGGCGGCGCACAGCAGTCGCGGCCACGGCGTGTGTTGCGGCGGTGGTCGGCGCTCCAGTGGCTCTCGCTGCGTCGACGGAGGCTGGTGCCCCGGGCGCGCTGGGCGCCGACGAGACCGGCGAGGTTGGCAGGGTCCGAGTCGGGGTCGTTCAGGCCGAGGTCCCGGGCACCGGGACCGATGTCGCTGCGCACCACCGCACAATCACGAGGACGCTTCTGGACCAGACCCGCTCCCTTGCGGACCGGCGATCTGCCGGCGAAGGCACGCCTGCCAGCTTCACTTCAACCCTGATGCCGGACGTGGTCCCGGGCTCGACCTTGGTCGCGCCCCTGGACCTGGTCGTGTGGCCGGAGAACGCGACGGCGGTGGACCCCGAGACCGACGGTGAAGCGAACGCCTCGCTTGTCGCCGCGGCGGAGGCGGTGGGGGCGCCGCTGCTGGCTGGCTCAATCGTCGACAGGGGCGGTCTTCGTGCCCTCAACCAGAGCATCGCCTGGACAGTTTCTGGGCCCGGTGCGCGGTACACGAAGCAGCACCTCGTGCCGTTCGGCGAGTACGTGCCGATGCGATGGTTGGCGAGCCGGGTCTCCGACCGGGTCGGCGCCATCGCCCGCGACATGACACCCGGTCCTCCGGCTGTACCCATGCGCGTGGAGGAATTTCGAGTTGCCAACGCCCTGTGCTTTGACGTGGCCTACGACGAGGTCCTCGGGAACCAGGTGCAGCAGGGCGCTGACTTCGTCGTCGTACAGACCAGCAACGCGATGTTCCTCGACACGGCACAGCCAGAGCAGCAGTGGGCGATCACCCGGGCCCGGGCCGTCGAAGTCGGGCGGGCCGTGGTCGTGTCGTCGATGAACGGGATCTCCGGGGTCGTGGCGCCCGATGGATCCGTCCTCGAACGGCTCCCGGCCCTCCGGGCCGGAAGTGTGGTCGTGGACGTGCCGACCGGGCGCGGGCTGACGCTGGCCGTCCTGGTCGGGCCATGGCCGGCGCGTGGTGCATGGGCGGTCGCTGTGCTCTCGATCCTTGCCGCGGCGCTTCGACCCGAAAGTGCCGCGCGAGCGACCCGCTCGGGTGCCGCCCAACGCGCGCTGGAGCAGTCGCACGTCGCAGCTAGAAGCCGCTGACGCTGAGGCCACGGGTCAGGCCCACCGACCGCGCGCGCGGCGTATTGCACGAACGGTGCACCGAAGAGCGTGCACAGGTCGTCCTCGTCGACCAGGATCTGGAAGTTCGCGACCCACATGGCCAGGAGGCACCCGAGGCCAACCCGGTGGCCGAGGCAACGATCTCCCGTCCTGATCCAGCAGGTCCCGTACTTCGGCAAGGCGGCGTTGAACCACGAGTCCTACGGCGCACAAGGCCAAGGGCGGAAGGCGAACGCCCGCGCGATCGCTCGTTATCGACCCCGCTGTCGCCAGGTGGTGCGCGCGGTCCGAACGGACCCAGCAAGTACTATCTGCCTTAGTACATCGTCAGCCGTCCTCTTGATCTGGGTACGCGAACGCCGCGCCACAGGTCCCCCGCCTCAGCAAGGAGCAGCCGTGCAGTGCGTGCGCCTGAGTCTCATCGCCATGATCGCCGTGCTCATGCTCAGCGCGTGCGCATCCGGCGACGACGAGCGCGCCGCCCCCGGCTCGAGCGCTCCCGCGCCCAGTTCCGACTCCACTCCCGGGTCGACCTCAAGCGCGCCGAGCCCCTCCCTCTCCTCGACCCCATCGCCCAGCGAGGTCACGCCCTCACCCGAGGAGCCGGCCGTGCCCACCGTCGAGGTGCGGATCGCGAACGAGCGCGTCAGCCCCAACGCCGAAAAGGTCGACCTCTCGGCCGGAGAGAGCCTGGTGTTCGAGATCGTCTCCGACCGCGCCGGCGAGCTGCACGTGCACTCCAAGCCCGAGCAGTATGTGAAGTTCGGCGACGGGCGGACCCGCGCGGAGATCTCGGTCACGACCCCCGGCAGCGTGAAGGTAGAAGAGCACGACACCAGCGCGGTGGTCGCGATTGTCGAAGTTCGTTGAGCAGCATCTCCGCACACGGCCTGGGTGGTGCAGACGACCTCCCGATCTCAGGCTCCCTGGCGATCGCGGGCGGCACGGCGGCGCTTGCCGTGTCCTTCGTTGTTCTGCTCATGGCCTGGCGTCAGCCACGCTTCGACGCCCCTGGGCACGAGCTGCCCATCCCGCCGCCGATCGCCCGTGTA
>Ga0172375_10006316_pt1 | contig 16696 bp, 12 predicted proteins | sample LakKiv1m_FD_114537 | JGI IMG/M metagenome (GOLD analysis project Ga0172375, IMG submission 114537) | Freshwater microbial communities from Kabuno Bay, South-Kivu, Congo - kab_092012_11.1m | ecosystem: Environmental > Aquatic > Freshwater > Lake | place: Democratic Republic of the Congo...
GAACACAATATGTTAGATTATTTGAAGCAATTGGAACAATGTATGGAGTAGGTGATGGTTCTACAACTTTCACACTTCCAGATTATAGAGGTACTTTTTTAAGAGGATGGAATCACGGAAGAGCTGGACCGATAGGCTATGATCCTGATGCGGCCACTCGTGTTGATCGAGGTGATGGAGTCATTGGTGATAATGTAGGTACAAGACAAGCTGATGAATTAGAATCACATACTCATCCAATAGTAGCTCAAGATGGTGTAGGTACTACTGTTGTGGGACATGCTGGTACTAAATCAGGTGCCCCAATACTTAATCATGATGGCGCCGGACCTACAGGTGGTAATGAAACAAGACCACTAAACCTTTATGTAATGTATTGTATTAAGTACTAAAGGAAAAACATATGGCTTTAATAACAATTCAACAAACCGATAATGTCGGTTTAAGTAGAATAACTATAAATAACAATTTTCAATATCTAGATGATGCAATTTCTGCTATAGTTAGTGGTATTTCTTGGCAAGAAGCCGTTCTTGATATTGTTAGAATTCCTTTAGTTGTTGGCCCTGTTTCTGGTGATCGGTATATTGCTCTTTTAACAGAGAGTGGTTATACTAAAGATAATATTTATGAATGGAATGGAGCGTTATGGGTTGAAACATCTGTAGCTAAAGGATTTGCTGTATATGTTGATGATGTTAGTATGTTGTATATCTATAATGGTACTAATTGGGTTGAATTGGCATCTGTAGCTAGTCATAATAGTTTAACTGGTTTACAAGGTGGTGGTGTAACAGAGAGGTATCATTTAACAGCATTAGAACATTTAAAATTAACAGGTAATCAAAATGCTCAAACTATACACTATCATGATACAGAAACATCTGTTCCAGCAACACCAGATGCTGCCGGAATTAAGGGTCAGTGGGCTAGTGCAGTAATTGGCGGTGCAAGATATATTTATTTTTGTATTGCAGCAAATAGTTGGGTCAGATATGTTACTGCAACAGACTGGCCAGACGAAGCTTAACAATTTTAACTTTTAAAGTTAAAAAAATTACTAACGTTTTAGAGTGAACAAAATTAAAGGTTATAACATACCAGGGGAGAAAATTGAAAATGGCTAAACAAACGATAACATTATCAGATAATTATCATCCGCGTCTATATGATAAATTATCATCTGAACAAAGATTTCCTCGGGGCGTAGTTGGTATTTATGACAAATTGCGCAACGGTGATCTTAAACTGGTTGAGAGAAAAAATCTAATTGTTTATCAGGGTAGAGAATGGTTGTTACAAAGGGCATTTGGTCCTGAATTGCAGGGTGCTTCTGATTTACAAGATAGATATATTAAATGGTTTGGTTTGGGAACCGGTGGCGGAGAACCAGGAAATCCATTACAAGCTGGAGTAACAAGAGCTTGGGATGTTGATTTAACAACACCATTAAGAATAAATCCATTGGGGGTTTTACCTGACTATGCACCCAGAGATATTGGTGGTGGATTGGTTGATGGTTACTATAAGAAATTTTCAAGCGTGATCAGAAAAGATGACCCAGCAAATGCTTATACTGTAGATAGTGTTCAATATTTTCCACAGCTCATTGCTGAGATCAGAACAGAAATATCGAGCGAAGATGGTAACGGTATTGATGGTTCTGGTTATGCAGATATTAATGAAGCAGGATTATTTATAGATAATCCTACTGTGTTTAGTCAAAGTAGCTCAAGTGGTTCACTTCAATCATTAGATGTTTATCAAATTATAAAAGTAAGTGCTTTTACTAATGATATAAAATATGTCTTTGCATCAGGAACAGACCTAACCAGTATAGTTCCTGGTGATAGACTGAATGTTAGTGGAGCAACAAATGCTGGTAATGATGTTACATCTGCTTTAATTCTTGATGTAACATATGAATCCGGTGGATGTCTTGCTTCTGTTACTGTTGAAAATCTTACTGGTGTAGATGAAGGACCAGATTCACCTGCAACAGCATCAATTGATATCACTGGAAATGTATCAGATATATTTATGTTTTCTAGAGTAACATTTAGTACTATTAGAAAAACAATCGATAGAGAGATAATTTTTTTATGGAAGATCTATTTCTAATTCTTTTGCATATAAAGTAAAAAGTTCTTCTTTGGTAATTGAACAATCACTTCTCTTTTTATTGTTTTCGATCCAAGGAATTAGTTCCAAATTACAAAAAGATCCTATTATCTGTGGAAGAATATAATCTAAGAAGCCTTGTTTAATAGAATATTTATGATCTAATTGTATTCCATCGATAGTACCACAAAGATTTCTTTTTATATTAAATTTATTTTTTATTGATTTTCTGGTGAATTTATAAACTCTTCTTGTGTATAACTTAAAATCAGAAATTTGATCGTCTCTTAACCAATTACCAAGTTCTTGATTTTTTAATTTTATTTTTAAAGGAACTTCACTTTTAAATTTATCTGTTTTAGAATAACTATCAACACCATATTTTTCTATACAAGAATTTCTTTGTTTTTCTTTTACTTCTTCTGCTTGATTTGGACTTTCTGTATTATATTTTTCTAATGATGTAATTTTTCCTTTATCTCTAATCTCTTTTGATTGTAGAGAATATTTAACATTATATTTTTCTAAACATGTATTTTTTGATTTATTTTGAATTTCTTTTGAACACATCGGAGAATTGCCACCATATTTTTCTGAACAGGTTTTGTTTGCTTGCTCTCGAATTCTTTTAACTTTCATTGGACTATCAGTACCATATCTTTCATTACATGTATCTTTTATCTTATCTTGAAATTCTTTAGTTTGGGATGGGTGTTCGGTGCCATAACGTTCCCGGCTAGTATCTATTTTCTTTTGTTGTATTTCTTTACTTTTACTCGGATTATCAACACCGTAACGTTCTATCAAAGTTTCTTTACTTTTTTCTTTTACATCTTCTGCTTGAAAAGAACACTCAACATTTCGATGTTCTAGATTCGTTTCTATTTTCTTTCTCTTTACTTCTTCTGATTGGCTCGGATTTTCAACACCAAAATGATCCAAACATGTTTGTTTATATTTCTCTTTTACCTCTTCAAATTGCATTACACTATCAACATCATATCTTTCTCTACATGTTTGCTTATTTTTATTACTCATCTTTCTTATTTCTTCTTCTGTTTTATTTGCCCAAGTTTGTTTATTTTTCTCTTTCGCTTCATTAGATTGTAGGGGATACTCAAAACCAGTTCTTTCTTTTAATGACGACTTACATTTTTCTTTTACACTTTCAGCCTGAAACGAATATTCTGTATTATATTTTTCTTTGCAAGTTTGTTTTTTCTTTTCTTGTATTTTTAATAGTTCTTCTTCTGTTGCATTTAACCAAAAATCTCTTACTTTCTTTTTAGCACTTTCAGATTTCATTACATGTTCAGTACCATATTTTAATAAACATGTTTGTTTTGCTTTAGCTCTAGCTTCTAGTGTATTACTATTGTGTCCCCGAAGCCATGTAGCAAATTGACTAGTTACTTCTTTACCACAACCACAAGCACACAACTTATTCATTCTTATACTTCTCTTCTAAATATATGATAGCTTCTTCAATTAATCGATATATCTTCTTCCCTGTTTTATCAGAAAGTAATTTTAATCTAGAATGTAAAGTTGACTCAATCAGAATACTCTTCCATGGCATCATAGTAACCTCCATTATAATTAGTTATAATTTATTCTATTTATTAATAATAGCAGTCTTTTGTGTAAAATATAAAAAATAAAAATTTTCACTCTTGTTTGAATGAATAAATTAAAAATTGTTCAAAAAACAACTATTCGTTGTTTTAAAGTGTAAAAATTTTCATTTATACACAGATGAACAAATTATTATAAATTTTAACTAAAGAGAGGTAACTAAAATGGCACAACATATTTCTCCTGGCGTATATACTAAAATTATCGACCTAAGTGAATTTTTAGCTGATATACCTGGAACCCTTGGATTTATTCCTGTATTGTCAAAAAGAGGTCCGGATAATCAGTTAGTTTACATAGGCAACAACAAAGATTTCAGAACTCTATTTGGAAATCCGAATATTACTCAATTTGGTCAAGCTTATGGTCAGGGCATGTATATTGCTCAAAATCACTTATCAATAGCTTCATCTATTTACATCACAAGAGCTCTTCCTGATGATGCTACATATGCAAATATATTTTTGGCACTACAAATCATGGATCCAAATTATCATTCAAGCTCAAGTGATTATGTAGCAGAACCAGCACACTGTGAAGTTGCAGCTGTCAGTTTTCCAAATATGAATTCAGTGGCTGAACTCAATACAAGATTGCAACAACCAGTTATTAGTGAGTGGGTTAATGTTGACATTACTGGTGGTACAGGTCTTGGTGATGGTTTCTTGTGTTATTTTTACCCAGTTGGTCGTGGTGATAGTTATAATGATTTTTCAATCAAAATGACTAAATATGTAAATCCAAGACAACCCGGTGTTTACACACTTGAAATATATGAACGTCAAGCATCGAGTGGTGACATTGTTTTATCAGAATCATTTACAGTTTCATTTGATAAAACTGCTTTAGATGATAGTGGTGAATCAATGTTTATTGAAGATGTTGTTAATAAGTTCTCAGTTCAAATTCGTTGTGTGGTAAATAATAATGCTCTTCAAGTTCTTGATGAACAGCAATATGAATTTCACTTGAACGAAGAAGAAGATACATATCCTGATAATCCATATTATATTACTGATCCAACAGATCCAGATTATGGTAGACTGGGTTATAAGGAATGGATCAAACAAGAAAAGAAAGCCGTGTATGTTGTTGCTCAAGCTAATTTGAATGTTGCTTTAGCCGCACTAACTGCAGCCAGAGCAATGCCTCAAACAAGTGCTGCAGAAGTAGAAGCTAGAAATCTTGCTATTACTTCTGCAACAATTCAAGTTGCTCTTGCAAGATCTGCATTGGATACAGCTAAGCAGGAATATGAAGATTCTTTACTTTTAGATATTCTAACAGTAAAAGATTCTAATCCTGCTACTCCAACAGTTGATCCTGTTCCATTTGCAAATGGTTCAGATGGGTCATTGTTCGAGATCGATCCAAGAAGTAAAAAACCTGTAATAAATGATATGACAGCAAGAACAGTTCTTGCTTGGGCATATGTTGGTCTGTTAACAAATCCAGTAACTGGTTTGGTAGAAGATAAAATCTTGGATACAGATGACGTATATATCGATCTTATTTATGATGGTGGATACCCAGACGATGTAAAAAGATCTGGTGGTAATCTTGCCAAAGAACTAAGATTGGATTGCATATTTATTACTGATAACGGAGATAACATTAATTTCAATCAAGCTAAAGTTTCATCTGAAGAATTGATTTGGAATTCTCGTTATATTTCTCGTTACGAAGGTTACAGCACAATTTTCGATATATGGACAGGCAAAGATATTAATGTATCTCCTGTTTACCATATGTCTAAGATTATTCCTCTAGTTGATAGAGAATATGAGCTATGGTATGCTCCTGCTGGTTTTAATAGAGCTACAATCTCTGACATTAAGTCATTGCGTTGGAATCCTAAGCTGGCTGAGCGAGATCAATTGTATCTTATGCAATTAAATCCTATCGTTAAATTTAACGTAGGTTATACTGTATGGGGTCAATTGACAACTCAAAAGAGACCATCAGCTCTACAAGATCTCAACGTAATGAGACTTGTTCTTTACATCAAGAGAGCTCTTGAACAGTTCTTAAAGTTCTTCATATTTGAATTCAATGATGCTGAAACTCATAATCAGATCAGAGCAGGCATTGTTCCATATTTGGAGAACATCAAGAAAAAACGTGGTCTGCAAGACTATTCTATTGAAGTTGGCGCTACTGATTATGAATACAAACAAAAAATATGTCACGTCAACGTAGTCTTACAACCAACAAAGGTAATCGAAAGAATCGAACTAAGTCTGTACGTGAAATAAGGGACATTAAACGGGGGAAGTCAATCTTCCCCCTTTTTTTAAATACTTTTAATATAGGAGAAGGAAATGAATAGTTCATTTGTAGCATTGGTTAAAAACCAATTTGATAGAAATTTCGGTGGTACACTTGTAGGCGTAGCTGATCCATACATTAGCGGATATCATTTTATCCATTTTGTTAAGATTCCTGACAAAGTTCCTGTGTATGCAAATAGAGTAAATACTAATACATGGGGCGGTGGCGGTGGATCTGGTGGTGGTTCAACACAAGAGATAACAAATACTTTAAACGGTAGCTGTTTGTCTGTAACTCCTCCAGGTGGAACATTAAACAAAACAGAGTTTATTGGTTTGGGCGGTATAAAATTTGCTGTACCAACTAATATTGATTATACTAATACAATGACAATTAAATTTCTTGAATTTAGCTCTTTGCCAATTTTGAGTATATTTAGTGGTTGGATTAGAATGATCAGAGATTATAGAACTGGTGTATCAAATCTTGAAGGATCAGAATATACAAAGTCAAATTATGCTGGATCAGTTTTATATTGGACAACTAAACCAGATGGTAAGACAGTAGAATTCTCAGCTTTCTATACAGGTGTATTCCCAACTAAAGATCCTCTAGATCTTTATAGTGGTGATCTATCTGCAGTTGATAAACTTGAAGTTGATATTGAATTTAATGTTGACTGGACTTGGCATGAACCTTGGGTTCACAGCAGAGCACAAGAACTTGCATCGCTCAGAGGAGATGCAGGAAAAGCATATCGTGGTGCTGCTGGTGGTGGTTCTCTTGAATCTGCTGATGGTGTAGATAAGATATAATTGGTTTTAATCTTCCCCTCTAGTAAAGTCTAAGATTTTACTAGAGGGGATTTCGAATAAAAATAAATAGTTAGTTAATTCACAAATTGTAGGAGGTTATTATGCAACGAGCTGGTCTTGAGTTCATTCCTAATTACGAAATTAAGTATCCAGAATATAGTGTTGTTACACCACAAACTAATCAACAGTATACAATACGGAGCTTAAAAGTAAAAGAAGAAGAAGCGTTAAAAAGTAGTTTGCTAACACCAAACAAAATAACTGAACATCTAAATAAAGTTCTTTTTGAAGCTTTAGTTAAAAAACCAGAAGCAATTAAAACTTATGAAGATTTCATAAAGCAAAATACTCTTCGTGATAGAGATGCTTTGATGTATGCTCTTTATCATGTTACGTATAAAGATATTCATAATTATGATGTTGCATGTTCAAAGTGTGAACATGTAAATACAGTTAAGATAAAATTTGGTGATTCTTTCTCTATGACATTGTGGGATCAACCAGATTCAGTTTTAACTAAAGAAGTAGCAGTTAAATTAGAAACTGCTTCTGTTATAACTGCTATTGTCAGACAACCAACTCTTTTTGACGAAGAACAAATGCTAAAAGATTTAGCTTTTGTTAAAGATGAAGAAAGACAACGTCAATTAGAATTGTTAGCTATTAAAAGGTTTGAATTTACAATTAAAGAAAATGTTAAAGAAAATGACAAGATCTTAGACAGATCTAATATTAGAAAAATATATGATGATTTGCCTGCTACAGATAGGAAGTTAATAGATAAAGCATATATTGATAATTTTTCTAAATACGGAGTAACTCTAAAAACTACTGTTATATGTGAATCATGTAGAGCGGAGAATCCAACTGATATAGATTTAGTGAGACAATTTTTTCGGTCAATGTACGAATGAAAAGTACATAGACCACTACATTAAAAATCTAGAGGAAAACATTTTCCTATCCATTGAACTTGGAAAATTAGGCTATCTAGATATCATGGAGATGCCAGTTAAACGTCTTGAAAATTACTTACAATGGAAGATGAAATTTGATGAAGAACTAAATAAATTGAAAGCCGAGAAACTAGAACAAATCTAAAAAGGTTCATAATCAATGCCTGATGCAACCACTTCCTTTCAAAGAAATATAGCTGGAAAAAATGATCAAATATATGATTACCTTCCAGCGGTTGCATCTGTTGGTGACTTTCAAAGAATTCAAGGCGTTGATGTTTTGATTAGTTCAATCAGAACTTTATTACTAACCCCTTTAGGTTTCTATCCATTTGATCCAAATTTTGGATCTTTATTATACAAAAAAGTTTTTGATCCACATGATGATATATCAAAACAAGATATAGAGTTTGAAGTAAGACAAAGAGTTCAAATGTTTGATAGCAGAATAGATATTGAAAAAGTAGAGATTTTTAGTTTAGAACCATCTGGTAAGGGATATGCAGTTAATGTATATATTAAAAGAGGAAAAATTACAGGAAAAGTTAGTGTATTCCTTCCTGGACCTAATTTCCAATTTGGATTAGAGGATGTAACATAATGCCATTAGCTAGAATTAGCCAACGCTGGTTTTCTATACAAAAATATACTCATGATTATCTACAACTAGTTTACCGTTATTATGCAGAAGCAGGAATATCCTATATTTGTACATATTATAATTTAAATATTCCAGATAGTGTTACAGACTTAACAATTCTTGATGGTGGCTCATATGAGAGAGTTGGAGAACTCTCTGGTCTACTTTGGAACAAGATTTTACTTTTACCAATATATAATACAGAAACAGTTCAAAACACTTTTGTTGCTGATGAGAGAGGTATGGGAAAATTTGATCAGATTACTAGTTTCAATTTTCCAACTGTATATGGGATGAAACCAAGAATTCATGATTTTGTTTATTTTGAAGAGCTGCATTTGGAAGATGAGCATAATAAAATATACAAATTAAAAAGTATTACAGATGAATATAAAACTTCTGCTATACCAGTATATGAAGTTTCTCACTTTGAAAAAGCAACAAATACAGATATTACATTTTGGAAAGTAAACTTAAAAATTTCTCAGTTCACTGCTACTAATATAGATAAACAATTAAGCGGGCATTTTATCTTTTATGATTTACAGAAGCGCATATATGAAAGTCCAAAAGGCTCTTTCTTATTTAAAATGTTAGAAAGAAATAGAAAATTGAAGGCAAACAATTTCTATAGAGAAAGATGCGGTCTTTATTTTCTATAGTATTTTTGTCGGAACAAATATAAAAGGATTTTTATGGCAGGAATAAACGAAATAGATAATTATAATAAGATACTAAATACTGGTGTAACAATCTATAGTTCGCGTGAAACAATAAGAAGTCAACTTACCGAATATGCTCAAACATATCTTGATTTAAAAACTGTAGATTTATATAAAACCAGCTTTTTATCCTATGTGATGGATATTCTATCTATTCTAACTGCTAATCAATTATTTTATACTTCAACCATATATAGAGAATTTTTCTTCGTTACTTCTCAGTTCAGAGAGTCTGTCCTCAATTTAGCAAGGTGGATTGGTTATACCCCAGATAAAGCTTCACCTTCTAGGGTTGATGTTCTATTTACTATTCCGTTAACATTCCCATCCCCGGGTGTAACATTTGCAATTCCATCAGATTTTAAAGTTTTTGCTGGTGATGTTCCTTTTCTTATAAGTACAAATCCTGCATCTCCTTTTGGAGCAGAGTTTAAAAGACAAACTGATCCAAATGATCCCTTTAAACCAAAAACAATATCTTCAACACCAGTAGCTGGTGCAACTGTTCAAATTATTAATAACAATGCTATAACAGTTCGTGATAGCAATGGGTTTAATCGTCCTGTTGGTATAGACGTAGATAACAATAATAAAAATGTATCTTTCGTTCTTCCTTTTATTCAACATGAGAAAGTTGTTAAACAATTTCTAATTCCTAACGCTTTAGAATTTTATCAATTTTATTCTAGAAAAATAGATTTCAATGGAATGTATTCTGAAATAGAAGTTTACGTGAGAGAACCTGCACCTGGAGAAACTTTAACAATCCCGGATGAAAATCAATATTTTATTGCTTCTACAGCAGAAGATTTAGAGAGTGAAGATTATAAGAGAAATGGTTATAAAGAGAGTGACTTATGGGAAATGTCTGCAAGTGGTCTTTATACATTATCTGCTACTTCTAAAGAATATGTGTGGGGAGCAGTTGAAAATCAGGGTGAAGTATTTTTTGGAAACGGAATACTCGGTAGACAACCAGCACCGGGATCAAAAGTACTAGTTATTCTTCATGTAACAAAAGGTGAGGATGGTCAAATAATTCCTGGATCAATTAGAACAGCAAACGAATTATTTTATCTTGCTGTTACTCCTGAAGGTATAGTTCCAGTAACAAGCAAATTAGAACGAATTAATTTTTCTGTGTCTAATGGAGCACCATCTCTCGGCGGAGTTAACACACCATCATTAACACAAATAAAACAAAGTGCTATTGTCAATTTAAGATCAAAGCAAAGATTAGTTGCTGATATAGACTATGATTATATTAATGAAATTATGGGTCCAAACTTCCCTGTAGTTGAAGCAAAACCAATTCTTAAACGAAGTGATATTAAAGTTAATGAGATAATGACATTCCTCAGATTACTCTACCATGATTCAAAAAGCTTACCTGAAATAGTTCCAACAAGAAATGCACGAATAGAACTATTAGATCCTAAATATGAAAATGGCAAGTACACAATAACAAGAAAATATCCTATTGATGTTTACAATCAACAATATGAAACACAATTTAATATAACTCTTGATCAAGCTTCTAAAGTTGCAACTTATGATTATGTTTTGACTATACTGAATGATACACCTGCCCAATTAAGTTCAAATCAACCATTTTTTGAATCAGAAGAATATATTCCATATGCATATATCCCAATTACAACTGTTGATTTTAAAATTGATACAGTACCAGTGAAGCCATCAAGCTCAAGCTCTAGTGGAGATACTGGTGCAGGAACATATCCCATACAAATTCTTGTTCATACTAATCATGTACCATCTTCAGAGATGAGATTATTTAGATTACAAATTGTAACAAAATGGGACAACAACCAAAAATATGTTGACGTTTCAGCTACTGATCAAACTGATGCATTGCCTTGGATTATTCCAGAGACAGAAAATTATGATCTTGGAAATGGTGATATCACATTAAAATATAATGCATTCAGATTAACGATACCAGACTATAGAACTGTTCCAGAAGGAAAACAGAGAATAGAATATACTATGTTTGGCTGGTTTGAAGATATGGTTCATCCAGAAAGAAATGGTTGGAAAGCACTACAAAATTATTTTACTGATGTTATCATTAGACAAGACTTAAAAGATATGATGATTAGTACAATAACAGAAACAAGATTCTGGGATGGTTATTGTCATGATGAAACTTTAACTACTGTGCATAATGTTCCTGTTATTCTCAGTAGTTATCTAGATGATGGTATTGGTGGGGGTGTTCTAAATACAGAAAACCAGAAGAATTTCGAATTGGTTGTTATTCAAAATCTAATCAACAATATTGATGTAAATAGTAAACGAATGTTAACAGATTTCATCAATATAAAGTTTCCAGATACCAATGGTCAATTAAACAATTTAAAATATAATCCTGTTGATTATATCATTAATAGCAGATACATAACACCTTTTGCTAATACTTCACCCGAAGGTTTTAATAGCAGTTCTTCTCCTGATATTGAAACAGGTTCTATGTATATTGTTAATGGACCTGTTCCTGGATACGAAGATTATGATTTGACTAGTTATATCAATTATATAGCAGTAAAAAGAAGTGATGGGGGTTGGAGATTAATTCAACCAGCCAGAGATACATATGTTAGAGTTCTTGATGAATATGATATTGAACACGATAATAATGTTTTAGCATTTGATGGTAAAGATTGGATAGATGTTCAAAAATTTACGATTCCTTTAGAGATTCGTGCAAGGATCAGAGTATCACCTGATGCTAGCACGAGTTATCAAGCTATCATTACGAAAATTAAAGAAACTTTAATTGAGTACTTTACTCCAAAGTTTGGAATGAATCAAAATCTTGACAGATCAGAAATTACCTCAGTCATACGATCTGTTCAATTTGTAACATATTGTGATTTGTTATCTCCTGAAATTGATATCAGATTCAATTATGAATTATCCGATCTATCTCAAAAACAATTGCTAAATTATACACCACAATATGTTGGTTTTATAGAAAATTCCATAAGTATAGATGTTGCATTTTAGGAGACAAAATGTCAAAAATTGTAATGGCTATAAAGGATAGAGATGTAGTTGTCTCAGAAATAGATCATAAAAAACTACATGCTTTTATCTTAAAAATAGTCAGTAATGAATTAAGCTCTTTAGTGGAAGATTGTTACTATCCAAAGATCTCTACCATTTATAAAGACTTACTGCACCTAACTAATAGCACCGAAGAAAACCTCATTGCATATTCTAAAAAGAAGTATGGGCGTCCTAAGTACTGGCTTCTCCATGATCCTCAAACAACTCTTTTAATTATAATCGTACAGGAGTTTTTAAAGATCAATGATGTAGCTGCTGCTATGTCTGCATTCCATTTACTATCTCTAAGAACATATACAAATATAATGCATCGATATATTAAGTTTTGTAATCCAGAGTATTTTAGAACAGCACTAGGAATGTTATCTCAAAATCATTTATTCATACAGAAGCAAACAATTGCTTCAAGTATAATTTATCTTTCTAATACTTTGTTTAGAAAATATCAAGATGATTTAGTTAGAGATGATCCAAACGGTCTAGCTGATCTTGTCTATGAAATACGAACAAGATTTAATCAGTCAATGAAAAGCTTTGCTGTAAAATATTACAAAGTACACCAGGGTAAATCAACTGGTGGTGGATCAATTAAGTCCGAAGAAGAAAAGGATTATGATGTTGGTTATGAAACAAAGATAAAACAATTTGTAGATACTATTGCAAAAAACATTACTGCTTATAAAAAAATAGATACAAAATCTTTAGAAGAAGCAAGGTCACTAACAAAATTTAATAGAGATCTTTCTTCGAAGTATGTTGAAACATTGGGTAATATTAAATATACAAATGATGTAAATAATGCATTATATCTTTTATTAAAAGACTTGGGTGATTACACCAAAATATCTCCAACGCAATATCTTGATTATGTAAAAAGACTAATGTCTATTAAAGTTAGTAAACAACCAATCTATTTCAAGAAAGTTGTTGTTAAAATACACGACCAGATAATTCAAGATCTAAAAATAGTTGATTGGTTCAACAATTTATCAATTCAGTCAAAAGCAACATCCAGAAGCTTTGTAGCTTATTATTTAGCTATCTATGCAAGGAACTTTATTTCTGTTTAAGTTAAGATATCTTGTGTCTGAGTAACCCCACCAAGTTGATCTGAAGTAGTTCTAAAAGATTTTAAAGGAGTATCTACAACTGTACCTGTATTGAGTGATGGCATGATAGTTACAAGATCTCTATTGCAACAATAAGTATTTTCTTTTGATCTCATTACAGTAACCATATCATTTAAATTTGGTGATGTTGGATTCATTGGTGTTCCTGTAATATCCAACATTGTAGTATATAAATCACCAAATGCTATTTTTATATCTATTGTTCCGACTCTTTGATTCCATGCAACATCGTTTGCATCACCACCCCGAATAACCGAAACAGTTTTAACATAACATGCTTTAACAATAGATTGACCAGGGATTTGAATTGTACAAAGCAAAGGCCATTTAAATGTTGCTCCGTCTTCACTAGTTGGTACAACAAAGGGCAATAAAGAATATAATGAACCAATAATATATTTATTTTGCATATCTATATTATCGGGACATATATTCCACAGTCTTATAGATATATCATATTCTCTATCGAAAGAAGAAGACTTCCAGACCATGGGGAAATTTAATTTACCACCAGATAATAACTGACCTGCAAGATTAGTTATCTGAGTTCCTCTTTTTTCACCAACTACAGTATTAAGTAAACCTTGAGCTTGTGCCCCCATTTCACCCAATCCCTCAACTACTTGTTGAGCAAGTTCACCTTTTTTTCCTTGTTGAGCTTCTTGCCAACCCTTTTTTATATCTTCACCAGCAACCCACATTACTTCTCTTGCGCCTTCACCAAGAACATTTAAGCCACCAACTAAAGTACTTTGTCCAAATTCATTACTATAAGTTTCACTAAATGGTGCAAGATTTTGATAACAAAAAACCATATATGGTTTATTTTCATTAGGTTTAAAACCATATCTAAGTAAAAATGCTTTATATTTTGACCATCCATCTTCCGTATTAAGCGTAAAATATTCAAGACCATTTGCAAATTCTTGAACAGCAGGTCTTAATATTAACTTAGGAAATACACACTTTGTAAAAACATCATTTTGTTCACAATCAGAATGTCCAGGAAAATCAGAAACATCACCAAATTCAAAAGGAGGTAGACCAATTATTTCGGGCAACTCACTAGATGGACCCTCAATCGGGGCAGCATTTAACATTGCTCCTGCAATATTACCACCAACACCAAGCCCCCCCAGTAATCCCCCTGCTGCTGAACCAGCTATTCCACTTGGCATTAACTATCCTCCTATATGCTTGAACCACTTAAAAATGGTAAAGATTTCCATAATGCTGAATCAAACCCACCTGAACCAGATCCACCACTTTGTGACATCTTACTAGAGTTATTAGTAATTACTGTATTATTATTTACAGAAGTAACTATTTGTTTAGTTTGATCTTCTGATTTATCTGTTAAAGTTTTATTTAACATCTTAAAGGGTTTCATCGCCAGTTTTGTAGATATCTCTTCACCCCTCAAAATCATATCCTTGACTTTATTTAAAGTTCCACCAAGTGGAACCATTTCATTTAATTTTTGTTCTTGACTACTGAATTGATTTTTGATGGCATAAATTTTATCTCTTATATCAGGTATGAGAGTTTTACCGGATTGTGTTATAATAGCTCGAGCTGATCCCCGCCAGTCTTGAACTTTTTGTGGTTTTGCTTCATTTCCTACAGCTGTTTTTATATATGAGGAAGCTGAGCTTAAGGATTTTTCAGCTTCTTCTGGAGTTAATTTCTGTTTTACAGCATTAACAGCTTCTGTACCGTATGTTTTAGCTAACTCAGTCCATTTTGTTGCAATATCTTTTCCTTGTTCTACATACGGTGTTGCAATTTCTATTCCCTTTTGTGCTGTTGTTTTTGCAAAGTCAGAAGCAGCTGCTAAGAATTTTTCAGCTTGTTCAGGTGTTAAATTTGCTTTCATTGCACCAACAACATCAGCACCATATTTCTTAGCTAATTCAGTCCATCTTGTTGCAGTATCTTTTGTCTCTGTTATTACGGTAGCAGCAATATCTTTTCCTTTTTCAACAACACTTTGTTCAAGCGTTACATCTTTTTTAGCTTCTGTGGCACTGGCTGCTGTTGTCTTTGGTTTAAGAGATGCTTCTTTTTTCTTTCTAAGTTCTTCTATGTGTTTAAGAGCTACCGGTTGTCTTTCATCAAATTCTTTAACTATATTTCCTATCGCTATAACGCGAGTATACATACCATAAGTGCCGCCACCGGGTTTCTTAATATCTTTATCAAGTTCGGGTAATATTTCTTGATATCTTCTTATTAATGCATGACCATGTTTCTTTACTGCTGCATTCCATTCTGCTTTAGTTAGTTCTTCTACTTCTTTTCCTTTTCGCTCCAATTCTTTTCTACCTTCTCGTTCTTGTTTCTTTGCGGCTCGAATATCACTTGCTATACTTCCTAGTGTATATACAGATTTAACAGGATTCAAAGCACCATGTAAAGCACCACCTACTCCGCCACCTTTAGTTGCTTCGATAGTTTCTTCTTTTGCTTTCTTTCTATGTTCTTCATCAACAAGCAATCTACCTGCAGCATATGTTTCCATTGCAGCGTCAGCAATAACTAATCCTTTTGCTATTTTTGCCATTTTTCCAGCTTTTGCTACAACACCTGCACCTTTTGCTGCAGCCTCACCAACTTTAGTACCTTTTGCTGCAAGAGATAATCTAGATGCTCTACCTAAAGGAGCTACTGTCTTAAGTAATCCTGCTCCTTTACCTGCTGCTTGTGCTCCAGTTACTGCACCTTTAATTGCAGCTGGCAATTTATGTAAATATTTAGCTTCTTTAGCTACCGCACTGAGTGTAGTACCAGCTGTTTTTATAGCAGTACCTATACCCTTAAGCTTGGGTATAAAACTTACCAGAGATCCAGTAATTTTTAAAATACCACCAACAGCCATAGGTAAAAATCTGACAACCTTCCATAATTTTGCAGCAGCAAAATATGAAACAGCACCCTGAAAAGCAGCCATTCCCCAATTACCACTTTTGATATTATTCCAAAGACTTTTAAACCACCAGCCAGTCACAGTTCCTAAAATTTTTCTAAATCCAGGACTAACTATAAATAATCCTGCAAGTAAAGCTGCAAGTGCTTTTGGTGATGTAAAGAAATCAAATAATGATTGACCAACTGAACCCAGTATACCTTTTCCCTTTTCTTTCTTACTCTTCCACCACTCTTTAGCTCGTTGTAACTTATCTTTAGCTTGTTGTAACTTATCTTTAGCCATGTCATATTTTAAACGATATTTTTCTGCAACAAACATATCATTTTCTATTTTTAAAGATCTCTTCTGAGTTCTATGGAGAGCAATCATTTCTTTTGCATTTAATGA
>Ga0172375_10006317_pt1 | contig 16695 bp, 11 predicted proteins | sample LakKiv1m_FD_114537 | JGI IMG/M metagenome (GOLD analysis project Ga0172375, IMG submission 114537) | Freshwater microbial communities from Kabuno Bay, South-Kivu, Congo - kab_092012_11.1m | ecosystem: Environmental > Aquatic > Freshwater > Lake | place: Democratic Republic of the Congo...
ACCGATCCGGAATTGAAGCGGCAAACTCGGCCAGGACATGATCGAGAAAAGGGGACCGGGCCTCCACTGAGGAAGCCATACTTGCCATATCCATCTTGACCAGAAGGTCACTCAGCAAGTTGATCTGCGTATCTCCGAACATCTGAGTGTCCAACGGACTGAGGCCTTCAAAAAGGATTGAATTGATCCATTCCTCGGTGGGACGCTGTGGAGATCCGCGCCATACCGTCGCCTTGTCTGTTTCTCTCAGCATGTCCGTAAGCCACAAGAGGTAACGTTCACCGCCACGGGTGGACAACCCCGAAAAGAACCTCGCCCAAAGCCCCGTGCTCGAACGCCGGTCTCCGGAAAGGCCAACCAGAGCGTCCTTGGCCAATCTCATAAATCCCTGGGGCATCCACGCGAACCACGAGCTTAGAAATGCCGCCAGGTGCCTTCTGTAGCCTGCAAACAGCTCGTCGCCTCCGTCTCCGTTAATGACGACTTTGACGTGAGCTCCTGCCAGTCGAGCCACCATAAGGCTCGGAATTGCGCTGGAGTCCGCGTATGGCTGATCGTAATGCGTCACCAAATATTGCAGGAGCTTCAGAGGCGCCACTTCCAGCGGAAGCACGGTGTGTCGAACGTCGAGAAACTTTGCGGTCTCCGATGCCGTGGCCGACTCATCGAGATTCGGGTCGGCAACCGCAACCGTGAACGTCTCGAGATTACATTGCTCTTTGGCAGCTTCGTACGCGGCTATAGAAGAATCCATCCCCCCGGACAAAAACAGACCCAGGGGCACGTCACTGCGCAGCCGTATTCGTACGGCTTCGCCGATCAATTCGCGGCTTCGCTCCAGGATCTCGGGATATGTGAGGTTGTTTTTCGGGGTGTACCCGAGACGCCAGTATTTCTCCATCCGAAGGTCGTTACCGTCAAAAACTGCCCCGGAAGCCGCCGGCAGAGAAAAGACATCTTGGAAAATCGTGTAAGGTTGTGGAACCACTCCAAGCGACAGGAAATCATAGATTCCCTGCTGGTCAAGCGACAGATTCCTTCCCACCGCGGCGGCAAGTGAGCGAAGACCTTTTAGTTCAGAGGCAAACAGCAGGCCACCGGATAGGGTTCGAGTATAATACAAGGGCTTCTTCCCGAACCTGTCTCTTGCGATGAACAAGAGCCGAGATCGTGCGTCCCACACGGCAAACGCGAACATGCCGCGCAGAGATGTGCACATTGCCGATCCTCGCTCCTCATACAGATGAGCCAGCACCTCGGTGTCACATCCGGTTCTGAAGATGTGCCCCAGGGAAGTGAGTTCACGAGTCAATTCCAGATAATTGTAGATCTCGCCGTTGAACACCACGACAATTGAACCATCTTCGTTGAAGACCGGTTGGCGACCACCCGCCAAGTCAATGATTGAAAGGCGGCAGTTGCCCAGGAAGACAGGATCTCCGACGAAGGTACCGAACTCGTCAGGTCCGCGATGCCTCATGCAATGCAGGGATTTCTCCACCTCGGCACCGGGTATGCCTTCGTAGAGCCATCCACCATTGATTCCGCACATGGGATAACCCTCTACCATCTCTTCGCGTTCAGCGGCCGGCAGGGAGCTCAGGGACTTCCTGGGTCAAGCTTCTAAACCAGACATTCTGCAGCCACTGCTTATACCTGAGTGAATCCCGGTAAAGCACGGGCAGGAATGCCAAGAGCAATATCGCTGGGATCATCTGGACTCTTTGGCGGATTATCAACCCGGTGTTGGGGAAATAGGCGATCAGTATAGCCCCCCATATAAGGGCTATGAGGGCTGCCTGAGTCTCGGGAAGAGTTAATAGAAAGCGGTTCTGTTGGCCTGTCCCACTCAGCCAGGCCCAGATAATGCACAACGTCAATGTCCAGGTTTCGACCACGGCAAACGCAAAACGCAAGCTGTGTATTTCCCACGGCAGAGGCCGGCAAAAAATGGCCAGGAAGCCTGAAATGAAGAATATGGGCCCAGAGGACCCGTATTCAATGTGAGAGCCCTCCTTAATTGTGCTCAGCGTCTGGTAGTGGCTCAACGCAGTCTCAAACGCCGAGTCCAACTCCATGCTTGCTCCCGTAACTTGCTGGACGCCCATCAGGAGGAGAGGAATTGCCACCAGATTCACCAACCCGTATTTGATCTTGCCTTTGCTGAAGAAGCTCACCGCTAGTATGCCGGCCACCCAACCCGCCATGATGTGAGGCCTCAGCAGCGTTCCCACAACCAACCCTACCACGGGAACAATCGAGCCGAACATGTGGATCGGCCCCTGGGACGTGTCTTTGAAAGCTGCGGAGAAAAGGCAACAGATGGACCAGTACATCAAACCTTCCTTGAGATTCGTGCTGGACCAAAAGACGACGGACGGGCAAAATATGACAAAACAGAATACCGCCGTCCTCATGGGACCATACGGGAACAGATTCCTCAAGCACCTCACAAATATCAACCCGCCCCAGAATGCGAACCATGCGTTAAGAACCCCTGCCGAGAACTCAGTGGCTCCCAGGAAATGGCTGAGCACAGCGAGGTACATGTGATAAGAGCGATTTCCCGGCCCCAGTCTATCCCACAAAGCGCCCCAGTCTCCGCGCTCCATAATATGAACCAGTTCCTCGGCGAAGTACCAATGCAGAGACACGTCGGCCACAGGTACGCCCAGCGCAAATTCTGAAAACTTTTCTCCAAACAAGGCGTAAATCATCCAAATACATCCGCCGACAGTCGCGATGAGCTGGAGTCTCAGTCCAAAAAGATTGCCCCTGATATAATAGTTCACCATTAGTGGAACTGAGATAAAAATAGGTACTATCAGCAGTAAATCGGTGATCTCCATCAGACACCTGCGCCTATGGTCACGAACAGTTCAGCACGGCAATCATACCGTGCGATGGTTGAAATGCAACATTCCCACGCCGTGAAGGGCTACTGGTTTGAAGTCGAAATGACATCTTCGGGGCCTCGGCTCACCCGGAGACATTGCTCATAAATCGAGAGCAGACGATCTGCCGACGCTTTAGTGGTGAAGTTGCTCTCGACCCTGGCGCGGCCGTTTTGACCAAATCGCCGTGCCAGATCGCGACCCCGAAGGAACCCCAGCACTGACGCGGCCATACCCGAGTCGTCGTCCACGTCGTGTAAGACTCCGGTCACTCCATCTTCTACCGCTTCATCCATCCCCGGAATTCTGGACGCCACAACAGGGAGACCTGCGGCACCGGCCTCCAGGGGCGCCAGAGGAAGGCCCTCGTGAACTGACGGAAACAAAAACACGTCACTCAAGGTCATTATTTGAGGAACATCGTTGCGCACGCCGAGAAAACGAACAGCACGCTCAATCTTCTTGTTCTTGACCAGACGTTCTATCTGGGGCCTCAAAATGCCGTCACCGACCATCAGGAGGCACGCTTCGGGGTCCTCCGACAACACCTTTTCGAATACCGAGATCAACCCGTAATGATTCTTTGCTTCCTTGAATGCACCCACGTGGAGCACCACGGGCGTGTCGCCGGCCCAGCCCAGTGATTCGCGAAACTTCTGCTTTTCCTCCGGCGTCGCAAGCACCGGAACCCCGACCCCCAGGTACGTGACTGCGAAACGCCCCGAATCCTTGTCGCCCCTGGATAGGAACCTCTCCAGGACTGCTTTTGACACGCCGGTCACCAGATCGGAGTTCCTCGCCGCATAATGGCTGCTGAAGTGTCCGTAGAGCATTCTGAGCCGGCGTATGACGGGGCGCTGGAGTCTGGCGTCTTCCGGGGCAAAGTGCGTGCTGTGGAAGGTGGTTATCACGGGAATCCCGGCTCTGCGGGCTATCCAGACGGGGAAACCGGCGAAGGCGTTCAAGTGGTTGTGAATGATGTCAAAACGTCTGCTTCTGAATAGCCTATCGAGACAGCGCTTGAAACTCAGGTGAGCCACATCGAGCCGGCAATGGAAGATCTCTGCACCCAGCCGCCGCGCCTCCGGGGCCAGTTCTCCTATTTTGTCGCCCTTGCAGCAGAAATCCATCGCGCACTCATCCCTGGGAATCTCGCGCAACATTGACAGCAGCCACAGTTCGGCTCCGCCGGCAGACAATTGAGTTATCAAATGAAGAACTCTGATGGCCACTTTTCCCTATCAGGCGATGTGGTCCGTGCCACGATTCCGGTCCATGAAATGTCCTTTGCCGAGTGCTGCTTTAAGTCGCTCAAGTGTCCGGTGTCCCAACAAACAGGAGAATATTGCCAGCCAAGCCTTAGGAGAGAAAAGCGACAACGGATATCCGTACAGTGCCTTGAACAGGCACGAGCGGGCGTAATCCCCCTGGCGAAGGGCAGACCCTTCCCTGGCCAGACGAAAGTTAATCAAGGCACGGGATCGTTTCGGCAAATTCTGTTCGTACAGGTATCTTTCCAAGAGCTTGCGTATGGCGAGCCGTATCCGTTCGTCATTTTTTCGGCTCAGGGACTGGCTGTGAATCCGGTAAACGTAAAGATCACTCCGCAATGCCTTGAATTGAAACAAACGGAAAGCCCTCAACCAGAAGTCGTAATCTTCCACCAGGACGAGAGACTCATCGTAACCGCCGATCCTTTTGGCTACGGCGCTCCGGTAAAGGAAAGACGGTCCCACAACGTTAGAATACGGCAGGTCCGACGGCGGCGCAGGTGAGTTGTAGCCCGTGATCTTCCCGGTATCGTCCATAAAGCTGTATCCGGTGTAGACCACGTCCACACCTGCGTTGTCTCTGAGAAAGCTTGCCATGACCTCCAGCGCTTCCGGACGGTACCGGTTGTCGTCTGAGGTCCAAGTTAGGAACTCTCCTCGGGCAAGCCCCATGCCCACATTCAGAGCGCCCGGCAGCCGCAGATTCACCTGGTTGCGGTGAGTCCGTATCCGACTGTCAAGGCGTACGGAGCCCGCGATTATCTCAGGAGTCTCGTCGGTGGACGAGTCGTCAATTATGATCAGCTCCCAATTTCCGTACGTCTGCTCCAGGATGCTGCGGACAGACTCCCTAAGGAACCTGGCGCCGTTGTAAGTCGGCAAAATGATGGAAACCATTGGATCAAGGAATCTCAAAGTGTCTGCTTCACCTGAGTTTTTGAATTAGTCTCACCCAAGAGCCTGCTCAAGCACTCCCCTAAACCTGGGGAGTCTGTTGAATCAAGCTCTTGCCTCGCGAATGCCTTCGATCGGGCAGTCATGTCCGCAGCGATTTCAGGGTCTGTAAAGAACCCCCTGACACACGACCAAAATTCGTCTGCTTCCCGGACAGTTACGCATCCTCTGGAAAACAAATCGTAAGGAACGTCGGGCCGCTTGAGAAGCGACGGACTCTCGGTCATGAGGGCAATCACAGGCTTGGCCAGTCGGAAGGCGTGGATCAGAGCGGTCCCGGTATAATTAACAGCGATGACGAGATCAGCCTTATCCAACATTGAATTCAGATCCGCGTCAAGCGGGAGAACCAGACTGCGCAGGTTAGACCCTGCGGAGTCTATTATCTGCAGATCGGAATAGTACGGATGCACCTTGAGGTGAAGACTCAGCCTCGGCCGCAGATCTTCCGGCGGTGAGGCGAGTACCTTCAGGGCTTCCTGCTGGGCCCTGATGCTGATCATTGGAACGAGGTTTTCACTTACCCCCGTTGGGGACAGAAGCGCCAGAACGCGCCAATCTTTCTGCTCCGGCCACCCGCAGGCAGTGGAGGAAGGGAATTCGCTCTCTGCTATCAGGCCTCTACAAGGGATCAGTCGCTGAGGATCGGCTCCGGCATTCACGAATACGGTCCGCTGTAACCGGCCTTCGTACAGAATATGGTCTGCCGTGAACAAGTCGGACAGGTTCGACGGAAGTGCCTGCACAGCGCCGTGGCTCACCAGGAACGTCGGGATACCAAGCTGACTTGCCGCCTTACACGCGCACAAATAGTAGCTTTGCCACACATTGGTAATCATCACGGCACAGGGGCGGAACCTACTCCAAAGCTCCGACCAAAATGCCAGGGTCCTCGTTTGTAGAACGGGCCAGCGGTGAGCCAGGTAGTACTCGAAATGAAAGCCGAGGCTCTGGAGCGGCTTGTGCCAAGGTGTCCCCTGGGCTTCCTGGAGGCACTTCCCGTAACCTTGCCTAAACTCCTCTGCCAATAGCGACGCCGCGCGCATCCGGAACCGGTTCGCGAAGAGATGAGCCTTGGGGGGCAACGGCCAGGTCGCGCCGACGGCAACAGGCACCCCGATGTCCTGCTCCATCTCGGCCGCGGTCGAGGCATAAGGACCTCCCGCGACCGCCACGAGCCTGTCCCCGAAGCTAATGCTCAACTCTCTCATGACGCCGGAAAAGCGAACAGCCTCCAACTGCCCGAGGACCAGCACCAAACTGTCACGGATGAAATCCGGGGCAATGGCCTTCGAGGATGAGGAGCTTTTCCCCAGCAGTCCTCTCAGTCTGGCGTACGCCTGTCCCCGTAGCCCTTTCCAGAGCTCGCCCGGCCGCCACCCCGGGCGCTTCAGCGTAATGGTTTCGCCCTCGAATTCAGACTTCAGCATCCCTACCGCAGCGTCCGACCGCTCTGTCAATACTGCCGGATGGCTGAAATAGTTTGCGAATACCGTAAGCTTCTTTACCCGTCTCTCATTGAAAGCGCAGGCCAGTTTGCCGGCCACAACCGCGTCCTGCCAGAACCACCGCATGGCCACGTGGTCAAACTCGGGCCAGCACAAACCGTCCACTGTGAAATATTCTCTGCCCGGTTCGAACCATCCGGTTTCGCAGTACTCGGCCTCGTGCATCGCCCGCAGAATGTTCTCCGGCGAAATCCAGTCCTCCAAGACCGTGTACTCTAGACCGGCCGACACGGCCTGAAGGACCGCCTGCGAGTCGAGCGCGAGGAGGGTATATCCATTTCGGTGAGCTTTGGTAAGGATCTGGTGGCCATTGCCGGGACGAAGATCCGAACCGAAGTATGCGATGACTTTCAACTCACCCGTCCTGTTTGGAGACGTCTCTTTGGCCGTAACAAGCCCCTGGCCCGCCGGCCGTCCTCTTTCCACGGGCGGCGTCTGCCGGTCGGATAATCACTCTTCAAGTTCACATCTGACAGCATGGATTTCCGCATTAAGCCCATCGAGGCTGTAAACCGAATCGGCAGCATCCACCAGAGCAGCCTGGTGGGAGATTATCAATACGGTGACCTTTCCCTTCAGATTCCTGACGGTCTCGGCTATGGCCCGTTCAGTGTGCGGGTCTAAACCCGCGGTTATCTCATCCAGTATGAGCATGCACGGTTTTCTCACCAGGGCACGGGCAAGAGAGAACCTCTGCCGCTGGCCGCCTGAAAACTTCCCGCCCCGTTCTCCCACGATGGTGTCAATCCCTTGCGGGAGGTCAGCCACAAATTCCCAGGCGCCCGCCATACGGAGGGCTTCTTCGGCATCCTGACGGCTCAGTTGCGGATCGCCCAAAGTGACATTGGATAGTATTGAATCATGGAACAGAACGGTCTCCTGAGGAGCGTATCCCAACATCCTTCGCCACTTGCCTCGGTCAAGTTCGGACAACGGCGTGCCGTCCACAAGGATCCGTCCGGATTGGGGTTCCACCAGCCCTGCCAACATGTCGGCAATGGTGGTCTTTCCTACTCCGGAAGGGCCGACTATGGCCGTAGCTCTTCCTGCGGGGATATTGAGGTTGGCGCCCTTCAGAACGGCTTTGTCACCGTAGGAGAATGAGACATCGTCAAAAGTCAGCCCAGTATTCAGCGTCGGGTCTTTGTCGCCGCCGGAAGGCTCTGCCGACTCCTCGGCATCTTTGATAGCTCCTTTCAGCGACCAGTACGAGCTTTCGTAGCGGACCAGCTCCTGGTAATTGGCCTGCAGGGCTCCCATCCTGAGGAGCCCCCGCCAGAACAGGAGCATAAGGACCATGACGACCTCAAGCTCCAACCGCATCACCACGAGGCCCACATAAGCTCCGAGCCCGAGCACAATGGCAAAAAAGGGCTCGATCATGGACCTGACCACACCCAGACTGAACACCTGACTTCTTCGAGCCTGGTTGAGAGTTTTTATGTCCGCTTCGATGAGAGGGCCCAACCTTTCCTCGCAAGCCATAGCCTTGAGAGGCTTAATTCCCCCCAGTGCATCCACTATTCGGGCAGAGACCGCATTGAGCAATCTGGTCTGCGTCTCACCTGCGCGGCGGGAGATCCCCATGAACTTGCTCAGGCCCGCTGCGCTTAGGATCGCGGCTGCGATCCCGACGAGCGTTATCTGCCACGAAATGAGCAGCGCTACTCCCATGTAGGCCGTCAATTGGGCCAATTCGGCTATTATCCTGCACACAAGGTCGTAGCAATAGGACGCGTAAACAGCTTCGGTGGTGAGAGCGTGGGAGAGCCTGCCCGAAGCCTGTTCGAGGAAGTACCCCCACTTTGCCTTCATGAGAGATCGGACGAGAGACAGCCTCAAGTCGGTCTCTACAGCAGCCGCAGTGAAGCCCGCCTGCCTGACCGAGAGCAGCACCAGGAAGGCCTTGACCATTAGCAACACCGCAATGAGCCCCAGGAGTACGCCGGGAGTCGGCGCCAGACCGACGGTTGAAACCAGGTTCTCTATTGAACGACCGAGCCAAGTCTCGCGAGGATCCTGGCCTCCTCCCAACAGCGTCTTCAGGAGCGGCAGCATCGCGCCGATTCCAAGACCTTCCGAGAGACCTCCGAGCAGGAGGCACACGGTGACCAGCAAGGTGCTCCGGGGATAGGCCGTCACCAAGGCTCTAACTGTTGTATAGCTTTTCGGGAATAGCGTCATGATCAGGAAACGCTGCAAACGAGGACTTTCACATGGTTGAACCGCTTTCGGCAAGACAAGACAGCAGATGGCGCGAAATTCAAGGACGCGGAAGCACGCACTTTCCAGAATCCGCCACTCGTCGTCCAGCAGATCGGTGGATCCCTGTCATTCCTCTTCAAGAAGTCAGCCTGTCATATTTCTCCCGGTATCATTCCGAGAGCGCCCACAGGTATTCCGTCAATATCCGGAAAGCTTTGAGACGAAAAAAAGATATACGTTCTGGACATTCTGCTTCAGAAACGATAATCGGTCGTATTGAGCCGAGTACTTCTCAGACAATGTCCTCACGTCCATCCTGGTCGCTTGCGTCAAAGGTTTGCCGACTCCTTTCACAATCTCCCCTATGTAAATAACTCCGCCATTCTCAGAGAAGCATGCAATCCAGTCTACTTGAGGGTCCCTTAGCAACGCCTGCCAAAACCTGTTGGAAGGTGAGCTTCCTTCCAGCGCGCTGGACTCCATAACTATCGCGTCGGCGTTAATTACTCGACGTTCCATGTAATCATCTACGAATTGATTCAACTTGGGAAGCGTAGGAGGTCCGCCGGCGAAGTTCGTGGTCCGCTGTCTCTTCTCAGGGAATTCTGTCGGTATCACAAGAGCCTTACTATAAGGTCTTGCGTACTGCAGGACCGCCCCTCCCGTTCCGCCCTCTCCTTTGGAAAAGCCGTCAACGGCCAACAGTTTCTTGTTTGCGCCCAGCAGATCTGGACGCTGTTCAATTAGAAAGCAGGCTGCAGCCAGTATGCGACGCTTCTCATCCGCCTGGGCCGCCAGCGTCCAATTCGCCAGTGACCCCACCTGATACGCAACGAGCGCGATGATTACCAAGACCAAGTGTCCGTTGCGCAGTCGCGACAGAAAAAGGCCGCTAAGTACGGCAGCGGGCATACCAACTACGTAAAGATACTGAGGTGAGCCGGACGACATCAGAACGGCAAGGCCGGCCCACAAGAGCCACAGGGAAGCGGCATCCAAGTAGCCTCTTGCTACCTTGTTGGAATTTAGGACCTGTCGTTCACTCCAGACGTAGTAGACCAATCCTGCGATGGCGAGAATCAACTGCGGCCCCCAAGCCACCAAGGTATTCTCCAAGATCCTTTCACTCGAGATCGCGGAGGTATCTCGAAGAAACCTTGCGAATGGATACCCGACGAGCGAGCCGCCAAGGCCGACAATACCGAACTTGAACAAGAGCAGGACCTGCCACACCAACAGAACCAGACCGCCTAAGACCGGCAACACATTGAAGGGATTGCGTAAAACGGTTCTCCAACTCCAGGTAAGAGTCAAAAAGATCCCCAGAAAAAGCATGTAGGACGGCCAGTCCAGGCCTGTGAACATATAGAGCGTCAGTGAAAGAGGGGCAAGAACGCGATACAGTCCGGATTTAGGTTCAAGTGCTAGAGATGCCAAGAAATAGAATGTGGAAAAATGTAAGAGGCATGAGAGTGTCTTGAAGTACTCTGGGAGACGCAGCACTGTAGAAAACCAGGGAGCAAGCACAAACGATATGGCACAGCAGCCACCGAAGCGAGAATTGAGTAACTTGGAGCCCGCAAGATATGCGAAAGCGCACGTAGCTAAAGCCAACAGCGTGTTGGGGAATTGCATAGTCACAGGATTAAGTGGGAACATGTCCCCGATCATCAGAAAATAGATATTGAGCACGAGAAACTGGAGAGGTCCCTCCACGTGCTTCATGGTCTGCAGGATTATCGAAGCCAAAGGATTCTCCTGAGACAGCAGGAACGGGATCACGGTCCCAACATCTCTCATTACCACTCGATCAAAGAAGTCGTGTGCCACAGGCAAGCCTATTCTGCCGAGGAAAAAGACATAGAGGGAGATCAGCAAGAAACACGCTGCCGGAAGGATTCTGTTCATTCTTCTACCCTCGTCCACGGGCAATAATCACCAGGTTCCGGCCTTGTGATTGTCGTCGTTGTTTATTGTCCGCACGCGGCCTTATGATCTCGAGCGGATGGTCTCCTGAACCAGTTTCTTCCGGACCAATTCCGTCGGTTACTGAGGACGGTCATTCTTCAACTCATCGTAAGCTTTCAGCAGCCTTTCAAAATTCTCTTCCCAATTTGCCCGTTCTTCCGCGAGCCTCCGGCTCAATCGCCCCATGCCGACCCGGTCCTCGCTGCTGAGCCCCGCGGCTTCCACCAGGAGAGCTGCAAATGCTTCGGGGTCGCCAACAGGCGCCAGCCACCCGTTCTCACCATGAGTCACCCACTCGCGATTGCCGTCAATCGCGCTCACCACCGCGGGCAAACCGGAGGCCATCGCTTCCAACAGGGAGACGGAAGTCCCGTCCACGCGGGAGCAACTTAAGTATATGTCGGCAGCATCGAAGTACCCGGGCAGGGACCCGGCCGGGACGTTGCCCGGAAGGCACACGACGTCATGGAGTCCTTGGTCCGCGATGAACCGCTTCACCAAAGCGTCGAGGGAGCCCGACCCGGCCATGATCAGCCGCAGCCGAGAATCCATGGAATAAGCTTTCGCAAAAGCTTCCAGGAGCACCTCAATCCCATAGAGGCGTTCCCAGGATCGCACGGAAATGACCACGACAGCGTCGGTCCAGCCCAATTCCTCACGCAATGTGCTGTGACCTTGAAGCGGCTTGAAGAGGCTCAGGTCAGTCCCCCAGGGTATTTGTACAACACGATCCTCGGGATACGCAAAATCCCGGCCGGCCTTCAGCCGGACCGCGTCGCAATCGCACAACAACCTGTCGGAACGCTTCAACGTGTATCGCGTCTTCCATCGAAGGAAATCGTTTGTGTCCGCGTCCAGCAGGATGTCAAATCCCCATGACATGGACATCAAGGGATGAAATCCGGAAACAGCAGCAACAAATGCACAGGACTGAACAGGACCTGCATGTACCAGGTCAGGCTTCACAGCCTCCAGAACCTTTTCAAATTCAGGCAACAGGCGCAGACAGTCCTCCCCGGAAGCACCGCCCACGGGGGACGGGTTCCACCGTTCACGGCGCACTTCGGCCGGAAGCGGAATGCCGTGAGAACCCGGGCCCCGGTCGTCAAGCAGAAGCAACCTGATATCGTGCTCGGTCTTGGCCAGCCTCGCCAGGAACCGAGCGTCGTGGACAGTGTAAGCCTTGGTGAAATAGAGAATTCTCATGGCATGAACCTGCCAATGCAGGCATCAAGGAATGCTTGTAGGTTGATTATGGTTATTGCCGGCTCCAATGTCGTCTTCGCATCTTGAAATCCCCCCTGGCCCCCCTTTGACAAAGGGGGGTTGGGGGGATTTGTTCGCCGAGGAAGATGTGGCATTCGCCCAGAAATCTTGGCAATCGTCATACTTCTTTGGAAGGATTTTCCTGATCCAGCATAGTCCAGGTAAGCATTTCGCCGGAAGGAACATCTTTTCTGAGGACCATTCCCAGCACTTCATCCAATTCGTCCGGAGGGATTGAATATTTTGGAGCGGGTCTCAGGACGTCAATCATCTCACGTTCAATCAAGGTCCCGGCCGCCAAATCCCGGGAGGCTCTCAGGCAGCGTCTCTGGACTATCATCGTTTCTTGTTCGTTGCCGGCCACGAATTTGTTGGTGGAACCAAGCGCGGCTTCAAGCTCTCTGATACGCTCCACCATTTCCTTCCAGCCGCGAGGCGTCATGGAAAACGGGTGGTCCGGCCCTTCCCGGTTGTTGTCGTCCGTGAAGTGTTTCTCCAGGACTCTTGCGCCTAGAGCAACTGCTCCCAATGCCGAGGCGTGCCCTGAGGTGTGGTCCGAAAGTCCCAGGACAAGGCCGGGATACATTGTCCGATAGGTCTTCAACACGTTGAGGTGTATATGCCTGAAGTTTTCCGCCCTGGCCGTGTAATTGGTGTTGCATTGCATCAGCACCAGTTGGGGATTCAGAGCCGTAATAGTCTTGACAGCCCTCTGCACGTCGCGGATGTCCGAAGCCCCGGTCGCCAGCAGAACCGGCTTCCCGGTCTTGGCTATCTTAATCAACATTTCCGGCCAGTTGATATCACCGGAACCTATCTTGAACGCCGGCACGTACGGATCCAGCATGTCCACCGCCGCGAAATCGTATGGACTTGAGAAGAAGTCAATGTCGGCTTCTTCACATTCTGCCTTGAGCGTCTGGGTCCATTCCCAGGGGAGGCTCGCATCCTCATAGGCCTGGTAGACTGATTTCTTCCAGGTCTTCTGGTGTGACAGTTGGCCCCCCAGGCTTTCGAAGCCACGCTTGCTGACAATCAACGGCGCGCGAAAGTGCTGAAATTTGGCCGCGTCGGCCCCGGATTCCGCTGCCAGCCGGATCAGCATTCTTGCGCGATCCAGGTCTCCATCATGATTCGCGGAAATGTCCGCTATGAGATAGGTTGGCTCTCCGTCACCAATACTTCTTCGGCCTATGCTCATCTTAACCATCGGCTCGAATCCCTTTCCCGGAAGACTTGAGCTCTTCAACAAAGCCGCTACCCCTCAATTCCTTGAATCTCCTCAAGCCCCCATCAACGCCGGGCATTGCCGTGCCCAATGCCGTCCTGATCTTGGTCGTGTCCAGGGTCAGGTTCCTGGGGCGTGGAGTTCTCAACTGCGCGTCCTGCAAACGGACCGAATCAACAAGCGTCTCGCCCAGGCCGAAGACCCGAGCCAACCTTACGGCAAACTCCATTTTGCTCAAGCCCTCGCCGCCGGAAACGTGGTAAAGGCCGCCAAGATTAGCGGCAATCATCCGCAACAGCCAATCGCTCAGGTCGTTGACGAGGATAGGAGAAAAATATACGTCCGAGAATCCCGGCACTCGCTGACCGGTCTCAAGGCGGGCGAGAATCCACTCTGCCAGGCTCTGCTTGTTCTGAAAGTTCCAACCGTAGATATTCGTACGAACCACCAGATGCTGTTCTCCCGCTCCCAGGACCAGCTTCTCAGCCTCCAGCTTGGTGCGGGCATACAGATTCACGGGCGCAGGGGGATCTTCTTCGCAGTAGTTCCCTTTTTCGCCGTCGAACACGTGGTCAGTGGAAATGTAAACCATCCGCGCCCGAAGTCGGCTTGCGCCCTCCAGAAGGTGGCCGGTCATTCCCACGTTGATCCTTGTGGCCGCTTCCGGCCTGAGTTCACACGCGTCCACGTCGGCCAGGGCTGCACAATGAATGACCACATCAGGCCGCAGGCTCACGATCAGGTCGGTGGCAGTCTTTTCGTCCGACAGATCTGCCTGGAAGGCGGTCACCCCTCTCGGTTCAAACCTGTGGCTACCACAGACGGCTATCACGTCGCTGATCTTCTCACGCGCGGTGATCACCAGAGTTGCGCCCAACAACCCGCTCGCGCCGGTTACGAGTAATCTCACTTAAGCACTACTCTCCTGAAGAGTCTTGTAAGGAAACGGTCTTCTGGACCACATGCCTGTTGATTTCCAGCCATTCGGGGTTCTCTTCCAGAAGGGACAAAACGTCACGCCACGAGAATTCGCCATGCCCGAAGTGGTCGTAGATCTTTCTGACAAAGGTCAAATCCTCGACAGTGTCTACGGTCCATCGCATGTGCGACAGATTCACGTCGTTTGAAACCCCGGCGATGCGAAACAGGCCTTGTGGCAAATACATGTAGGGAGTCACGTGTTCTCGCCACGCGGGATTGTTGTCTTCTTTCCACGCTCTTTCAAGCGCCTGAAGACTAAAGACCTCGGTGTCCAATCCTACAGGGAAGGTCGGGACAGGCAGTCTATTGCATACATAATCCAGCCGGTCCTGATTCGCGAGGAACTCCTGGACCACGAGATCCACGACGGTAGGCTCGATGAGAGGACAGTCCGACGTAACGCGCACCACCACATCTGCCCGGAAAGACACTGCCGCTTTGTAATACCGGTCCAGCACGTCGTCCTGGCTCCCCCTGAACCACGGCCAACCGAGTTTTTCGCAAAATTGCACGATGGCAAGATCCTGAGGTTCCACTGTCGTCGCCACGACTATTTCGGTGAGCGTTCCAGACCTCTGGAGGCGTCTTACGTCACGTTCCAGCATCGGTTTCCCGGCAAGGTCCATCATCACCTTGCCCGGCAGGCGGGTGCTACCCATTCTGGCTTGAAGTATGGCTACGATGCGCATTGGAATTGCTTTGAGAATGATTCCGGGGGACAACTTTTCTGCAGAAAAGTTTTCCCCCGGACCCTCTTTCCAAAGACTCCTAACATATCAGCGGCTTCCGCTGGTCGCCGATCTCTCGAATAGCAGGCGATGTGCCGGCCCGAATCAATTGGCGGTCCCCCGGTACCATTTTCATATTGACGATTCCGTCTAACAGCTCGGCCTTGCATCATTTTTCCCAGAGCCACCAGTGTGATCGATCGAAGCCGTCTGAGCGGTCCCAATACCCGGAACGCACAGGCTTCAGCTCAGGAAACATGGACTCATAATGCCTACGAAAATTGCGTTTCCAAAGAAGATCGTCGTGCCCCCGATAGTGAATGACGGTCTCTTCCTCCGCGTAATATTCCACAGCCATGATAAATCGGCCGCTGACCCGATGGATTTCGGTCATGGCCGCGGGAAGGTCTTTCAGACACACATGTATCAGGACATTGGCCGTGAATACCAGATCGAAAGTTCCGTCCCTGAACGGAACGGCAAATCCGTGGCAGCGAACCACGGGCGTCGCCGGACTGGTTTGTTGCGCTATTCTGATGGCTTTCCAGTTCGGTTCGATCCCGACGATGCCGGCAGGAGGAAACAGCTTGCCGAGCACCACCAGATTGTGGCCTCGATTGCAGCCCACTTCAAGGACGGTCCCTATTTCGAGGCCGTCCAGCATGGTCCGGAACGCGGGCAGTCTGGTTTGCCAATCCACTATGTTTCGATCGGTGTACGAATCCCCGAAATCGCCTTCCCAGACCTGTATTTGATCGGTGGAATCAATGCCCATAAGTTGCTTCTCACCTATTGCAGCGATGGCCGGAAGTGTTGACTTTCATTTTATGCAAATGCTTCCGGGGGACAACTCTTCTGCAGAAAAATCTTCCCCTCGACCCTTTCCAAGGAGTCCCAACATTTCGGCAGCTTCCGCCGGTCGCCGCCCGTCCGCAGTTCAGGTAGGATGTGGTGAACGCAGTGAGCCGCATCTGTCGAGAAATGAAAGCGAAATGGAATCTTCATCGTTCGTTGCGCTCGGCACCTCGATCATGGCGGTTTCTATGAAAGCCGGATCAGCCGCTTACCTCTTCTCGGCCGTATCCGACTCAATGAGGCCGTTAAGATCCGTCTCTGTCAGCCACCAGTCGTTGGTATCGCTGGCGTAACAAAATTCTTCCGCGCAGAGTTTCCCGCCGTTTCGCTTCAGATAGCGTTCGATCATTGCCCTGTCAAAACCTGAGAGGATGACGAAGCCGTCATCCAGCTCAACCGTAACCCGTGCCTCATCTCTTGCGACAAGGACTTCGTGCAGTTTCTCGCCCGGTCTGATGCCGACGACTCTGGTGGGCACCCCCGGCGCCACTGCCCGAGCCATATCCATGATGCTCATGCTGGGAAGCTTGGGAACGAATATCTCCCCGCCTTCCATCCGGTCCAGGCATTTCATGACGAATTTGACGCCCTGCTCCCTCGTGATCCAGAACCGGGTCATTCTCGGGTCGGTGATGGGCAAAGAGCCTGATGATGCCATCTTCTTAAAGACAGGTATGACGCTCCCCCGGCTGCCGAGAACATTTCCGTATCGCACAACACTGAACCTGGTTTTGTGAACGCCGGAATAGCTGTTGCCCGCTACAAACAACTTATCAGCGCACAGCTTGGTTGCTCCGTAGAGATTCACCGGTGCATTGGCTTTGTCCGTGCTCAACG
>Ga0172375_10006318_pt1 | contig 16695 bp, 20 predicted proteins | sample LakKiv1m_FD_114537 | JGI IMG/M metagenome (GOLD analysis project Ga0172375, IMG submission 114537) | Freshwater microbial communities from Kabuno Bay, South-Kivu, Congo - kab_092012_11.1m | ecosystem: Environmental > Aquatic > Freshwater > Lake | place: Democratic Republic of the Congo...
ACAGGCTTCTTTTTAATACACCTTGGCAGGAAAAGCCAAAGAGGCCTGTATTTGATACAGGACAACTGGAGTTTGGATTTATATAGAAATCAAGCAGGCGTTAAAAAATGGGGAAACTCCACTCAGGATATGTCTTGACATATTTTTATTTATATACTCTATCATGCTTGCAACAGTAGTAGATTTACCGCTTCCGGTAGTGCCTGTGATAAGAACGAGCCCCCTCTTCTCATTACACAAGTTTTCAAGAACTTTTCCTGGAAGGTTTAATTCATCGAATGCAAGAATCTGCGTATTAATAGCGCGCATTACCAAAACAGGCGTGCCTCTCTGCTGAAAGATAGTGGCCCTGAAACGACCGAGGTCTTTCACGCCAAAACAGACTACGTTCTCCCTCTGATCTTTATACGCGCGTTTTTGGCCTCTAGTAACTACATCATCTACCAGGGCCTCCAGATTATGCTCATCAAGGATAGACCCGTCCTTAAAAAGCTCCCCGTTTATCCTCATTGAGACAGGACTGCCTGTCTTTATAATAACGTCGGAAGCCTTCCTCTCAACCATCTCTTTTAGTATATGTATTAAATCCATCGTATACCTCCTAAAATAATTACTGCGATTTTTCCATTCTTTTCGTAATTTAATCTTAGGCGAAGAGCGAGAGTCTTCTTCGCTTGGCTACTTTCGTGCACAGCTTTAAAGAACCTTCTGCCCAAGACCATTCTGTTAATTCCTGCGAAGCTCGAACACAAAAGTATTCGAGCGAAGCAGAATGGCGGAGAGGCAGGGAGTAATCCAAGTTCGTATACAAAATGCCTCTCCATTCACGTTTTATTTCACGTTTTTTTCTGCTTAACGCATTTAATATCATAACACTACACCCTGGTTACTTCAAGCACTTTGTCTTGCCCTTCCTTAGTGCTGTGACTGTAATATCTCGTCAAGACGTCTACATCCTTAAGACCAGATATTGCCATAAGATCAGCCAATGGCGCTTTTGATTTTCCGCATTCCGTTAAAAACCGATGTCTAAAATAATGAGGCGTTAACGTAATCTTTAATATCTCCTGGCTGACTGTCTTCAAATAATCCCGTATCCTGCCAGAGGTACACTTCTTGCCTCTTTTATTAAGGAATAGGAAAACGCTTTTTCTGTTTACGCTTGCCTTATAGGCCTCTTTGATTAACTGCTGTAAGTCTTCATCAAGCCTTTTTATGGGTGCTTCTTCGCCTGTCTTTGTAGTAATGCCCCTTATGTCTATACTAATCGGATTCAAGCCAAGCCATTTTATGTCTCTTTTTTCAATGAGAGTGGTTTCTTCGATTCGGCGGCCTGTCCGACAGATAAATATAAGAGGGCGATAATAATCTGGTCTATCCTTTTTTATGAAACTAAACATTTTATTTAATTGGCTAACTGTAATCTCCGGGTAGCCTTTCTGCTTCTGTTTGGGCTTTGAGATAACCTCAAGTTCATTTAAAATATTCTTTGAGCAATATCCAAGTCTATATAATCTTCTCATCATTGTTTTCATAATTATTATCTCTGCCCGTAATCCGCCGTTTGGATCATGGCCTAATTCCCCAACATAATAACCGATGTATTCCGCAAAAAGGGAAAGAGGCGCTTGTGCTATGCTTTTTATATGCGGAAAACTTTTTTCTCTAAACTCGCCAAATATCCTCCAGAAAGTTCTCTGGAAACGTAATAACGTCTTATGTGGCTTTGTGCATAAATCTGTTTTAAGTTTTTCCCACGCCTCATCAAAACCTGCGTTAAACCTTGCCTGTTCATCCTGAGGCAGTTTTAAGTTTTTGCGTAAGTCGACTATCCGCTCATCCCTGATATCTTTTGCTTCTGCTATAGAGCTTGCTTTTATATGCTGCTGCTTACGGGTCTTTTTGACCTGATAGTCTATGCGATAAATATCGTCTTTTATATGTGTTACACCTTTGTGTTTTTTAGCCATTTTTCAAGTTCGCCTCTTAAACAACAAAGCTTCTTTCCTACTTTGTGAAGAGGGATGCCAGTTTTATCTCTCCATCTTTTGCGCCGAAGAGTATTGGGTGAAACATCTAATAGTTTTGCAATATCCTTTATAAATAAAATATCCTTTTCTTCCATGATGATACCTCTGTTCCGACACACATCAAGTCAATTGTAAGTCTTTTTTGCATTAAGATTATGCCTCTTAAATTTATTCTTAAACCCATCCACTCTTTTATCAAAGATGATGTCCCTATGTTCAATTGGATTTAATAAAAAAATCCCATTAAATGTTCTACAACGGCTTAAACCTACGTAAACCTGACCGTGGGCAAAAGCTCCCCTACCTGTTATTATGACAATGGTATTAAATGTCTGACCCTGGCTCTTATGGATGGTTATTGCCCAGGCTAGCTTTAGAGGATATTGTCTAAATGCGCCGATAACTTCTTTTTCAATGACGTCATTTGATCTATTATACCTATATTCCACCCTTTCCCATTCATATATAGGTACAGGATAAATATGGCCATCTATTGAAATCCTTACGGAATCCTGGCTCAACTCAGCTACTACTGCCATCGTGCCATTCACCCACCTGTGAGATGGATCATTACGTAATAGCATTACCTGGGCGCCTTTTCTTAGCTTTAGGATTTTTTCTGCCGGGTATGAACCTTCCTCATAAAAACGGCCTAATATACTGGCTTCAAAATGGTATTCCGGGGCATCCAATTCGTTAAGCTTACCATTATTAATATATGCTGCGTCCTTATTGGTCATGGTTAAGACTACCTGATTGCCATCTAATTCCACATTACTTACTCTTTGATTCAAAAAATCCAAGTCAGTATCTGTTAAGCTCTTATCCCTAATCTTACTTAATAATCCAATGAGCTTATTGTCTGTATGGCGGTATTGCTTGGTCAATTCAACATACGACATCTTGACTTCATTAAAGACGTGGGCGTCAAAAAAATATGGGCTTTCATATTCGCGTTTCATTACTTCCTTTAAGCCATTCTCTACTACAGGGGGCAATTGGCAGAGGTCTCCAACTAAGATAAGCTGTACACCCCCGAAAGGAACGTTCATCTCGCCTCGATTCAATCTAAGGGCGTAATCAACGGCATCCATCAAATCTGCCCTAAGCATTGAGGCTTCGTCAATAACTATTGCGTCAAGCGCCTTTACTAAGGAACTTCTCTCGTGAGACATCCTTTTTACGTCAGATTTTTGAATAAATGTAGGTGGCAAGCAGAAAAATGAGTGTATGGTCTGCCCTCCTGCGTTCAAAGCCGCAACGCCTGTCGGGGCCAAAACAACCATCTTCTTTTTTGTATTCTGTAAGAGATATTTTAAAAAAGTAGTTTTGCCCGTGCCAGCGTCTCCGGTAAGATAAATATTTCTTCTCGTACTTTCAATAAGGTTATAAACATTTATAAATTCCTGACTTAGCTCAAAATCATCGGGTAATCCAGTATTGGGATTCCTTATAACCTTGTTTGTACCTTTTATAAGCTCTCCGGATAATACATGTTTTCGACCCATACACCACCTCTATTTAACCTTGTTCTATCTTTTCCTTTTGAAATGGAGAATAATAGCTTCTTCTGGCGTACCAAAACTATAAAAGACAACATCAACTATCCCCGAGAAACCCCTCTTTAGGATAATATAGTTTTCTCTTTCAACGAATGAGTGCCCAGAGGGGATACATCTACGCTTGATATGGTCCTCTGGTTTTTCTTTGTCAAAGGTCGAAAGACCGCAATGCTTGCACATCACCATCTTGCCAGTCTCTAGGGTCTTGATTTTCTCTTCCAATGGAACTCCTCCCAGCCATTCTTCCAGTTTTTTGCACTTAATGGTTTTGTTTTCAGACATTTTACTTTCCTTTCTGTTTTTTTAATCCAAATCATCTTTAATTACTACCGAGCCCCTGCCAGAAAACAGGGGCCCGGCTGCTTTCATTCCTTAATCTTTGTTACAATATATTTAGTATTGTTGCCTACTCCCGCTCTCTTAATGCTAATCATATCGCCTTCGGATAGTGCGGACATTTGGTCTGCCAGCTTTCCTGAACTACTCTCCAATAGTTTTTCAACACCATTGAATTCCAAATGGTACCTAACACATTCTTTTTTACCGCTGTCAAAGTGATTAGGCACAATTTCTACAAAGAGGTATTTAACTTGCACTTCTTCTCCATCCTTCAAGTTTAGATACTTTGATGCTTCAGATGCATATTTTTTTAGCACATTTTTACTGTCTTTCATCTGCTTCTCCTTTCATGTTCTTACAGCTGACTTTTTACTGCTTCCCCTAATAACCGTTTTTTTAATTGTGTCATACGCCTCCTTTCGTTTTGTTTAACACTGGATTTAATATCTTCACCTATATATCTTATACAATCATAAGATTACTTGTTAAATTAGACTTAGAACCTCCCCGCCAAAAATCTCTAAAGCGCGGCCTATTTCTTTAGGCAGTAACTCCAACTCAAGAAGCCTATTTACAAGCTGTGAGCGCTTTTCTGTCGGTAATTTATCCCAACGCTCAGAAAACTCCTGTTTTAAGCCAACTGTGCCGACATTAATTGCCTCATACATCTTTACTAACCCTTCAAGTTCGTCCACAGGCAACATTATCTGTTCTGCTGCTCGTCTCTTGGCTTTAAATATCTGCAGATTACCCTGTAAGTTATCCACCGTTACTCCCGATAATTATTTAAGACTTTAAGCCAAAACACTCTAACTTATTATTGAACAAATACTTATGCTGGCTTAAATTCTGTCTTAAAATAGTTTTAATCCGCCCTAAAGATTTAAGACATTGTAACCTGTTAAAAACAAAGCTAAATATCTTAATCCGCCTTAAAGTCTTAAAATTATTCCCACCTGCCCAAAATGAAACTTTCACAGGTATCATTATTAAATCTTGAAGCGTTCGCATAGGTCGTTAAACTCCTTAATATTCAAAATATAAACCCTCTTCTTCTCGCCACCGATGCGTTTCTGGTCAGACTTTACCTTAATCTTTTTAAAACGGCGGGTAAGAACATTGGTTTTTTCAATCCACTCAAACTCCTCGGTATTCTTGAAATAGTCAAACACCCGTGCTGCCTCAAATACCTGGATATCGCCGTCCTCGCTTAAAGGTGAGATATCCTCCAGCATAGCTTTAAGCACGGTAAGGATTTTGTAGGTTTCATTCTGCGCCAGATTGTCGGACTGCTTCTCGTCAAAAGACTTCTTGCTCAAGGTTTCCATCATCCCTGTTAAATCCATACTGCCAGACTGGGCATCGACCAGATTGGCAAGCAGGAAAATCGGTTCCCAAATGTCCAACTCACGGTTATTAAGATGGCTTACGCCTTCTACACCGTCCAAACCCTCTTTATGGTAAAGCTCTGCAATGTCCTTGGCATAGGTAAGGGCAAAGATATAAAGATCGTCCCGGATACTCTTCTGCAATTCGAGAATATCGGATGCCTCTTTATAACGATGGACAGTTTCTTCGTCTTTTTTACGCAACAAAGGGATTTTTACGGTACGGTCCTGCAGAACATCGTCAATTTCATTAATCCCGGCAAACATCTTACCCGAATAACAACTATGCGCTTTGACCGTAAACCTGCCGTCGCCATTGCTTTCCACGCGCTTCACTACTCCAGCTTTACTGAACTCCGCATTGAGAATACTGATAATTGCGCGATAGGTATCTTTATCTGTCCTGCGCAACTCCTCAACCTCGTCAATAAACATACAAATCAAGTTGTTTGATATGTCGCGGAAAATAACGGCTTCAGTAGGATTAACGATCAGGTCGCCGTTAAAGGTAATGGCAGACAAGATTTCCATCAACAATGTCTTGCCGCTTTGCTTTTCCGCATTAAGCCAGACATAAGGGTAGTACCTGAAAATCATAAATACACATGTCCCCATAATCCATAATGCGACATAGCTTACATACGCTTCATCTGGAAAAACTACAAATCTCTTAACATATCCACAGATTTTCTGAAACAACTCTGGTATCCTGACCTGATAATTCCCCTCAAGAAAAGTGGTAATCCCCTTGGCTGAAAAACGGGCAGTATCCACAGTGTTATGCTTGATATTGAAGCCTATGCTGGCTGCGTCTTCAAGGCAAACTAAATGCCTGTCGGAAGTAATAAGACAAGCAATATCTTTAACCTTAACAGCAAATGACATTATCTCCCCACAGTAATCCTGCGCCGGATGGATAACTTTGTTTTCTCTCTCATCTTGCAGCTTTTCTATAAGTTCTACCTTGCTTAAAAACTTCCCGCCTTCATCATCTTTTAGTCCTTTGCGGTAATCCTTTAAGGCTTTCTCATAGCTTTTAAGGTCATCGTTTGTGAAGCCGAAATGTTCTTTTATTGTGTGTTTAATGAGAGCATCACCCTGGGTAGTATTAAATTTGGCTATCTCTTTTAAGATTGGATCAAGTAAGGCTGGGAGAGTTAAAGGATCAGAATCTTTAGGGATGGCTTGGATATCGTTTTTAATTTTATCTATCTGGCCCTCAGGCAATAAAACTGACTTAATTATTTCTGTAGCTTCTTTTTGCGGTTCATACCGGCTAATGCTTTTTGCGATTGTTAAAATTTCTTTTTCATTAAGCGGCGGGGCACATCTTTTATTTTCTTCCAACAAAGCCTTTTCAATAGCCTCCGGGGATGCCCCACGACGCCTCATTGAGCCTGCAAGGCTTGTTAAGGTTGCATTACGTTGTCCTTCTGGGATTATCTCTGGAATCGGTTCTGCAATTTTATCTTTATTCTTGATCTTCATCCAATCTGGCGGTGGAGCTGGTTCTAAAAACTCGTCACACCAGACATAACTGTTTCCGCTAATATGACTACTCGGTGGAGCAATAAAATATGCGCCATCTGATCTGAAATCTACCCCGCTACGAAACCCTGTCATAGTAGGTATCTTTTCATCATATTGATAAATTTTATGCTGCCCGCCGCCTCCCGTCTGACTATAAATAGTAGATGGCATATCAAACTCCTCAATTGAAATAAAACCACCCTTATCACAGTCAATATCTAGGACAACTATTCCTGAGACCTTGCCAGTTCTTACTCCAATATTTGCATCAGGTACTTCTGTCAACCATTTAGTTATCTGTGACTCGTTAGTGGTTGCGTCGTTATGCCCATGCTCTGTATAAGGGTGCTTACCAGGATTTTTGCATTCTGGATTACCGCAGCTACACTTTCCGTCTTTAATACTATGGACTGGAAAAACCTGCCAGCTTATTTTTGCGTAACTTAAAGCGAAATCTAAATTTGTTTTTGCATTTTCGATATTCACTCTTTCCTCCTTATGGTTTAGTAATTATGCACTAAAGATTTTAATTCTTTTAAAATTCTTGCGTAACAATTGGCTGAAACTTCATCCCTCTGTCCTGAATAAAAATTTCTGCAAAGTTCTTGTGCTTTCTGGTCCTCAAAAATAAAGACAATCCTTCTTTTCCCATTAGAGACTATTTCGGTTTCGACCTTATAATTTAGCCCCACACAGCACAGGAAGGCTGTGGGATAAATATCGGACAACTCTAGTCTTTCCATAATTATTAACACCCCTTCTCTATAACAAACTCTTGGTAACATGAATCGTTCAGATTCGTATATAAACAAAATTTAAAAATGAAATTAAGATTGAATAATTTTGGGAAAGTATCCATTATTAATCATCCTTATAGTCATAGTTGTCATGCTCATCCTTTTGGTTATGTAAATTAAAATAAATTGTTCATTGTATTTTTAATTCGCTCTTCTGCCATCTGCACATAAGTCGGATTTATCTCTATGCCTATATATCTTCTGTGGAGCTTTTTTGCCGCTAATAAAGTTGTGCCACTTCCACAAAAAGGATCAAGCACTATACCGTTTTCTGGGCATCCAGCTTTAATCATAGGTAAAACTAACTCCTCTGGGTAGACGGCGAAATGATTACCATGAAAACTCCTCGTAGGTATAGACCATACGCATCTTTTATTTCTTCCTTTAACCTCACCTTTCAGGAATCTTTCTTGGAATCTCTTTATTCCTGAGGTCTTGACTGCCGATTGAATATCTCCTTTGTTAATATTGAAATTGTGCTTTAATCTATTTATGCTGGAAGCCTTTAATGGTTCCAGCTGCCTTTTGAACCAATACTTTTTATTTTTTACAAAGAAAAATACATATTCAAAATCTACTGTAAAACGGTCTTGAACGCTACTTGGCATACTGTTAGGCCGGTGCCATATAATGACATTCCTTATAATCCAGCCCCTCCGTTGCATCTCTAAAGCAAAGCGAAAAGGTACTAAGGTTAAATTCTTCTGAGGTAATTCCTTGCCACCTTTTAAGGCATTTGCCCTGTCTATACCTTTTTTCTTTGAAAGAGCAGTACTACTGATATTATCATTAAGAAACTTTCCGCCACTTAAACTGTAATAGGTATCGCCTAAATTAACCCAACAAGTGCCTGTATCTTTAAGCACCCGCTTACACTCATCAAATCTGTCGCAAAGCTTGATGATATATTCTGCAAAACTTTTCTCAAGGCCAAGCTGTTCTTTAACTCCATAATCACGCAATGCCCAATAAGGGGGACTGCTAACTATGCAATCTATGAAACAATCCGGAAATGTCTTTAATACCGTTAAACAGTCACCCTGATATATTTTGTTCAGTTTCACTAGGTTCTGTTGTGGAATAGTCCCTCCAAATATGACGTTTCCACACGGCACTTCAAGGGGATAAGGTAGTGGAAGATTTTAGTAACTAGTTGATTTATATAGGAATAAAAAAATCCCACTGTAGAGTGGAATAAATATAGGTGAGTAAATAATATGACTGGCTAAGGATAGATTACATTCTTATTTGCCACCTCTTTTGATTATTCGGACGCTATTAAAGAATTCTTTTGTTGGTCCATCTTCTTCTTTACCTAGAGTGTCCAGAATCGATTCATCAACAATAGGGATTAGGCTTTTATATCCATCTTCCTCTTTGGAATATCCAATAATTAAATCAGGAATCTTCTCTTTCGGAAATTTTCTGCGTAATCTAGTAACTAAAGCTTTATTTAAATCCCGAATAGCTCTATTCGGGGGTTGTTTTGTTCCCAAAATTTTTTTGAAACGTTCTGTGGTGCGGATGTTACGGTGAGATAGAAGTTCCTTTATAGTTAAAAGACTCTCGCCTTGCTTTAAAAGCATAGTAGCAAAAGTATGCCTCAAGGTATGAGGTGATAATTTATCCTTTTCAATCTGTGCCTGCCTCATATATTTTCTAACTAGGTGCCAAACTGAGGCATTGCATATCCTTTTATTACGCTTACTTAAAAATAATGGCTCCTGGGCTTTTACGCCTTCCCTTGTTTTCAGATAACGGTTAAGGCTAATCATTACATCATCATTAGCGGGAAGTATTCTTTCGTGGTTTCCTTTCCTTGTGACCTTTATCGTCCCATCATCAAAATTAACGCTACCAACATCCAACTCTACTATCTCAGAAAGTCTCAGCCCCATACCAAGTAGCATTGTTACAATCGCTATGTCCCGCGCCCTAAAATATTCAGTGGCATTCTTTTGAACAACCCGCAATAACCTTTTGTATTCCTTCTCGCTTAAATAAGTGGGCTCTTTCTGTTGAGCCTTAGGCATCCTTACCTGCGCTGCGGGATTTACTTTTAATCTGCCATCTGAAAGAAGGAAGCCAAAGAAGGACTTTATTGTAGCTAGTTTTCTACCCCTTGTTATAGGGGCATTGCCTTTATCTACTAAAAACTGTAAAAAGCTTCTTATGGTATACGGGTTAACATCGCTCCATTGCCAGGATCCGCCTATTTCCCTATCCAAAAACTCGCTAAATTTGGCCAGGTCAAATGCATAGGCAACTATTGTCTTTGGCGAGAACACCCTTTCTGTGCCTAAATGTGCTAAAAATTCGGCTATTTCCTCTCTCATATAGCCACCTCCTTCCACTACAATCATTGCCATTAAACTAGCCAGAAAGCAAGTTTTATTTGAGATTAAATCGTATATTTAATCATTAATCTATAATATGGCCAAAAAGAGGTAAATATGCGGTATTTTAGGGTAGCGTATCTATAGAACTGTTATAGGGTTATGGGGTTCGGAGGAATTGCTACTTGTAGGAAACTGGTAAGTTATTCGGTATGTTTAATTCAAAATAATAGGGGTAGGAATTAAAGAAGACTGCTGTATATATTGCACCGATTGTGAAACAACGTTTTTTGGGCCGCCTCTACCTTTCTTTTATTCAAAAAATCCGAAACGGTTTGCTACCGCAATATAGCTCAATGCAAGTATAAAAAATACGGCAAGTCCGGCAAAAATCGCCTTGTTCGGGCCAATTCTCGGCGAAAGATACGCAACTACAAGCATGTATGGCACCCACGATATGAGTGTACCGACTAAAACAAATTTAGCATGCTGGCCGACCGCTTTACCCCCTCTAGTCTGACCTATAAAAAAATATGCTACAAGGGTAAATACCGGGATAAGAGTAGCGAGCCCTGAAAGCGTCCTATGACCACTTTCCTCAAGTGCCACTATAATAGTGGTAACCAATCCGCCAGTAATAAAATAAATGATAAGGTTAGGAATATGCATAGGCAAATATTAGGTATAATTATATCTTAGATTAGACTTCGATTCAAGATAATCAAACACGACGAATAAATGAGCCTTGGCTTTAAAAAACTCTCTGCGCTTTCACAAGATATAAGTCTTTTTGATTCTTGTAATCAACCAATTTCATTCCTGCATCTTTAATATAAGATAAAATATTTGATTTTCTTGGCAGAAAGTCCCTTGCCACCGGAGCGCCCGCACATTTATGGATTGCAATGACTTTTCTGCTTGAACAAAGATGGCTGATAATCAGCTTTCCTTTCGGCTTCAATACCCGACAGGCCTCTTTAATCGCCTTCTTCTTATCGGAAAAATGTGGGAAACATGAAAAATAAATCACTCTGTCGAACATCTTCCCTTCAAACGGCAAATAATGAGCATCAGCACAAATAAAATTTTTCTTATCGTTTTTATGCTTACTTTTAGCGCGTTTAATCATTGCCGGTGAAAAATCTATCCCAATAACTCTGCCGCGCTTTCCAGCAAGTTTTTTAAGCCTCCCGAACATCACGCCTGTGCCGCAGCCTATATCAAGAACTTTATGCCCTTTTTTAATATCAAATAGAATGCAATGACGGTCGAGATTTTTCTGATCATTGGCTATATGGTAAAATTTCTCATCCCAGACAGAAGCTATGGAATCAAAAAAGGCGCGCCGTTTACTCAAAATAATATCTCCTATTCATGACGGCAACAGGTATGCCGCAATTTCTTTTTCGGCGATAGCGCAAGACAGACCGAAAAGATTATGCTTGAAGAAACAATAATTACTGCGCCAGCAGGCACATTAAAAATATACGAAAACCACAGGCCAAGAAGGCAAGAGCCGACTCCAAAAATACTGGCCAAAATGCACATATTCCTGAAATTATAGGCAATTTGAAATGCCGCAGCCGCTGGATTAATCACTAAGCTAAAAATCAGCAGTCCTCCGATAGTAGTCAGGTTTGAGGCAATTACGACTCCGCTTAAAAAAATAATCACATAGTAAATACTGCGTTCAGAAATGCCTAGAGAAGCCGCAACCTGCCTGCTGAATAGGACTGTCTTAATCTGCCTAAAAAATATAATAAGGAAGCTGATAACAACCAAAGCGCTTACCGCAATAACCCATACGTCAAACCGTGATACAGCCAAAATACTCCCCCACATAAGCGAAAGAGCCTCGGTCTTTGCCCCGGGAAGAAAAGCTAAAAATAAAAAGGCAAGCCCTAACATGATTGAAAAAAGAATACCTACAGCAACCTCAGGTTTAAAATCCGCTTTATCCGTAATCGGGCCTATAAACAAGCTTGCCAGGCAACAGAAAATAAAAGCGCAAACAAGCGGATTAATCCCGATTATAATTCCTAATATTGCACCGGCAAAACCTGCGTGGGACATAGCCACTCCCAAAAACGGAATCTCAAGAGTAACCACCAGCACCCCGATTAAGGAACAGCTGATCCCGGCTAAAACTCCGGCAAGAACTGCGTTCTGCATAAACTGATATTGTAATATTTCCATATTAAGAATTTGCGCCTACGCGTATAGTATATCCATATCCATTTTTTATAACCTTAATAGGACAACCGTACAACTGTGAAAGGATATCCTCTGTTAAGCCGCTTTGAGTTGTTCCGTTAAAAATAATTTTACCTTCCTTTAAAAGAATCAGCCGATTACAGCTTTCAGGAAGCTGATCAAGCTGATGGCTGACCATAACTGTCGTCAGATTCTTTTGAGCGTGCACCTTATCTATAAGCGCCAGTATAGAAGCCTGCGCATTTAAGTCGAGATGCGACACAGGCTCATCTAAAAGCAAAATTTTAGGCTCTTGCGCTAATGCGCGCGCTATAGCAACTTTACGCTGCTCTCCTCCGGAAAGATGGCCTATAGGACGATCCATAAGGTGACCGATACCAACCATATCCGCGGCATATTCTGTGATTTTTCTATCTTCAGAGGAAAACCTTTTTAAAAAATTTATACGGGCGTATCTGCCCATACTTACCACTTCTCTAACCCGCAAAGGAATACGCGGATCACAAGCAATTATTTGAGGCACATAACCAATATCTCTGCGTATAGAGGCAATATGGGGGAATAAACTTTTTTCAAACACGCGGACAGTGCCAGAAAGAATACTACTTAAACCGTTGATGGCGCAAAGAAGTGTAGTCTTACCTGCCCCATTAGGCCCGGCAATTCCCATAAATGCTTTTCTCTCAATCGCCAGCGAAACAGATTCAAGGGCTGTATGATGCGGATAGGTCACAGTTACATCTTTAAGCTCAATTATCGATTCTTCATGCATTGAATTCATTTTTCTACTATGCTAAATAATTGTTGCACATTTTCCTTAAGCGTATCCAGGTAAGAAACTTTCCCCCTATAAGCTCTGGGAAAATTACTTAATGTCAAATGCGCGATACCCAATTCATCCACGATAGGTTTTCCTGCTTTTCCTGCGCTTTGAAGATTATCTATAACTACGCACGCATTATAGGCCTTGGCTTGTTCAATGAGCCGCTGTAACTCTAATGCGCTTATTTCGTCTGACCTGCCATAAGTAGCTATTACCTTTATACCCAACCATATAAGCAGATCCTTCTGCATATTGCTTGCTACTGCATTAATCTGATCAATGTTTAGCTTATGGGCGTGGGTTTTAAGACGCTCCGATTCCTTCTTTATCTGTTCCTTATATCTGTAGGCATTAGATTCAAAGTCCTGGGCATATTGAGGAAACTGTTCTTCAAGTATTCTTGTAATTTCATCTACGGCGTTTATGTAAATATCTGGCACCATCCAGCTTCCTTTAACACTAATTGCAACTATTCGTAAAGCACTCTCCTTTTGTATCAAACCATCTATTTTTTTCAAGAACGTTTCTTTTTCAAAACTGTGACCTAAAAGAAGCTCCGCTGAATTAAGCTTGATCGCATCGCTTGGCTTTAAATCAAAATGCCCAGGACATGTATCAGGTGGAATAAGGCTAATTACCTGGAGGTTATCTTTTGCAACTTCACTGACAATGCTTTCAATCGCTGTTGTCGTTACTATGACAGATGGTTTTACATTTCCTGCATATAAAATAGGCGTACTAAAACCTATTAATAATGCAAACAGTATGACAGAAAAAAATTTATTGAAGACGTGCCGAAAAATCCTTACCATTTAAAAGTAACTCCTGTTTCAAAGTTGCGTTTGGGCTGAGTGAATACCCCCGATGCTCCAGGGACATCCGCATATATCTCATGCTCAACATTCAAAATGTTATTGATACCTAAAAATGCCTGCCAGTCTTTAGTAATATCATACACGACTTTGGAGTTAAGCAGGAAAAAATTCGGAATTGCCTGCTGCCGATTATCCGCCGCATAATAATTATCCACCCACTGACCGGTCAAAGAAGTTTTCCATTTCTCTTTGTTATAAATCAATGACATGCCAATTTCATTCTCCGGCCTGCCCTGAGTGTAGTTGCCGTTATCTAACCAGCTATAAGAAAGCCGACCGCGCAGTAATTCGTTAAAAATATATTCAAGGCTTGTCTCAGAACCTTTAAATTTAACCGTGTCGAGGTTGCGGAATTTCCCGGAACTAACACGGATAAAATTTTCCGCATCCATAATGAAATAGGTAAAATCGATATTTAGCTTTTTAGTAAACTGGTGATTAAATCCTGCTTCGTAATTCCATGCTTTTTCCGCTATCAGGTCAGGATTTGCCTGCGTAGCAAAACGCAATTCATTTAATTGTGGAGCACGAAAACCTTTATTTACAGACATACGTACAGAAGTAATATCCAGCAGATGATAAACCGCGCCTGCCTGGCTGGCAAAAAGCTCCCCGGCATATTCATCATCGTTATAACGCAGGCCACCGCTTAGAATCAATTTATCAAAAAGCCGTTGTTCGTCATGGAAGAAAAATGCCAGTTCATCTTTTTCATATTTACCTTTGGTTACCCCTGGCCCATCCAGGATATTGCCTCCCTGCTGGCGGAATTCGCTTCCTAATAAAAACGTATTGTCTTTGAGCAATTCAAAATTAAAATGCAGCATCGCGCCGTTTGTATAGTCTTTTGAATACGTGCCATCCGAAAATTTATGCGTTCCGAAATCGCGGTATGTCTTTAGCATCAAGTTAGAAGCTTCGCTAATCTTTCCATCAAGAGTTATATCATAAGCGCCTCGTTCATACAGATTCCAAGTATCAGCAGGCGCTGGGCTTGGTTCACGCTTAAAACCATCAAAATAACGCGTGCTAAAGCCTAAACGAAACTGATCGTTTAACTGCTGGCCCAGTCGTAATGTAGTATTTTTGCTGTCATAATCCGAATTAGGCAGATGCCCTCTCGACTGCTGCCTATCATAAGTAAGGAAATAATCAAACGCGTTAAACTTTCCTCCCTGTTTAAGTAGATATTCCTGCGTGTCATACGAACCATATAAGGTAGTTACCTGGCCTTCAGATTTTTCTTTGGCTTTTTCAGTGATAATATTAATAACACCTCCAAGGGCATCAGAACCGTAAAGAACCGAAGCAGGGCCTCGCACAACTTCTATCCGCTGGACATTATCAAGCGGCAAAGCATGGGTAATCGTACAGCCATATAACCCCATCTTCTCGGGCTTTCCGTCCACAAGCACCATTACACGTCTACCGCGGCTTCCCTGGCCACGAATAACCACATCTGCCCTTCCGGATTGGCTCGTTTTATGAACAAAAACACCTGGAATTCCAGTAAGAATATCGGTTGCCGAATGAGAAGTGTTTGCTTCAATATCGTTTTTAGTAACAACACTGACCGACAGGGACGAATCTTTAACCGAACCCTCGTAACTTGTAGGCGTAACAACGATTTTGCCTAAATCATAGGCATCTTCTGATTCATCCTTTGCCCATAAATAACCGCAAGCAGAACAAAACAATACCATAGATACAAATAATACAAAACTATACCGAATCATACCGCCTCTCCTTTCTGTTGCTCCCTAACCATTAGACGTGGTATAATTCTATGGGCTTAGGGATGTTCTTTCGTTCTAAGTACCAGCGCCCCGCTACCGCTTCTCCAAAAGTTGGTTGGCGGGGCTGCCATTTATATTTCAAAGTAGCACTCTACGATAGATTCGTGTTATTACGATATTTAAAATCGTGCTACTAATAAACAAAAAAATAATACCGGCTAAGTTATATCTTTCCCTGTGCTTGACATACTTAGCGTCACGTGCTTTACCCCCTTAATTGACTTCAAAGTATCTGCCAATTTCTGCGCCTCTTTGGGATTTCCCTTAATAGCCACTATCTCCAAACAATTACTATGATCCAGGTGAATATGCTGCGTAGAAATAATTATTTTCTGGAAATCATGCTGGACATCAGTAATCTTATTTAAAAGCTCTCTTTTATGATGGTCGTAGATAAGGATTATTGCGCCGGCAATCTCTTTTCCTTCCTGCCACTCTCTTTTAATGAGCTCCTGCCGGATTAAATCCCCAAATGCCTTTGAACGATTGGTATAATTCTTTTCTCTAATAAGCCGGTCAAACTTATCCAGTAAATCTTTCGGCAGCGAGACCCCGAATCTAAATATCCCTGTCATTGAATGCCCTCTTTGGTATCACTTTCTGAAAAATAGTAGCATAAAAATATTTTAGTGTCAAGGATTTTTACTGTCAAAGCTATAAAAATAATAACGCTATTAATATACGGTATATGCCAAAGGGTATAAAGCTATGTTTTTGAATAAACCTGATAAAAAACTTGATAGATACCAGTGCTACAATAAACGAGGTGATAAATCCAACCGATAGAAATATAAATTGAGCGTGGGTAAAAGAATTCGCATTCTTCGATAGATCTAACACGGTAGCGGCCAGCATGGTCGGGACAGCTAATAAAAAAGAAAACTCTACAATAATCTTTCTTTTTAAACCTAATAATAAACCACCTACAATTGTCGCAGCTGACCGCGAAACTCCAGGGATTATCGCAATTGACTGAAATAAGCCTATAATAATGGCCTGTCTATA
>Ga0172375_10006319_pt1 | contig 16695 bp, 15 predicted proteins | sample LakKiv1m_FD_114537 | JGI IMG/M metagenome (GOLD analysis project Ga0172375, IMG submission 114537) | Freshwater microbial communities from Kabuno Bay, South-Kivu, Congo - kab_092012_11.1m | ecosystem: Environmental > Aquatic > Freshwater > Lake | place: Democratic Republic of the Congo...
CGCGGAAGAGGCCTCGGATCGTTCCACACGCTCACGGTCGATAGCAGACCCTCGCGAGCCGTGATCGAAACCACCATGCCGGCGGACCGACGCCGCTCTGCGCCGCCGTGGTCTCGATCCGTCGAGCGCGACAGACGCTGCTCCCCATCAACAGACGCTCTGCCTGCGCTCGACTACTCGACCACCGGGCGGCGCGAAAGCAGAAAGTCCCCTCCGGGGCAGGACGGGCGCTCGCAAGCGGCGAATCTCGGGGCCGATGAGACGTGCTCTCTATGCCGTCGTGGTCGCCGCAACGGTTTGCGCGCTGTTTGGATGCGGGCGCAAGCACCGCGAGCCCGAGGTTCGCGTGCGTCTTGCGTTCTGGACCATGTGGTCGGGACCAGAGGAGCGGAACTTCCTGGCCGTCCTCCGCCGATATGAGCAAACCCACCCGGGCATCGGCATTGAGAACCTCGGGGCGATCCGTGACGACACCAAGACAGTCCGCGCCATTGTGGCCGGCGTTCCGCCCGACCTTTTCACGCTGTCCGACCCGCTCTATCTTGGCCCGCTTGCGGCGAACGGCGCTCTCTGGCCGCTGGATGAGTGGTTCCGCGGATCAGGGCTTCGCGAAGAGGACTTCACGCACGCATCTCTGAGCCAGTGCCGCATGTCCGGGCATCTGTACGCAATGCCATACCTGGTGGACTGCTACGCTCTCATGTGGAACAAGGACGCGTTCCGCGAAGCGGGGCTGGATCCGGAGCATCCACCGCGCTCCCTCGATGAACTGGCCGACTATGCCGTTCGCCTCACGAAGTCCCGGGAGGGGAACATCACTCGCCTCGGCCTTCAGCCTCTGAGCGACCTCTACATCGTCAACCAGGCTTTCGGCGGCCCGCTCTACGACGGCGCCACACACAAGGTCACTCCCACAGACGCTCGCAACATCGCGGCGCTGAAGTGGTACAAGCGTCTCGTCGAGCGGATGGGCGGCTACCAGCAGGTCAACGGCTTCGCCGCGGGCTTCGGTCAGGCGCAGGGAACGAACAACCCGTTCTTCGTGGGCCAGGTGGCCATGATGATCAACGGCGAGTGGAACCCCTACTGGTGCAGCCGGTATGCCCCGGACCTGCGCTACGGTGTGGCGCCCCTGCCGCCTCTTCGGGCCGGCGATCCGTCACCGCCGGCGACGTGGCTTGGGGGCAACATGATCTGCATCCCGAAGGGCGCGAAGCATCCGAAAGAAGCGTGGGACGTGCTCGTCTGGATGCAGAGCGACGAGGCGCAGCTCATGTTCGCCGATGCCATGAACAACGTGCCGAACCAGCGCCGCCTGCTGGGTGCGAAGAGCCTGCGAGAGGGCGCCGACTACCGCAGGAAGTTCAGCGTGTTCCTCGATATTGCCGACAGCCCGCGAGGCGGGCACTTCCCCGCTCTTCCAATCTCGGGGCTCTACAGCAACGAGATGATGACAGCACGCGACCTGGTGCTGGCCGGCGTGAAGACGCCCGAGCAGGCGTACGAAGACGTGCGCGTACGGGTGCAACGGGAGCTGGACCGGTACCCAACGCGCTCAGCGGCCGGCCGATAGATCCGGCGCGGCTTACTGGGGGCCGGTCTGTGCGATTGCTCGCAGCGCCCTTCCGGCGATGTCGCGGCGGACGTGCTTGCCTTCGAACCGTATCCGGTCCATGCCCGCGTAGGCCCTTCGCGCGGCCTCCGGCAGATCGGGCCCAACGCCCGTGACGCCGAGCACCCGGCCGCCGGCCGTGAAGAACACCCCGTCACGCTCCCGCGTACCTGCGTGAAAGACGAAGCAGCCTTCGGCCTCCGACGCCCCGTCGAGACCCTCGATGGGGAGGTCGGTCGTGTACTCGCCGGGATACCCACCCGAGGCCGCCACGACGCAGACCGCGGCGTCGGATGAGCGCGAGATGTCCACATCTTCCAGACGGCCGTTGACGGCGGCGTCCATCACCTCGTACAGGTCCGCGTCGAGAAGCGGCAGCACGGCCTGCGTCTCCGGATCGCCGAACCGGCAGTTGAACTCGAGGGTCTTGAGCCCGTCCTCCGTGACGATCAGTCCGGCGTACAGGACGCCCTTGTAGGGAATCCCAAGATCACGGATGGCGTTGACCGCCGGCCTCAGCACCAGTTCGACGGCGTCCGTGACGATCGTTTCCGGCACCACCGGCACCGGCGAGTATGCTCCCATGCCGCCGGTGTTGGGGCCCTGGTCGCCGTCGCCCACGCGCTTGTGATCCTGGGACGCCGGCAAGGGTACGACGCAGTCGCCGTCGGTGACGGCCATGATGCTCACTTCCTCGCCTTCGAGACACTCCTCGACGATCACACGATCGCCTGCAGCGCCGAACGCCTTGCGGACCATCATCTCTTCCACGGCTCCGTGCGCCTCGTCCTCGCTGCGGGCCACCGTGACGCCCTTGCCTGCGGCAAGCCCGTCGGCCTTCACGACCAGGCGGGCGCCTGGTTCGGGATGGGCGGCGTAGTGGCGGCGCACCGCGTCGTGCGCGGCCTCGGCGTCGCTGCAGATCTTGTACGAGGCCGTCGGGATGCCGTAGCGGACCATCAGCTCCTTGGCGAAGACCTTGCTGCCCTCGATGCGGGCCGGGTCGGTCGCAGGGCCAAACGCCTGAAGCCCGCGGGCCTCGAAGCGGTCCACGATCCCCGCGATCAGCGGCGCCTCCGGGCCGATCACGGTCAGGTCCACCTTCTGGCCAACGGCGAAGTTGGCGAGCCCGCCAATGTCCGTGGGCGGTATGTTGATGCACTCGGCGATGCGGGCGATGCCCGCGTTGCCGGGCGCGCAATAGAGCTTCTCGACGTGTCGGCTCTGGGTGAGCTTCCAGACGAGCGCATGCTCGCGCCCGCCGCCTCCGACGACAAGGACACGCATCCTCGTTCCCCCCTTAGCGGGTCCCCCCGAGCGCCGGTCCGAGCCGCTCGACAGTCCCACAGACCTCGGCGGACAGCGGGGTCACCCCATGCCCACCGCCAGGTTGTCGAAGCGCGCATAGGCCGGGTGAAAGGCAACCTTCACCTTGCCGGTAGGCCCGTTGCGCTGCTTCGCGATGATCAGCTCGGCCTCATCAACCCTCGAGTCCGGCGGCAGCGGGTCTGTCCTGCGCTTCGCCTCGCCATCGTCGCCGCCGGCCTCGCCCTCTCTCGTTCCCTTGCCGATCTCCTTGTAGTAGGACTCACGGTAGATGAAGATGACGACATCGGCCTCGGCCTCGATGCTGCCTGACTCCCGGAGGTCCGAGAGCATGGGCCGCTTGTCGTTTCGATGCTCGACGGCGCGCGACAACTGCGACAGGGCTACGACCGGCCGCTCGAGCTCACGAGCCAGCGACTTGAGCGACCTGGCGATCTCGCTGATCTCCTGGTTCCGGTTCTCGGTCACCTTGTGCCCGCGCATGAGCTGCAGATAGTCCACCACGACCAGCCCGAGGCCCTTCTGTTCGGCCATCAGCCTCCGGCACTTGCCGCGTATGTCCATGGCCGTGCAGTCGGGGCTGTCGTCAATGAAGATGGGCGCCTCTGCCAGCTTGGAGCAGGCTATGCCCACACGCGGCCACTCCTCGGGATCGAGGCGGCCCGTGCGCAGCCGATGGGCGTTGATGCGCCCTTCGGAGCAGATCATCCTGAGGCAGAGCTGCTCCTTGGACATTTCCAGGCTGAAGACGGCCACGGGGAGGTTCTTGGCCTGCGCAACGTGCTGGGCGAGATTCAGGGCCAGCGACGTCTTGCCCATAGAGGGCCGGGCAGCGATGATCACCAGGTCCGAGTTCTGGAGGCCGGCGGTCATGTCGTCGAGACGCGCGAACGAGGTGGGCATACCCGTGATGCCGACGCCCTGCTCCGACCGGGTCTCGATATCGTCGAGCGCCTTGTGCGCCAGGTCGTGCATGGACGTGAAATAGGCGCTCGACCTGCGTTGGGCCACGGAGAAGATCAGTTGCTCGGCCCGATCCACGACTTCGGTGATGCTCTCGAAGTCCTGGTGCGCCATCTCGCGGATCTGAGATGATGCGCCGATGAGGCGCCTCAGGATCGCCGTCTCCTCCACGCGACCCGCGTAGTATCCGGCATTGGCGGCGCTCGCCACGGCGTCCATCAGTTGGACCAGATACGGCGTCCCGCCAATCGTGTCGAGGGCTTCCTGGCGCTTGAGCTGCTCCTGGAGGGTCAGGAGGTCCACCGGCTCATCGCGCTCGGAGAGAGCGAGGATGGCTTCGTAGATGACCCGATGCGCGTCGCGGTAGAAGTCGGCGGGCCGGAGCACGGCACGGACTCGGTCAATCGCGGCCCGCTCGATGAGCATCGAGCCGAGGACCGCCTGCTCCATCTCGAGGCTCTGTGGCGGTATCCGATCGTCCGCCGCTGCCCTGTTCACGAGGCGTTACCCTCCGGGCTGCGACCGCGCAGCCTTGTGCCGGCGGACAAGAACCGTCTCTCGCCGCGCGCCGGTCATCGCGGGAAGAGCCCGAGCTTGCGTCATCGGCGTCTTGCGTGCGCCGCCGGTTGTCGGACAGACCCGGCGGCGCCTACGACATGGCGAGGTCAGGCGGCCTCGTCTGCACTCGGTTCGGCGGCTGCCTGAGCGGAGGCTTCGGCTCTGGCCTGCTGTTCCTGCGCGCGGCGCGCGAGTTCCTCTTCGGTTGTGACGTCCACGTGCACCGTGACCGTCACGTCGGTCCCAAGGCGGACCGGAACCGCGTAGACGCCGAGCGACTTGATGGGGTCTACGAGGCCGATCCGGCGCTTGTCTACTTCCACACCCGTGGACGACTTGATGGCGTCGGCGACGTCCTGAGCAGTGATGGAGCCGTAGAGCTTGGTGCCCGCGCCGACCTTGCCGGTGATGGTCAGGGTGGTCTCGGCGAGCGTCTCGGCGTTCTTCTCGGCGCCGGCGTGGAGGCGCGCCCCCTTCGCCTTCTCCTGGGCGATGCGGGCCTCGTGATGCTTCAGGTGCCCTCCCGATGCGGGCACTGCATAGCTCCTCGGGAACAGGTAGTTGCGTGCGTAGCCGTCCGCGACGTTGACCACGTCGCCGCCCTTGCCTACCTTCGGTATGTCTCGTTGCAGAATGACCTTCATCCAGTCCTCTCCGTGGGCCGTCCGCGCGGGACGCTCCGCCCGATAATCCGCCTATCTTTGCAGCCGAACGCCCAGCGAGGGCGTGGTCCGGCGCATCCAGCCTTCCGCACCGACCCAGAGCGAGAAGTCGTCGTTCAGCCGGAAGAACGCTCGCGAGTCTACCCGGAACTGATTGGGATCGTAGGCGTCGAGCGTGAGCTGCACGCCCCGCGGCAGGTTCACGTCGAGCCCCGCGCCCAGCTTGGAAGCGTAGAGCCCATAGCGGAACTTGCCCGATCCCGCCAGTTGCGTCTCGTACTGCGCGGTCAGTTTGTTCGCCTCGGCGAAATCGAACACGCCAAGATGGAACCCGCTCTCCTTGCCGATCGGAAACCGGACCCCGACGTACGACCGAACGTGGGGACGCTCCCCTCGACCCCCGAACTCCATACTCAGGTTCGGCTGCCCAATACCGAACTTCGGCCCGCCCGACGGTAGGTTCAGCCGCTCCACAAGGCGCGACACGTCGCTCGCGACCTTCTGGCCCGACTCGGTCGCATCGCGCAACGACGCCAGCGTGGCCTTCAGGTCGCCCTGCACGGCGGCGTCCCCGAGCAACGCATGCACATCCGAGGCCACCTGGTTGAAGCGTGCGATCGTAGCCTTCGTCAGATCGAGCGTCTCCTGCAGCGACTGCTGCAAGCGCGGGTCGTTGACCTGCTCGGCCAGCCTCGTCACCAGTCCCCGGGCAGCATCCACGGTGTCCGTGAACCGCTGCAACAGATCGAACATACCGGTCATGAGGTCGTCCACCCGTCCGCCGTTCCGCGTCATCAGAGCCTGAAGCTCCGCGCTGAACGAGACCGTCGTCTTGCGGGCCTGGCTCGAGATGACCTCGAGGTCGCGGAGCGCCGAGCTCAGCGTCCTCCGGATCTGGGGGTCCGACGCGATTCGGCGAGCACGCGACGTTATGACGCCGAAGTCGCCCATCATCGTCTCGGTGCGCCTCAGTATACCCTCCACGTGGGTCATCGAGCGGTCGAGCTTAGGGGTCATGGCGTCGAGCGTCGCGGCAAACCGCTTCACGATCTGGTCGGTCTCCGGCGAGAGCTGGGCCAGCGGGCTCAGCGGCTCCTGGCCTGCATAGGTCCTGCCGGGCTCCATGAACGCCGCGGCGCGGCCTGGGATGACCTCGATCTGAGGGTTCGAGACCAGGAGGCCCGTGGTGATGGCGATGCGCGAGTCCACGGGGATGGACTGCCGGTACTTGTTCCGGACCCTCAGGGTGACGACCGGCTTGCGGGTGCGCAGGTCGAGCTCGATCTCCTTGACCTCGCCGATCTTCACGCCGCTCATGCGCACGGGCGCCTGAAGCTGGAGGCCCCTCGAGTCCTCGAACGCTACCCGGAGCGGGAACGTGTCCCAGTCGTAATGCGCGAGGAACATCCAGCCGGCCACGAGGCCCGCCAACCCGAGCGCCGCCGCCGCGCCTACCTTGAGTGTCACTCTCGGGTCCATCATGTCACCCCCTTTGCCGCCGGGCGGCCTGGCCCGGCGGCCGACGCTGCGCCGTCCCCGCCATGAACGAACTCGCGGATGAGCGGCTCGTCGGACTGCCGCAGATCCTCGGCGGACCCCATCGCCATCATGCGGCCCTGGCGCAGCATGGCAATCCGATCGGAGATTCGGAATACCGTCTCGACGTGATGTGAGACGACGACCGACGTGACGCCCAGCCGATCGCGGGTCTCAACGATCAGGTCGTCTATGGCTCGCCCAATGACAGGGTCCAGGCCGCTCGTCGGCTCGTCGTAGAGGAGCACCGACGGCTCCATGGCAAGCGCTCGGGCCAGGCCCACACGTTTCTGCATGCCGCCGGACAACTCCGCCGGATAGAGGTCCTCCGCGCCCTCGAGGCTGACGTCCGCGAGCCTCTCCTTCACGATCCTCGCCAGGTCGGATACGGGCGTTGACCTGTGCTGGCGAAGCCCGAACGCCACATTGTCGAACACCGTCATCGAATCGAACAGCGCCGCATACTGAAAGACGAACCCGATCCTCGTTCTGACGCGGTTGAGGGCGGATTCCGCCATGCCGACGATCTCATCCGCGCCGATCCGGATTGTCCCCGACGTGGGCCGAAGCAGCCCGCCCAGGCACTTCAGCAGCGTCGTCTTCCCGCTGCCCGACATGCCCATCAGAGAGACGATTTCGCCCTGCCCAACATCGAAGTTGATGTCGGCGAGTATGCATCGGTCTTCGACGCGATAGCCGACGTTTCGGACCTCGATGGCTCGCTCGTCGCTCATCGAATGGCCACCGATGCGCCCGCCAGCATCTGGGCCAGGAAGAAGTCCGATACGAAGATGAGCACGACGCACAGGACAACCGAGCTGGTCGTGGCCCGGCCCACGCCGGCGGCCCCACGCTCGGCCGAGAGCCCCTGACGGCAGGCCACGCTGGCGATCGTCAGGCCGAACCAGAGCGTCTTGATCAGCCCCTTGGCAAGGTCGGTCTCGCCTGCCATGGTCCGTACCGACTCCACGAACGCCGCGAAGGGGACCCCGTGGCCACCGGCCATAACCATGGACGCGGCGAGCCCCGCCGCATCGAACGCGAGGCCGCACAGGGGCAACATCAGCACACAAGCCAACAGGCGCGGCGCGACGAGATAGCGGACCGGCGAAACGCCCAAAGAGCGGAGGGCGTCCACTTGCTCGGTCACCACCATGGAGCCGATCTCAGCCGCGATGGCAGCGCCGCTCCGCGCGGCTACCATGACGGCAGCCAGCACCGGCCCCAGCTCGAGCAGAAACGAGAGCGCCAGCGTGCCTCCGACAAACGACGCGGCTCCGAACCTGACGAACACCCCGGAGGTGTAGAACGCCAGGACCGAGCCGGTGGATACAGACGTCGCAACGATGATCGGAAGCGCGTCCACGCCGATCAGAGACATTTGCCGGACGCTCTCCGCTAAGCTCACCCGACCGCGCAGGATGCAGCCGCAGGCCTGGAACGCGAGCCGCCAGCTGTCGCCGACGAAAACCAGCGCCGTCGCGAGCATCCCGCTGTCGTTCCCACGGCGCCGTGCCGCGGAGACCGTTGCTGCTGCCATGGACCGGATTATACTGGGGCGCCGGAGGGGTGTCAACGCGTGTCAGGCGCCCTCGGCCTTGTCACACGCGCGCGCTATCGGCTAACATGGCCCGAGCGAGCCGCGTGGGCGAGCGAGAAAGGTGAGGCCAATGCCAAACACCCGTGTCCGCAAGCAGATCGTGTGTCCGGAGTGTGGGCGAGTCGTGAAGGTGATCCCCGTCTCGGGCGCCGCGGTCGAGGAAGAGGTCCTCCCGGACGACGAGACGCTGGACGATCTGCGGACCGCCGGTGTCTCAGACGGAGCTGTGGATCTCGTGGTGGAAGAGGGGCCCGTGTGCGAACGGTGCGCCGCTACGTGAGGCGTGCCCTCGTTGCCCCGACTAGCAGAGGACGAACTAGTGCGGAGCGCCGCGGCTTCGCCATAGTCGCGCGGACGAGCCGCGGCGCTCCGTTACGGTCAGACGGCCTGGTTCTACGGTACCTCGATCGTGACCAGTGATCGTGCCTTCTCGCGCCGAACGACAACGCTCAGTCTGTCACCCGACTTCGCATCGCTGATGACCTTGTCAAACTCGGCCGGGGTCTTGACATCGCGCCCATTGACGCGAACGAGCACGTCGCCGGGCTCGACCCCCGCCTCGTCGGCTGCGCCGCCCGCTTCGACCCGCACCACCACAACGCCCTCGCGAAGATCGCCAAGGTTGAACTGGCGAGCGCTGTCGGCGTTCAGGGACTCGACGGCGATGCCGATCCTGCCGCTTCCCTTCGGGGCCTGAGGCTCGGCGGACGCCGTCAGATCGGGCGCCGGTTCCAGCTTGGCTTTGATCGTCACGTCTTTGCCGCCGCGCCGTACCAGCAGCTCCACGGTGTCGCCGGGCGCCGCGGCCGCGATCAGGCTGCGAAACTCAATGTCGTCCGCGACCGGCTTTCCATTGACCTTGACGATCACGTCCTCGACCTGGAGCCCGGCCTTCGCCGCCGGCGTGCCCTCGCTCACGGTCTCCACGAGCGCGCCGCCCTCGCGCACGGCGTACTTCTGCCGCTGCGTCGGCGTCAGGGCTGAGGGTACGACACCGAGAAAGCCCCGAACAACCTTACCCCTCGATATTAGCGAGTCCATGATCTGGCGCGCCGTGTTGGACGGGATGGCGAACCCAATGCCCACGCTCCCTCCGGTCGGCGAGGCGATCGCAACGTTGATGCCGATCACCTTCCCTGCCACATTCACGAGCGGCCCGCCGGAGTTGCCGGGGTTGATGGACGCGTCGGTCTGAAGCAACTCGGGATAGAACCGGCCTTCGGCGCCCATGCCGATGGCTTGCTGACGCTTCTTGGCGCTGATGATGCCGAGCGTCATGCTGTCTTCCAGCGAGAGCGGAGCCCCGAATGCGACCGCCCACTGGCCCACCTTCACACTTGACGAGTCCGCGAAGTCGGCCGCCGGCAAGTTGCGCGCGTCTATCTTCACCACGGCGATGTCGCCGCGGAAGTCGCGGCGCACCGTGCCGTCGAACTCGCGCCCGTCCTCGAGCTTGACGGTCACCTTGTCGGCTCCGCCGACCACGTGGTCGTTGGTGACGATCCACCCGTCGGGCCGCACGATGACGCCGCTACCGCCGCCCTGGGTCCGGAACTGCCGCGGCATGGCGCGGCCACCCGGCACCTCGAATCCAAAGCCACGGAAGATGTCGCCGAAGTCCGGGCCCGGTGAGCCCATGCGAACCGTCTTGGTGGCGCGAATGGACACCACCGACGGCAGGACCCGCTCACCAATGGCGACGAAACCATCCTCAAGCGATGCCAGGCCCGACGTGCGCTGCGCCAGCGCCGCCGAGCTGATGCGCGCCGCGCCGCCCTCGCCGGCCTTATCCTCTGCGAGGCTGGGCCGGGTGAGCAATGACCCCGTAAGGGCGCAACCCACCAGGAACGCGCCGACCATCATCCCATAGCGGGCCTTGGGCCTGGACCAGAGATCTGTTGACATTGTGCAATCCTCCTCCTGTTGACACGGATCGCGCAGCTCGGGCAAGACGAGATCAATGGTGCATACGCTGCGCCGATTCCGGCAGGTTCCCCTGATCAGACACCTGCGGCCAGCAGGGGCTGGGCGATGCGACGGGTTTCCTCCACGTCCTTGCGCATCTGCACCACGAGGTCATCGAGAGACCCGTATCGCTGCTGGCCGCGCAGACGCGCGACGAAGCGCACCTCGAGTTGACTATCGTACAGGTCGCCGTCGAAACCAAGCAGGTACACCTCGAAAACGCGGCGCGTGCCCCCAACCGTGGGCCGGTCGCCGATGCTGCAGGCCCCGGCATGGACGCGGCGTCCACTGGCCACAACCGTTGCGTATACGCCGTCGGACGGCAACAACTGCCTTGGGTCCGTGCGCAGGTTCGCGGTGGGAAAACCGAGGGCGCGGCCAACCGCCTCGCCCCGCTCCACGATGCCCGGGACGGCGTACGGTCGGCCCAGCACGCACGCCGCCCCCTCGACATTGCCGCAATCGAGAAGGGCTCGCACCCGGCTACTGGACGCCGTGTCTCCGTCCACAACGACGGTCGGTACTACGCGCAGATCGAAGCTCTGGGTCCGGGAGGCGGACGCCAGCGTCGCGGTGGAACCCTCCCGTCCGCGGCCATAGGCAAAACCCTCGCCAACGCACACGGTCCTGGCTCGCAGCGTGTTGACCAGCACGCTCGACACGAAGTCCGCGGCGGCCATGTCGCGCATTCGGGCGTCGAACTCAGCGATCAGCAGATCGGTGACGCCCATATCCCGCATCAGGGCCTCTCGCTGATCCGGCAGCGTCAGAAGCAGCGGCGCCCGGCCAGGACTCAGCAACTCCAGGGGATGGGGCTCGAACGTGAGGACGACTGCGTGGTCGCCGTGAGCACGGGCGGTCTCAACGGCAGTCCTGATCAGAGCCTGATGCCCCAGGTGGAGTCCGTCGAACGTGCCGATGGCGACCGAACACCTGCTCCACGCGGGCCGCGACGTGAGGCCCCGCACCACCCTCATCGGAGCTTCAGCACCTTCCTGGGCCGCATCGTCGCGCCCTGCCGTTCGACCACCGCAAGAATGCCCTGCTCCGTTCCACCGACGAGAGCCGGCTCGCCCTCGCAGGGCTCCCGCGACCAGATCGCCGAGCCCACATCAATCGGCCTGCCCTGCGTCAGCTCCGCGAGGACCCGATCGGACACCTCCCCCCGGGGCCGGCTCAAGAGCGCCGCCTCTACAGAGCGCAACATCGTGCATGTCTCGATGTGCTCGGCATCCTCAAGGCCGAACGGTCCGACGCGCGTCCGGCGCAGCGACGACATCGCCGCGCCCACCCCGAGCGCCCGGCCGATATCGGCACACAGGGTGCGGATGTAGGTACCCGCCGAACAGGCCACGGAGAGCTTCGCGGTCGGATGCCGACCTGCCTCGAAGGCGGTCACATCGAGGGCGAAGATCCTGACAGGCCTGGAAGGCCTGGCGACGACCTCTCCGCGCCTGGCAAGCTTGTAGAGCCGCACCCCGGCGATCCGGACGGCGGACGCCATGGGCGGCGTCTGCTCGATATCGCCCCTGAAGCCCGCCGCGGCCCGCACCAGATCGTCGAGGGCCACATGGGACGCGTCGCATTCGGCGATCGTGTGCCCCGACGTATCCTCGCTGTCGGTCTCGATGCCGAGCAGCATCTCGGCATCATAGACCTTCGGCTCCGAGGGGAGGTACTCGGCCAGACGGGTTGCGGCGCCGATGCACACGACCAGCACGCCGGTCGCCATGGGATCGAGGGTGCCCGTGTGCCCCACCCGCCGGGTGCCGAAGCGCCTGCGGAGGGTGTTCACGACGTCATGCGACGTAAGGCCCGCCGGCTTGTCAATGATCGCGAGGCCGAAGGGCTCGGATGGCTCGGGGCCGCACTCGAGCGGCGACTCCGTCATACGTCATGCATGCCCGCGGAGAGCCGCGAGCACGCGCTCCACGGCGTCCTGCAGCGTGGTCTCCAGCGTGCAGCCCGCCGCGGAGCGGTGCCCGCCCCCGCCGAACTGCTCCGCCACCACGCTCACGTCGGCCTCTCGCCGTGAACGGAGGCTGACGCGGACCTTGCCGCCGGGAAGCTCTCGGAGAAGGACACCGACCTCCGAGCCACGGACGGCCCGGATGTGGGTCACGATGCCCTCGGTGTCCTCATCCGTTGCGCCGAGCTCTTCGAAGTCCCGCGCCGTGATGACCGACCACGATATGCGCCCGTCGGGCGTCACCTCCAGCGCGTCGAGCGCGCGGCCCAGGAGCTTCAGGCTCTCCCTCGATCGGGTCTCGAACACCAGTTCGCTGATGCAAGCCGGGCACGCGCCGTAGCGCATCAGCGCGGCCGAGACGCGAAACGTGGTTGACGTGACATTCATGAACCGATAGGACCCGGTGTCGGTCACCACCGCACAGAGCAGGCAATCGGCGATCTCCCGACTGAACGGGACGCGCATGTGGCGCAGGAGCGAGTAGACCAGCTCGCCCGTCGCCGCAGCCCTGGAGTCCACGAGGAGCGTATCTCCGAAGTTGGAGCCGCCTCCGTGGTGGTCTATCACGAGGACGCGCTCCGCCGAAGCAGTCAGGTCGCCCACCGAGCCGAGCCTCGCCGGCGTCGCGGCGTCGCACACGATGGCCAGATCGAAGGGGCCCTGCGCGGCGGATGCGATCTGAGCCGAGCCCGGCAACCACCTGTAGATCTCAGGCACCGGGTCCGCCGACAGCGGCGTGATCTCCTTGCCCAGCGAGCGAAGGGCGTGGGTCAGGGCCAGGACACACCCGAGAGCGTCACCGTCGGGGTTCTCGTGGCCTGCGACGACGATCCTCCGGGCGCCTCGGATGACTTCCGCCGCGCTATTGAGCCGCTGGGCCAGTGGCGCCTGTCTCAGCGTCAATCTCCTTCAGAAGCTCGAAGATGCGGGCGCCGGTCTCGATGCCCTGATCCGGCTTGAACAGCATCTCTGGCGCTACTCGAAGCCGCGCTCGCCGCGTGAACTCGCCACGGATGAACCCGGTCGCGCGGCGCAGGGCCTCCATGGCCGCATCGCGTTCATCCGCGGACCCGCGCACGCTCACGAACACGCGCGCGAAGCTCAGGTCGCGCGAGATCTCCGCCCCCGTGACTGTCACGGCCGCGAGTCTCGGGTCCTTGAGGTCCCTCAACAGCATGTCGGCGAGCTCGTGAACGAGCAGTCGCGCGACCTGTTCCTGTCGTATCGTAGACATTTCGGGTGGGCTCTCGACCGACTCAGAGCATCTCCATTGCGACTGCGCACACAAGGGCGTCGGGGCGCGACTCGATCGCTCCATGCACCGCCTCGAGCACGCGGTGGACCTGCGCCTGGTCGTTTGACACGCAAGCGACCCCCAATGTGGCGCGCTGGTGCAGATTCTGCTCGCCCATCTCGGCGATGGAGACGTTGTATTTCCTGCGCATGCCCTCAACGATGCCCTTGAGTACGTGCCGCTTGTCCTTGAGCGACTGTGCCTGCGGGATGTGCAAGGACAGCGTCATATACCCGATCACATCCGCTCCACCTGTCGCATCTCGAACGCCTCGATGACGTCGCCCGCCGCCACGTCGTTGTAGCCGTCCATCACGATCCCGCACTCGAAGCCCTGCGCCATCTCGCGTACGTCGTCCTTGAGGTGCCGCAGCGAGTCGAGCCGGCCGGTGAACACGACGTTTCGCCCGCGCCGGACCCGGGCCTCGGCATTGCGCAGCATCTTACCCTCAGTAACGTAGCACCCGGCGATGATGGTTCCTCGCGGCGTCCTGAACGTGGCTCGGACCTCGGCCTTGCCCAGGGCCGTCTCCTCGTACACCGGCGCGAGCAGGCCCTTCATGGCACGCTCGATCGCCTCGGTCAGTTCGTAGATCACCTGGTAGGTCCTGATGTCCACATGGTCCCGCTCAGCGGCCGCCTGAGCCTGCTGATCCGCGCGCACGTTGAACCCGACCACGACGGCCTGCGATGCTGCGGCAAGCTGCACATCGTTCTCCGAGATGGTGCCCACGCCGGTGCGCAGGACCTTCAACTGAACGTCCTGCTGGGGAAGGCTCTGAAGCGCACCCACCACAGCCTCGACGGAGCCCTGGACATCGCCCTTGACCACGAGTCGAAGCTCGGTCGACTCGCCCGACCGAATGCGTTCGAGCACGTCCTCGAGCGACATGCGCTCACCGAGCTGTCCCAGGCGCGCCTCCTTCTGCTGTTGGGCGCGCGTGCCGGTGATCTGGCGGGCGCATCGCTCGTCAGCCGCGACCTCCAGCCGGTCGCCTGCCTGCGGCACGGTCGAGAGGCCGATCACCTCCACCGGCGTCGCCGGCGTGGCCCGGTTCACGCGCTCGCCCTTATCGTTGGTCATGGCTCGGACACGCCCGTAGGCCAGGCCGCAGACCACGCAGTCGCCGACCCTCAGGGTCCCATCCTGGACCAGGACCGTTGCGACCGCCCCACGCCCGACCTCCTGCCGCGCCTCGACTATGACGCCCGAGGCCTGCGCTCCAGGGTCGGCCTTGAGCTCAAGGAGATCGGCCAGGAAGACGATGTGCTCCAGCAGATCGGAGATCCCTTCGCCCTTCAGGGCCGATACGGGCACGCACTCGACCTCGCCGCCGTACTCGCGGGGCACGAGGTTCACCTCGGTCAGCTGCGTCTTCACCCGATCGGCGTTCGCGTCGGGCCGGTCCATCTTGTTGATGGCCACGACAATCGGCACCTCGGCCGCCCGGGCGTGGTCAATCGCCTCCTGCGTCTGCGGCATGATCCCGTCGTCCGCAGCCACCACGAGAACGGCGATATCGGTGACGCTGGCTCCCCTGGCGCGCATCGCGGTGAACGCCGCATGGCCCGGGGTGTCGAGGAAAGTGATCTTGCGCCGCTCGTTCTCGATACCCACTTCTACCTGGTAGGCGCCGATGTGCTGGGTGATGCCGCCGAACTCGCCGGCAACCACGTTGGAGTGGCGTATGTAGTCCAGCAGCGTCGTCTTGCCGTGGTCCACGTGCCCCAGTACGGTAACTACGGGTGGACGGGGCTGCGGCCCCGCCTTGGGGCCTTTGCGCTTGGGCTTCTGAACGGTCGGCCTGTGCTCCACCTTCAGCTTCAGCGTCACGCCGTAGGCGGAGGCCAGGCTGCGCGTCGCGTCGGGGGCGAGCCGCTGGTTCACTGAAGCGAGGGTGCCCATCTCCATGAGCTTCTTCTGAAGCTCGTTGGCGCCCACGCCGATGGCGTCCGCAAGGTCCTTCACGGTCGCATTGGCGGGGACCTCGACCGTTCGAGAAGCGCCGGGCTGTGCGTTGCCGAACATCTCTCGAAGGGCCTGGGCCGTCTCGCCATCCACGAACGCAGCAGGCCCCGGCACGGCGATCCCCAGGTCCGTAAGCGCGTCCATCATCTCGGTACTGGTCATTCCGAGCTCTTTGGCGAGATCGGACACACGTGTACCTACCATAGCTCAGCTCACCTCATGCCATTGGTGTTCTCCCTGCGTACCCGGCGCCCGCGAACCCTTAATGCCCCGGCGCGGCGCTACGTCGCATAGAAGCGGTTGCCGCCACGGTGCGACCAACAACAGGAGACTGAGCGGCGCTCACTCTCCCTCAACCGTGGCCTTGCTTGGAGTGACTATACCACATGGGGCGAGGCCGGGCCGGGAGGCGACCGCTACGGCAACGACATCCTTCGGCGACGAAACGCCCGGCCGGTGGTCTAGCATGCGAGCGCGGACGTCCCGGTGATCGAGTGGGCGAGCACGGCCGTCCCGGTGGTCGAGTGGGCGAGCGCGGCGAGGCGCGTTGCGTGACCTGGATGTCGTCTGTCGCGCTCGCCTGATCGAGACCACGTGGGGAGGTCGGGCACGTTGCGGGGTGGTCTCGATACGCTTCGCTACTCGACCACCGGGGGCGCTACTCGACCACCGTCGGGGCTTCGCTACTCGACCACCGGGGGGCGCTGCGTCGCGCCGCAACGGCACCCCTCGCCGATGGAACGCGCAGCGTGTAGCCGACGCTTCTCGCGGCGCAGACGTGGTGCGTGACGCCAAACGTCCCGGCGCGGCGAAAAGCCGCGGCTACACGGCCTGCGACCGTAACGGCAACGACATCGGTCGGCCATGGGACGCGCAGCGTGTAGCCGCCGCTTATTGCGGCGCAGACGTGGTGCGTGACGCCAAACGTCCCGGCGCGGCGAAAAGCCGCGGCTACACGGCCTGCGACCGTAACGGCAACGACATCGGTCGGCGCGGACGGCGACCATCCCGGTATGGCTTCGCCCCCGAATGCGCCACACTCATACGGGGCCTGCGTCGCGGCGGGCCCAACCCGACGATCGAACAAGGATCCACCCCATGACATCCGTACTCGCCGTGTCGCTCGCGGCCCTGCTCATCGGCGCACCGGCATTCGCCCATGAGCCGTTCGACTACTTCCGCAACAACTGGAATGTCATCGGCCTGAAGGACTATGCGCGGGGCACGCGCGTGACGCCCGAC
>Ga0172375_10006320_pt1 | contig 16694 bp, 15 predicted proteins | sample LakKiv1m_FD_114537 | JGI IMG/M metagenome (GOLD analysis project Ga0172375, IMG submission 114537) | Freshwater microbial communities from Kabuno Bay, South-Kivu, Congo - kab_092012_11.1m | ecosystem: Environmental > Aquatic > Freshwater > Lake | place: Democratic Republic of the Congo...
GCCGCGCAGGAATCCTGCGAAGCTAAAAACGAAAGTGTTTTAGCGAAGCAGGACTGGGTAATGCCAGCGAAGGGAGGTAGATATGGACCATGTCTTCTGAGGACCCTGTTGCGTTTGGCAGCAGGGTCGTTTTGTTTGTGGAGAGTATTTGATGAAGAGCATGACAACTTAAGGAGTCCGGTATGACATTTTATCCTGTGAATGAAGCACGTATCACGCGCGCCATTTCGTCTGAATTCTTCCAGGAATTCGACGGGCATATCGAGAGCGATGTGGTGATCGTCGGGGCCGGCCCCAGCGGTCTTGTGGCAGCGCGGGACCTGGCAAAAAGCGGCCTCAAGACCCTAGTCGTTGAGAGCAACAATTACCTGGGCGGCGGATTCTGGATCGGCGGTTATTTCATGAACACGCTGACGTTCCGCAGCCCGGGGCAGGAGATGCTTGATGGGCTGGGCATCAGATACAAAAAGATCGAGGAGGGTTTGTATGCGGCCCGCGGCCCCGAGGCCTGTTCCAAGCTGATCGCCGCGGCGTGCGACGCGGGGGCTAAGTTCCTTCAAATGACGAAGTGCGATGATGTGGTCTGCCGCCAGGGAAGGGTGGAAGGCGTGGTTGTCAATTGGGCGGCCGTGTCGGCCCTGCCGCGGGCCATCACCTGCGTCGATCCTGTGGCCCTGGAGGCAAAGGCTGTTATCGATGCCACAGGTCATGACGCGCGCGTCTGCCAGGCATTGCAGAAGAGGGGGATTCTGTCGTTCGGCGAATGCGGGGCCATGGATGTCGTTGCCTCCGAAGATGCCCTTGTGGAAAAAACAGGAGAGGTTTATCCGGGGCTCTATGCCTGCGGCATGAGCGTGGCAACGGTTTTTGCTATCCCGCGCATGGGACCGACGTTCTCCGGGATGCTGTATTCAGGGAGGAAAGTCGCTGGACTGATTAAGGATAAGATTGCGGCCGGGGATAGCCGATGCCTGTGCAGCGAGGGTGCCGCAAGGAGTTAGACAGGGGCGTTCGGCCCCCGAAAGAAAACCAGGCGTTGTCCTTTAATCAAGCCGCAGAATGCGGCGAAGATTACCCCGCGAGTATCGGAAAAATTTCTTGCCCAGGGTTGCCGGGCACGAAATTTTTTCGATATCTTACGATGCGGGGTCATCCAGGGAAGAAACCCCGGCCCCCGCCCTCTTTGAAGCAGGGCAGGGGCCGGGGAGATCCATTACCTGGTTTTCTTTTTACCCTTTTGGTTGACAAAAAAGCCGTCTTGGACTAATCTTAAGGAAGAAAATTTGAGACCGTTGCAAAAGCTGACAACGGTCTTGAGAGAGCATGGGGGTTTTTCAATGCTCTCAATTTGTAACTTGTGGATGGCATGAATATTATGAAAATCTGGCTCTACACGCTTTTGAGTGTTTTTTTGGTCAGCCTGATCTCCCTGGTGGGCATCGTGACCCTGGCCATGGATGAGAAGCGTTTGAAGAGGGCCCTGCTCTTTTTGGTCAGTTTTGCCGTTGGTGGGTTATTCGGGGACGTTTTTATCCATATCCTTCCGGAAGCTTTTGAAAAGGCCGCCTCGCCTTTGCGCGTCTCCTTCGGCGTCATGGCCGGCATCCTTGTGTTTTTCATCCTTGAAAAATTCATCTATTGGCGGCATTGCCATTCCGGCGTCTGCGACATGCACAATAAGCCCGTTGTCTGGCTCAATCTCATCGGCGACGCCTTTCATAATTTTATCGACGGCATCATTATCGGCGCCAGCTATTCGGTCAGCTTCGCGATCGGCCTCACGACGACGCTGGCGGTCATCCTGCATGAGATCCCCCAGGAGATCGGGGATTACGGGATCCTCGTGAACGGGGGCTTGAGCAGGTTCCGGGCGCTGGTCATGAATTTTTTGTGCGCGCTTGTGGCGGTTCTGGGGGCGGTGGCGGCGCTCCTCCTGGGGCCGCATATCAAGGATTTCGCAGATTATGCCCTTCCGTTAACCGCGGGCGGGTTTATCTATCTGGCCGGCTCAGACCTTATCCCGGAACTCCATCGCGAAGTGCGTTTTTCGCGTTCCGTGTTTCAGTTGTTGTCCATTATCCTGGGCGTCGCGGTCATGGCGCTCCTTCTTTTGGTGGGATAATCCATGCATACGCATCCTCATCATGATCATGCCCTTCATGCCTTAACAGGAGACAAGGGCTATGTACGGGCCGTCAGAAAGATCCTGGCCTTGATCCTGGGATTGAACTGGCTGGTGGCGATCCTGAAGCTGGTTTTTGGTTACCTGATCAACAGCACCAGCATGGTGGCTGACGGCTATCACTCTTTTGCGGACGGCGCGTCCAATATCGTCGGTCTTTTGGGTATGAGGATCGCCGGGCAGCCTATGGACGAAGACCATCCTTACGGGCACAAAAAATATGAAACACTCGCTTCGCTCATCATCGCCTTCCTGTTGTTTCTGGTTTGTTTGAACCTTATCCATAGCGGTTGGGAGAGACTGCGGACCAAGAGCGCCCCTGAAGTCAATGTCTGGGGTTTTCTTGTTCTCGGCGTCACGATGCTGGTGAACACGGGTGTCATGCTTTACGAGAGCCGCCGCGGCCGCGCCCTGGGCAGCGATATCCTGGTTGCGGATGCCATGCATACGCGCGCGGACCTTTTGACTTCTTTTTCCGTCGCCGTTGCTTTTATCGGCGTCAAGCTTGGGTTTCCCATCCTGGATCCTCTTGTGGCCATGGTCATCGCCGTTTTTATCGCCTTTTCCGGCTTTGAGATCCTCAAAGGGTCTTCGGCGGTCCTTTGTGATACGGCGGCCATCGACCGACGCGCCATTGAGCGCCTTGTGATGGCGATACCGGAAGTCAGAAAATGCCACAGGATCAGGACCCGGGGCCGCCATGATGATATCTTCATTGATCTGCATGTCCTTCTGGACGATACCATGCAGCTGGTCCAGGCCCACGACCTGACTGTCAAGATCGAAGACATGATCAAAAAGGAATTTTGCGGGGTGAGCGATGTCGTCGTCCATGTGGAGCCCTTGAGCAGCGAAACGCATCACGACGATTGATCGCAGTGCATAATCGTGGATAAAGTTTCTCTCGCCATAGCGTTCGTCGCCGGTTTATTGTCTTTTTTGAATCCCTGCGTTTTACCCCTTATCCCCGGTTTCCTGGGGTATCTTTCCGGCGTTTCTTTGACGCAATCCTTTGAGGGGCGGCGTAGGATTTTTTTGTGTTCTTGTTTTTTTGTCTTGGGGTTTGCTTCGGTTTTTGCCCTTCTGGGTGTTTTACTCAACACGGTCCTGCAGCAAGCTTCTTTTGAGGCCAGGGAATGGTTGGGGCGCATCGGCGGCACGATCATTATGGTTTTCGGCCTGAATCTTCTGGGGCTTCTGGAGATCCCGTGGCTCCAAAGTGAGCACAAGGTCCGGCTTAAAAGCGGTGTCCGGCTGTCCCCCTATGTTCTTTCCTTCGTGTTCGGCACGGTCTTTGCGGTCAGCTGGACCCCGTGTGTGGGCGCTATCCTGGGCAGTATCCTGGTTTTGGCGGCGAGCCGTCCAACAGAGAGTTTTTGGCTTTTGTTCGGCTATGCCCTCGGTCTCGGTGTTCCCTTTCTCCTGACAGGGTTTTTTGCATCTTTTGCCGGGACATTGATCGGCCGGGTCACACGCACCCTCGGGATCATCAACCGATTGACGGGTATTTTTTTGATTCTTTTGGGCATTCTTGTTTTTACGGATAATTTGGCGGCTCTCGTGAACGGCACATTCCTGAACCAAGAACTGTTGAGGCGGATATGACCAAGAAACCTTTTTTATTGTTCGTTGCGGTCGCGGCAATCGTCGCGGCTATCTATGTTTTGGAAACCCGCAAACAAAGAGAAGCGGCGAACGTCCCTGTGTCTGTCGCCTACAGCCTGGAGATCGCACCGCAGGGGGTGGACGCAAAGCGGATCGCGGAGAAAAAAATGAAATATGAACGCGCCAAAGAATTCATCTCGCCCGAAGGTTATGTCAATACGGAACCATTCCGCCTTTCCGATGTGATCGGCAAGAAGGTCATCTTGATCGATTTCTGGACCTACAGTTGTATCAATTGCCAGAGGACACTGCCTTATTTGGCTGCATGGGACGCCAAGTATGGACCCGAAGGGCTCCTGATCATCGGCGTGCATGCTCCGGAATTCGGTTTTGAGAAGGTCTATGATAATGTCGCCGCCGCCGTCAAGAAAGCCGGGATCCGCTATCCTGTGATCCTGGATAATACCCACGCCAACATGCGTCTTTACGATACCCTTTACTGGCCTACGAAGTACCTGATCGACATCGACGGTTTTATCGTTGACAAGCATGTAGGCGAGGGCGGTTACGGACAGACCGAACAGGTGATCCGCCGCCTCTTGGAAGAGCGACGCCGCGTCCTGCATATCCAGGAGGCGATGCCCTCTGGTTCCCTCGTCAAGCCTCGCGGGGCCGAGGATGTTGATTTCGGTTCGATCGGCACGCCCGAGATTTATCTTGGGGCCGAAACGACACGCGGCAACTTTGGCAGCCCTGAAGGGTTGGAGCAGGGCAGGGCGATCCGCTATGTCTTGCCGGAGGCGTTTACGCCCAACCAGGTCTATCTGGAGGGAGAATGGTTTAACGATGCCGATCATCTTCGTCTGCAGTCGGCCACGGGAAAGCTCGTCCTTATCTATAACGCCAAATCCGTTAATCTTGTCGCCGGAGCCCCCGGCGCGGGTGCGCGGCTCCTGGTCAAGATAGATGGTAGATACATCGGCCAGTCATACAGCTGCGAAGATGTAGGGGAGGGCGGCATGATCAAGGTCTCCGGCCAGGATATCTATCATATCGTCTGCGGCCAGGGATATGGACGGCATAAGCTCGAGATAGAGGTGGACGGGCCGGGCCTATCGGTTTACGCCTTTACTTTCGGATAGCCCCCGGAAGGGCCTTTGGGCGCCACATTCACCTTGCCATTTGCCGTAAAGCACGTTATGATAGAAATGTTTCTTATTCCGTCAGAGAACTTCATTTTTGGTGGGGCTAGCTGACCGTCCTTATGTCTGAGAAATCAGCATTATATACAGAAGTATTCAAATTATTCTTCCTCGCCTTCAAAAGGCTTTCGCTGTATGTCACCCAGCACTCCTTGTCTCGTGAAATCCTGCACAACCTTTTTTCCATCTTCGATTTGATCCTCAAGGAAAAAACAGAGATAACCCTGACCGTAGGCTCCAACGGCCAGCTGTTTCTGAACGATGAACCGATGGGCGCAGACGTCATGGGGGCTCGGGAGATCTACGACCGGTTCGTAAGCTTTGGGCTCGAAGGTGTTGTTTTCTCGCGGGGCGTGGAACCCCGGGAGTTGACGGACTTTATTAAGGCACTGGCGTCTCCCCGGGATACGGAAACCGGAGAGGCCCGCTTGACGCCCGAGATCCTGCTCAATGGCTCCAGGCATATCCAGGTTCGCAAGATGTCTTCCGAGAAGCTGCGGCAGGCAGGCGCCATGATTCCCGACGGGCGGCCCGGCGGTCAGACGGAGTCTGAAAAAATGGCCGGTCATATCCGGGATTTCCTGAGCAGCAGGAGTGGCGAGCTGTCGCAGTCTCCCGAAGGCGTTTTTGAGAAGCTTGACAGGGATCCGGGGCCCATCATCGAGGCGATTATCCAGAGCGCCAAAGAGACCGGGGATTTCGAGAGCACCATCAGGAAGTTCATCGCCTGGATGGTCGAACACGTCGTGCCCATCGTCCTGAGACGCAAGACAGACCCCTCGGGTTTTATCGAGCGCATCTTCGACTCATTCCGCAAGAAAAACACTGTCCTTATCTTTCTGACTGCCGAAGATGCGATCCGTTCCTGCGCAGACGATATCAAGATGGCGATGGCGTTTCATGTGTTCTCTTCTTTTGAAACCGCGCCCGGAGAATCTGTCGGCCTGGGCGTGCGTGTCTTCAACGAAGAGAGGGATAAAGACAAGCTTGTGCCCAGGCTCCAGGACTATCTGATCAAGCGGGGAGCGGCCCGTGACAAGGCCGCCCTGTTCGTCGAGAAGCTTAAGGCGGGGCTTGCCCAGGATGAGGAAGTGACCGTCTCCAAAAAGAAGCTTGAGAGGCTGACAAGGATATCCGAAAGGTTTGATGAGGAGCTCGAGGAAGAGGTGCGTCTGGAGACGGAGGAGTTGACCGCCCTTAATAAGAGGCTGGCTGATGAGAAGGAGAGGACGGATGCCATCATGCGCCATGTGGCCGAGGGCGTTGTTGTCGTCGACCGGGAGGGCCGCATCGTGATGATGAACCCGGCGGCAGAAAAGCTCCTCGACAGCAGGGCCAAGGAGTCCCTGGGCGGATACCTTGTCCAGAGCCTGAAGAACGAGCATCTCCTGGCCGTTGCCAAAGACTTCGACAGCAAGCCGGGGAACCAGCTGACAAAAGAGATCGAACTCGACAGCAAAGACGAAACGACCAAGAAGGTCCTCCGGGCCTCCACGGCGATCGTTGAGAACGAGGATGGCGATACCGTCGGGATGGTCTCGGTCTTAAGCGATATCACGCACGAGAAACAGATCGAGGAGATCAAGTCGCAATTCGTCTCTCTGGTGACGCACGAATTGCGCACGCCCGTCGTGGCGATCCAGAAGTCCCTGGAACTCATCGACAGCGGCGTCACCGGCGCCATCAATGACGACCAGAAGCGGTTTTTGGCCATCTCCAAGCTTAACCTGGCGCGGCTTAACAGCCTCATCAACGACCTCCTGGATATGTCGAAACTCGAGGCCGGCAAATTTGTGCTCATTCCGTCTTCTTTCGATATCCGGGGAGTCATCCAGGAAGTCAAGATGTCTCTCTCGAGCTGGATCAGCGATAAAGAGATCACGCTGAAGGCCGATCTGCCGGAGACACCTGTCACGGTCAACGCGGACAGGGACCGCATGATACAGGTCATGGTGAATCTTGTCGGCAATGCCTTGAAATTCACGCCGAAAAAAGGAGAGGTCCATATCACGCTCAAGCCTTTGGACCTTAAAGAAAAGATCTGTCAGGAGCCGTGCGTCGAGATCATGGTCCACGATTCAGGCATCGGCATCGACCCGAAAGATTTTAAAAGGATCTTCAATAAGTTCGAGCAGGTCAGCCTTGTTTCGCCTGTCGGCACGGGCGGGACGGGATTAGGCCTGTCCATTGCCAAAGAGATCATCAATCTTCACGGGGGAGACATCTGGGTGGAGAGCCAGATAGGCCACGGCAGCACATTCACCTTTGTGATCCCCAAGGCGTTTCGCGGAGGGAAAATAGATGCCCAATAAGCCGATGAATCAACCCCAGGGTCCCAACAGCGATTTTTACATCATGATCGTCGACGACGAGAAGGATTTCCTCGATTCGATCAGGTACTGGTTTACTTCTCAGGGGTACCGTGTCGAGGTCTTCATGTCCGGCGCAGAGGCTATTGAAATGATCAAGACCAAGAAACCGGGCATTGTCTTTCTTAATCTCCAGATGCCTCAGCAGGAGGGTATCGCGACGCTGAAGGCGATTAAGGAGGTCGATGACCGGCTTCCTGTGGTCATGCTTTCGGCGTTCGGGGAGGAGGACATGAGCGTAGACGCCTATAAGCTCGGCGTCAACGGGTTCTTTGACAAATCGAGCAATTTTTATAAGGCAGAGCACCTGATCAATACCCTTGTGCGGGTGATCGCCCGCCGGCACGGGACTTCGCCCCACGCGCCCGGCGTCCGGACGCCAGAGTCGAAACCTTCCAGACGCCGCCTCCTGTGGGTGCTGATAGGTTTTCTTATTATGTGCAGCCTTGTGCTGCTTGTGGCTCAAAGGATGGGCCGGCCGCAGGTGTGTTTCGGGCGCGATGTTTGCCTGCGCGTGGAGGTGGCCGATACCGATGCCGAGAGACAAAAAGGGCTGATGTATCGCCGTTTTCTACCGAAGGACCGGGGGATGCTTTTTATTTTTCCTCAGGAAGGCGTCTGGGGATTCTGGATGAAGAATACGAGGATCCCTTTGGATATCATCTGGATGGATTCTTCGGGCAGGGTCGTCGGCATTGCGCGCAATGCCCAACCCTCCGATCTCGATCAGCCGCCTGTCCTCAAGAATGATCGGCCCGCTAAATATGTCCTTGAAACCAATGCCGGGTTTGCCGACTGCCATAAGATCGCGGTCGGGGCTTCGGCGCAGATCCGTTGAAAGGGTTGCCGAGTTAACACGGGCATGAGTTGACGGGTTAAAAAAATTTATTTCGATTTCTTTGGCTCGCGTATCTGCTTACTTGCCAGCTCGTTAACTGTTTTTATCCTTCCCGCAATTGTTTTTCGGCGTCCACTTCGTCGCGGTTGATCAGGCGGATGGCCTGTTCGATCTTTTCTTTCATCTCTTCCGGAAGATTTTTGATCTCGCGCATCTCATTGAGGATCTGCAGGCCCATGCGGAAATACCTCACGATTTCCCCCTCGTCCGTATCCGTCAGCGTTGTGACCCGCCTGAAGTCTTCGCCTTCCATCCAGGCCTGCGCGGCCGCCGAAAGGTGCCACCAGAGCCTTTTGGAAACAGGATAGATCCTGTATTTTTGTTCCTTTGCGCGCAAGGCCTCGTAGAGCCTGTCGCTTGACTGTTTGATGAGGCGGCATCCCTGGGGCAGGCGGGGAGGAGGTTGCTGGTTCTTCCTGGGCTCAAAGACAGCCGCGGCCGCGAAGACGCCCAGGGTCGTGACGTCCAGAGACTGCAGGATGTGTTTCTCATAGAGTTCGGAGATGATCAATTCGTAGCCGTAGATCGCCTTGGCAAAATTCCCTTTTTCCGTCAAGGCGTTATCTTTGATGAAGCCAAGCTCTTTGAGCAGCTTCATTTTTGCATCCAGGAGCCGCGCCGCTTCCTTCTGCTCATTTTTGCGCGAGCCGAAGAAGTGGAAAGAAAGCGGGTAGATGTCCAGGAGCCTGTCTCCGAGTTGTCCGAAAAGGTTCAGGAGCGTGGCATAAGAGGTATTGAACTGGCTTTTGACCTCTTCCGGCCGTCCGAAGACGATGCGCCTGACTTCTTCGGGCCTGATCTTGGTGGGGTGGATGCGGCAGTATACGAACCCTTCCTTGTCCATGCCGCGTCTGCCGGCGCGGCCGGCCATCTGGTAGAAATCCCTGGTCTTGAGGTTACGCGCGTAGCGGCCGTAGATTTTTCTTAAGTCGTCGAAGATCACCGAACGGCTCGGCATATTGATGCCGAGGGCGAATGTCTCGGTGGTAAAGATGAGTTTTAACAGATGGCTGGTGAAGAGTTGTTCGACGACTTCTTTAAGCGTCGGCAGCATCCCGGCGTGATGGAACGCGATGCCCCGCCGGACCAGAGGAAGGATGTTTTTAGCGGATTCGTTATCCTGGAGGTCGTATTTCCGGCAGAGGGAGGAGAAGAGCTCCGCGATCTGCGCTTCTTCCTGGGGCGCGAGGAAGCGGCGGCCGCGTAATTCGTACGCCAGGTCTTCGGTTTTCCTCCTGCTGAAGGCAAAATAGATCGCCGGCAGCCCTCCCTGGGATTCCAGCCGGTCGATCAGGGTGTCGAGCCGGTTGGGCCTCACGGAATGGTATGCGGCCGGCGTGTCGAATCTGTCGGTGATGCGGTCGTGGCACTGAAAGAAGATATGAAGAGGGACAGGCCGGTCGTTCTCAATGACGGTCTTGATCTCCTTGTGATGGATTGTCTGCAGCCATGCGGCGAAGGCGGTGATATTGGGGATCGTCGCGGAGAGGCCGAGAAAATTCATGTGTTCCGGCAGGAGGATCAGGGATTCTTCCCAGACAGTGCCGCGTTCAGGGTTGTCGATATAATGGATCTCGTCGTAGATCACCCAGGAGTATTTTTTGAGCGATTCGGGGTCGTCGAGGATTCTGTTGCGGAATATCTCCGTCGTCATGATGAGGACGGGGGCGTGAGGATTGATGGAGATGTCGCCGGTCACGATGCCGATGGCGTCCCCATAGAGCCGCCGGAAATCCCTGAATTTCTGGTTGGAGAGGGCCTTGATGGGCGCCGTGTAGATGACGCCCGTGCGCCTGGCGACGGAGGCGGTGATGACGTGTTCGGCAATGGCGGTTTTTCCCGCGCCCGTCGGCGCTGAAACGACGACCGAGCACCCCCTGTTGATGCCATCGATGGCTTCTTCCTGGAAGCGGTCGTAAATCATAGAGTCATTATAAACAATATTGCGATAAAATCAAAGGCCTGTGCGGTTGCCTGTTTTGAGCTTTCCGGAATGAAAAAGATTTTAAAGTAGATTTTTCCATCAGATTAGATATAATAAAGGCATATTTATAGTGTTGCGGACTTATAACGGGACGATATGAATACGCGTCGGATATGGCTGGAAGGCAGACCACAAGGGCTTTGGGCCCTTGCTTTTTTTTGCTTAAGCGGTGCCGTTTTATGCGGTGGGTGCGCCCATGTCAAAGAACTTGGAAAAGAAGTGTGGGGAACGTCTATGCAACATCTGGAACGGGCGCGTCCGGATGCCAGGATCGTCATTGTCAGAAAGACCAAGCACGATACTTGTGTGGGCGCCGCCGAGATCCTCAAAGCAAAAGGCGCAAATGTCTATCTGACGGGCGAGAACGATGCCTATTTGGCCGCGATGAATTTCGCAGGAAACGTGAATACCACGCAAGTGGGTTTGTTTTTTACCTCGGTTGACGAAAAAACCACAAAGATCGAGGTGGCGTCTTTGAGCCCACGGCTTGCCAGCGCCGTCGCGGGAATGTTGTCGGAAGGTTTTCAGGAGAAGCCGAAAGAGACCGTGACCCCCTAGGGGGGGTGTCCGCGTTTTAGCGGTGGATATAGATCTTTATTAGACACGCCCCATTAAAAAAGGAGCAGGGCATGAAAAAATCAACACATGGCATCGTGGCGCTGGGTCTGACCGTTCTTTTGGCCTTATCCTGCCTTGTGGCTCCGGCCTTTGCCGAGAGACCGCAGGAGGGCATCGGCAAGTGGCTGCAGGAGATCGGTTTCTTCACCGGCTATATCCAGGCGGATCTGAAGAACCAGGACGACGAACAGGCCATTCCTTTGGGTGTGCGCTTCGGTTTTGACCTCAAGCCGTTCACCAAGAAATTCGGTTTCGAACCCAAGGGGATGCTGGAGTTGATCTATGAGATCTTTGCAGGCAATATCTTTCAGCCCGAGAACAACGCGGAAATGGGCGCGGGCTTCTATCTGCGCTATTCCTATCCTTTGACAAAGAAGCTTTATCCTTATATAGAGGTAGGGTCCGGACTGTATTATATGACTCTGCATACGTATGAACAGTCGACACAATTCAATTTCGCATCTGCCGGCGGCGCGGGCCTGACATATTTCTTAAAGGATAATCTCGCGGTCAATGTCGGATACAGGATGCGCCATGTTTCCAACGCGTCCATTAAAGAACCGAACGGCGGTATCGACGCCAATATGTATCTTGTCGGCATGTCGTGGTATTTTTGAAAAAGTACATATTCACAATGAGGTAAATATGTCATTAGAAGAGAAGATCATGGTTGATTTCAAGGAAGCCATGAAGACCAAAGACCAGATGCGCACGCAGACGATCAGTTTCCTGCGTTCGGAGATGAAATACTGCGCTATCGAGAAGAGAACCGAGAAACTCGATGACGCCGATGTCATAGGTGTCATCAAAAAGCTTGTCAAGCAGCGCCAGGAGTCCATCGCTCAGTTTGAAAAGGGCGGCCGCCAGGACTTGGTCGACAAGGAGAAGAAAGAGCTGGAGATCCTCAAGGGCTACCTGCCTCAAGAGATGTCCGGGCAGGAGCTGGAGAAGATCGTTCGCGCTGTGATGGCGGAGATGCAGGCCTCATCGCTCAAAGACATGGGCCGCGTGATGAAAGAGGTCCTGGCCAGGACCGGCGGCCGTTGCGACAACAAGGCGGTCAGCGACCTGGTTAAAAGCAGCCTGTCGGGCCCGGCATAGAATCTTTCCGAGGTTGTATCCTTTTGTAGTTCCGTTTTGAGCATTAAAGCATCGGATCCGCAGGTTTTATCCTATGTCTGCATCTCATAGCCTTCCCTTGCAGAAGTGTTTTCTCTTTTGCCGCATCGATCCGGTCTATCTGGGCGCGATCAGGGGCTTTTCCATTCTGCGCGCGTTTGCGGCCGGCGAGACGATCTTTCACGAGGGGGACCGCGCCGCCGGATTTTTCGTCGTTCTCAAAGGCAAGATCAAGGTCTATAAGCTTTCCGTTTCAGGAGGAGAGAAGATCTTGCATGTGATCTCCGAAGGCGGTTCTGTGGCCGAGGCCGTTCTTTTCAGCGGCATCGAGAGATATCCGGCTTTTGCCGAGGCGCTTGAAGATGCAGAACTCCTGTATGTCCCCAGGAAGGATTTTCTGGATCTGATGAAACGGCATTTTGACCTTGTCCTCTCCGTTTTGGCTTCCCTAAGCGAGAAACTGCGTTTTTTCAACGCCCTCATCGAAGACCTGTCCCTGAAAAGCGCGTCCGCGCGGCTGGCCAAATATCTTCTGGATATGGCTGTGAGCACCGGAGGCGATTGTTTTGAGCTGGACACCAAGAAGAATGAACTGGCCCGAAGGCTCGGCATTGTTCCGGAGACTTTTTCCCGTCTGATCCGCAGGATGTCGCAACAGCGTATCCTGCGCGTCCAAAAGAAACAGATATGTCTTTTGAACCAGCGCAGGCTCGAACGTTTGAGCAGCGGCGAACCCTTCTGATTTTTTCCTTTCGGATATTTTTCAAAAACTTGACTTGAGTCAAGGACGTTTTTTGCTTTCTGCGCTATCCTTGTTTCGTGAAAAAAAGGAGAGATCATGAAACCCACGATACGGGCGGCGAGGAAGATCATCGAGATCGACGAAGATAAGTGCAACGGCTGCGGCCTTTGTATCCCGAATTGCCGGGAGGGGACGCTTCAAATCGTTGGCGGCAAGGCAAAGCTTGTGAGCGACCGCTATTGCGACGGCCTGGGCGCGTGCCTCGGCGTTTGCCCTCAAGGCGCGATCCGTATGGTTGAGCGTCCGGCTGAGGCGTTTGATGAAAAGGCGGCCGCAGGACAAAAGGAGATGCATCCGTCCGGCGATGACGCGGCGGCGGGTCGCTGCCCGTTGACAGGAGGGTGTCCCTCTGCCCGAGCTCTAGACCTGACCAGGCGTCTTCAGGAGAGACAAGTTTCCGCAGGGGCCGGCAGGAAAACAGAAAGTGCCGTTTCTGAATTGAGGAATTGGCCTGTGCAGCTGGCGCTTGTTCCCGTTGACGCGCCGTATCTGCAGGGCGCGGATGTCCTTCTTGCGGCTGATTGCGCGGGATTCAGTTGTCCGGATTTCCATCAGGGCTTGCTTTCAGGCAGGGTTCTTTTGGTGGCTTGCCCCAAGCTGGATCAGGCCGGTCTTTACGTCGATAAGCTGGCCCGGATGTTCCGACAAAATCGGATCCGTTCTTTGACTATTGCCCGCATGGAAGTGCCTTGCTGCGGAGGGCTGAACGTGATCGTGGAGGAAGCATTGGTCCGCTCAGGCAAACAGATTCCTGTCGAGAAGGTCATCGTGACCATAGAAGGGGCCCTAAAGGAAAAATGAGGTGCGTCACCCATAGGAGGAAACGAAAATGAGTATGTTCTGTTATCAGTGCGAGCAAACAGCAAACGGCGCGGGATGCACGGTCAAAGGTGTCTGCGGCAAGAATGAGGACATAGCATCTTTGCAGGATACCCTGATCTTCGGTTTAAAGGGCATCGGCGCCTACGCCTACCATGCCCGCGAGCTGGGAGCCAAAGATGACGAGGTAGACGCTTTTATGCACGAGGCCATGTTTGCGACGTTGACTAATGTCGATTTCGATGCCGAGCGATTTCTGTCTTTGGTTTTGACTTGTGGCCGGATGAATCTGCGCGTGATGGAGTTGTTGAATCAGGCACACGTCAAGCGTTTCGGCGAGCCCCGTCCTGCCGAGGTTGAAACGGGAACGAGGGCAGGCAAGGGGATCCTTGTGACAGGGCACGATCTTTTGGATCTCTATGAGATCCTGAAACAAACGCAAGACAAAGGCATCAACGTCTATACGCACGGCGAGATGTTGCCGGCTCACGGTTATCCGGAACTGCGGCGGTTCAAACATCTGGTTGGAAATTTCGGTAACGCCTGGCAGGAACAGAGGAAGGATTTTGACGCATTTCCAGGAGTGATCCTCGTGACGACAAACTGTGTCATGATCCCGAAAGATTCTTATCGCGGCCGGCTTTTCACGACCGGGATCGCGGGTGTTGAGGGGGTGCGGCACATAACGGGCAGGGATTTTTCCGAAGTCATCTCCGCGGCCCAAAAACTCCCTGCATGGGGAGAGGCGCCAGGCAAGAAGATCATGACAGGTTTTCACTACACGGCGGTGCTCGGTCTTTTGGATAAAATCGTCGCCGCGGTCAAGGCGGGCAAGATCCGCCGTTTCTTCGTCATCGGCGGATGCGACGGCGCCAAGCCCGGAAGGAATTATTATACCCGCCTGGCTGAGCTGGTGCCCAAGGACTGCGCGATCTTGACCGTTGCCTGCGGCAAATACCGGTTTAATAAAATGGAGTTTGGCGCGATCGACGGTATCCCGCGCCTCATCGACGTCGGCCAGTGCAATGACGCTTATTCCGCCGTTCAGATCGCCCTTGCTTTAAGCAAGGCCTTTGGGGTTTCCGTCAATGAGCTGCCATTGTCGATCGTCTTGTCCTGGTTTGAACAAAAAGCGGTGGCCATCCTTTTGACCTTATTGTCCCTGGGTATCAAAGGTATGCGCATCGGACCGACGCCGCCCGCTTTTATTACGCCGGGGGTCTTCAAGGTCCTTCAGGAAAAATTTGACCTGAAGCTGATCACGACGCCCGAGGACGATATGAAGGCCATACTGGGCGCCCGGCCGAGCGCCCAGTCGGGCTGAAAAATCGAGGAATTTCAAAGAATTTCCTTGATTCGTAAAAAAAATTCGTATAAGATAACAGCCATAAGGTCGAACCCCGCTGGAAAAAACTTTTTCCGGCGGGGTTCAGGTTTTCTCGACGCGAGACAAAGGAGCCTTCGCCCAAAAAGATGGAAAATGGAAGAGGATGGTCTCGTGTTTTGAGGGGCTTGACCGCGCGAGCGACGGTTCGCTTGAAATTTTGCCGTTCCCGGGTCAGGCTTATTTTTTTCTTCGCTTTTTAAAATGATTTTAAATACGCCGTATTATCTGATCGATGAAAGAAGGCTGTTGGCAAACCTTAACGTGATCAAACACGTCAGGGAGGCTGCGGGCGTTAAGGTCGTCTTGGCACTCAAGTGTTTTGCGGCGTGGAGCGTTTTTGGGCTCATGAGGCGTTTTATGGACGGGACAACGTCGAGCTCGGTCTATGAGGCGCGCCTGGGGCATGAAAAATTCGGCAAGGAAGTCCACGCCTATTGCGTCGGTTTTTGCAAAGAGGATGTCCGTGAGGTCGGCGCTTTTTCGGACAAGATCATTTTTAACTCTTTGTCCCAGCTTGAGGCGCTCGGCGGTTTGGCCGGGGGCTGTCAGCTCGGCGTAAGAGTGAATCCCGGCATCAGTTTTTCCCATTTTGATCTCGCGGACCCGGCGAGGAAGTATTCGCGCCTGGGCGTGACGGACAAGGCGGCGCTGAAAAGAGCGCTGCCACGCCTGAGCGGAGTCATGTTCCATTACAATTGCGAGAACGACGATTTCGGTCATTTTGCGCGGCACCTGGATTGTATCGGCCGCGTTTACGGGGACGTGTTGGGTCGCCTGGAGTGGGTCAGCCTCGGCGGCGGGCTTTATTTCACCAAAAAAGGATATCCGGTCGGGAAGTTCTGCAAAAAATTGAAGGCCTTCAGCCGCGCGTTCGGTATCCAGGTTTATCTGGAGCCGGGTGAGGCCGCCATCACGCAGGCGGCGCAGCTTGTGACGCGGGTGCTTGATATCGTCCGCAACAAGATCGATATTGCGATCGTGGACGCCTCCACCGAGGCCCACATGCTTGACCTGCTTATTTACCGTCAGAATGCCAAGCTGCAGGAAAACCGGGGAGGGCGGTTCACATACATGGTCGCCGGACGGTCGTGCCTCGCAGGGGACGTCTTCGGCACATACCGCCTGGGCCGGCGGCTCAAGGTGGGCAGTGAGATCCGGTTTTTGGATGCCGCCGGTTATACGATGGTCAAAAAAAACTGGTTTAACGGCCTCCAGATGCCGTCGATCGTCGTCAGGAGGCTTAGCGGGTCGCTGGATGTCGTGCGCCGGTTTTCCTATGGGGATTTTGTGAACAGCTTGTCGTAGGTGTATGTTCAAGAGAGGATAAGGAGGGTCGCTCGTATGAAGAAAAACGTTTTGATCGTCGGGGCTGGAGGCGTGGCTCATGTGGCGGCGCATAAGTGCGCCGAGCACAATGACGTTCTGGGCGACATCTGCATCGCGTCGAGGACCCTGGGCAAGTGCGACGCCATCATCGCAAGCGTCAACAGAAAGGGCCATCTCAAAGACAAGACGAAGAAGCTTTATTCTCGCAGGATCGACGCCCTGGATATCCCTTCGACTGTCAAGCTGATCAAGGAGACAAATTCCCAGATCGTCATGAACCTGGCCCAGGCCTATGTGAACATGTCGCTTCTTGAGGCCTGCATCCAGGCCGGGGTCGCTTACATGGATACGGCGATCCATGAAGACCCCAAAAAGGTCTGTGA
>Ga0172375_10006321_pt1 | contig 16689 bp, 19 predicted proteins | sample LakKiv1m_FD_114537 | JGI IMG/M metagenome (GOLD analysis project Ga0172375, IMG submission 114537) | Freshwater microbial communities from Kabuno Bay, South-Kivu, Congo - kab_092012_11.1m | ecosystem: Environmental > Aquatic > Freshwater > Lake | place: Democratic Republic of the Congo...
ATAAATAAATCAATTTTCTCAATAGCAGTCGACATTACTGTTTCCAATTTTTCGAATTCTTCCTTAGTAAAATCTGAAAGAACATAGTCTATAAGAGGAATATCTCTGTCTTGTCCAATACCAACTTTTAATCTAGGAAATTCGAGTGTCCCTAGTCTCTCAACGATATTCTTAATACCATTATGACTAGACTTTCCAGTTCCTTTTCTTCTGAAATAAACTTCTCCAAGCGAAATATCTTTATCATCATAGACAATCAAAATATCTTCTGTTGAAATTTTGAATTCATCAGTAACATCCTTTACAGCATTACCTGATAGATTCATGAAAGTAGTTGGTTTTAAGAATAAAGTGTCATTTAGTTTATAAAGATCACCAAATCTTGAATCCAACTTTTTAAAATTATGGCTTCTAAGATAAGTATTAATTACCATGAAACCAATGTTATGCCTATTTTTGGAGTATGCAACTCCTGGGTTTCCAAGCCCTACAATTAATTTCATAGTATACCTCCTTTAGTTATGTCATACTAGAATCAAATTTATAATATATATTGCAAATAAAATTTGGGGTCGCCAAATTTTATTTTAATTTAATGGTGACTTGCCAGGGGCTCGAACCCTGGACCCACAGATTAAGAGTCTGTTGCTCTACCAACTGAGCTAGCAAGCCAAAAAAATGGTGACCCGCCGGCGACTCGAACGCCGGACCCACTGGTTAAAAGCCAGTTGCTCTACCAACTGAGCTAGCGGGTCATATAAAAATAGAGATCCATTTTGCAGGATCTCTATTTAGTTGTTAGGCTAGAGTGACATTTGAAGCTTGAGGGCCTTTTTGACCCTGTGCTACTTCAAAAGAAACTTTTTGACCTTGTTCTAACGATTTATAACCTTGTACTTGAATTTGTGAGAAGTGTACGAATACATCCTTACCATCTGTACCAGTGATAAATCCATAGCCTTTTTCGGCATCGAACCATTTAACTGTTCCTGACATTGTGTTGCCTCCTTTTCTTGTGTTGCTTAGTTGTTTATAAAGGAGTTTAAAACCTTTACTGCGACTAACAAAATTTATTTAGACTAGTTTTACTAGTAAAAATCTAATGGCGGTCTGGACGGGATTTGAACCCGCGATCTTCTGCGTGACAGGCAGACATGTTAGACCACTACACCACCAAACCGTGGTATGAGAACCAATTGCGCGTGCTATTGGATAGTTTTTCCTGCTATTTAGGCTGCACGAAAGTCTATACTCACTTTAACTCTTTTTGACCTTGTGAGGTATTGCTGTACATTTTTAATGTCTCCTCTTATCTTATTTTAACATCTTAAGATGCTAAAAACTTTTTGGAGCGGGCAAGCGGAATCGAACCGCCATCGTCTGCATGGCAAGCAGAAATATTAACCGTTATACTATGCCCACATTCGACTAGATATTCCTAGATATCTAGTCTGTTTTTATTTCTTACCAGAAATTAATCTTTTGATTAATTTCGGGCCGGCAAGCAAGATTCCGCCAATTGCAACCATAGCTAATATGGTTAAACTTTTAGCATCATCTATTGGATTATTGCCTTTATAAGCAAATCTTCCCATAGTGTTTACCTCCTTGTTTTATCAATTAGGTAATCATTCCTAGTATAGATTACTTTCAAATGGAGTGGGTAAGCGGAATCGAACCGCTATCTTCTGGGTGGAAGCCAGGAGCACTAACCGTTGTGCTATACCCACAAATTAAGAGCTCTTAAAGCTCTCTTTTAAATACTTCAATCCAATATTGTTTTAAATGTTTAATCATCTCTTTGATTTCTTTATGAGATGCTTTAGGATAAACTTCTTTTAATTTTGTTTGGCAGGCTACTTCAAAATTTTTTCCACGAGCCTCTTTAGGTTCGGTGGAAAGATCTAAACTTCCAAGCCATACATACAATTTTGCTTCCAAAACTGCTAGTATAATTCTACTCATTTTTTTATCCACCTTTCTCTTTTTTATGGCGGAGGGCTGAGGTGTCGATCCCCATACCTTGCGGTACCACTAGTTTTCAAGACTAGGTTGTTCGCCGGAACAATTAACCCTCCAATATCAACAGGCGAGAAAAGGGCCTGTCTCTTAAAGCTATGAATTTTTGAAACTCTTAGCTTAATCACAATTTTAAATGGCAGGGGTAATAGGATTTGAACCCATACAAACAGTTTTGGAGACTGTCGTGCTACCATTAACACCATACCCCTACAAAAATTACTCAGCTTGGCTTCTCATCCGATTTCTCGGTCCAAATCAGTGGGCGTTGTACACCGTAGCCACCTTTTATACCCGGGCGGTGGGACTGAGTAATCTTTTTATTTTTAAATGGCGGCCAGGGGGAATTTCGAAATCCCAACCTTGAAGTTAACAGCTTCCTGCTCCACCTTTGAGCTACCCGGCCATAAAAGAACTTATAAAAGTTCTCTAATTATTTTTGTAAATTCATAATCATAGAACATTTTTATTTTATCCTTCTGATTATTTTTTGGTTCTAATAGTCGTACTACCAATGTACTACCTTTACCATCATTCTTCAATAGGAATGACTGTCCTGTCTCTATACAGTATAAATAAAAATAGTCAATTTCATCCTTTTTATAGACTCGGTGAGAATTAGTATAATAATTACCATGTCTGGTTGAAAATTCTATTTTACTGTCGTCATTTTTAAACTCAGTAGTTTTTACCTGAACTTTCTTGAATCCATCTTTCATTTGGATTAAGTAATCATAAGGCAAATTATCAGTATCTGTTTTAAAATAAATAATCTTATTTTTTGCACATTCAAATTCAAGTGCTTTTTCACCAACAAAACCTATTTCTTTGGTATTCGCGTAATTGCTTTCTTTTATTTCTCTTTCTTTTTTTGTTCTAGTATCAAGTGATATATTAAGTTCGTTAATTCTCTTTTTGATTCTATCTTTTGAACCTTTTCCTGGAGAATGTTTGAACCCTAATTTTTTTGACACCTCTAAAATTGAAGATGAACTTTCGACAATTTTCTTAAATTCATCGTCATTAATACTATTTACTATTGTTTTATTCATAATTTGAACCTCCTTTTTAAAGTATAATATTTTGTTCTAAAGGAGTTCAAGATTTTTCATAATGGTCGGGATGACAGGATTTGAACCTGCGATCTCCTGGTCCCAAACCAGGCGCTGTACCAAGCTGAGCTACATCCCGAGATAAATTAATTAAATAAAAAGTTATGGTGGGCCCGGCTGGAATTGAACCAACGACACCGTGCTCTTCAGGCACGTGCTCTACCAACTGAGCTACAAGCCCATTAAAAATGGTCGAGGTTATAGGGCTCGAACCTATGACATCCACCTTGTAAGGGTGGCGCTCTCCCAACTGAGCTAAACCTCGATAACGGTATACTATTGCGAACCTGCCGTATACCAGGGCGACCTGTTTTTTAAGAGGTGGCATCAACGACCCTCTGTGAGAACTACTAAGTGGCTCTCGGCTCGCTAGGAGCATAGTGAATTATTTCGGGTCCGCTAGGGACATCATAATAATAAATGGTGGACGGTGAGGGAATTAAACCCTCCTCGGCTTCCTTGCAAGGGATGCTTGTCCTCTTGATCGACCGCCCATTTTTAGAAAGAAAAAGTTATTTCTTTCCATAGTGCTCTATCATATGGCAGTTGCCACATAAAACTTCTAAGTTTTCAAGAAAATAAAAACAAAAATGGTGGGCAGTGATGGATTTGAACCACCGAACCCGAAAGGGAACAGATTTACAGTCTGCCGCAATTGACCGCTCTGCCAACTACCCATTAATGCCTGATGGTCGCACCCATCAGGACTGTGCGATGATACAACTGAGACTTGAACTCTAGACGGGCCTATAAAACCCTTGTATCATATTTGGTCGGCCAGGAAAGAGTTGAACTTTCGACCCCCGCGTTATCAGCACGGTGCTCTTCCACTGAGCTACTGGCCGGTGGTGGGAGAAATTAGATTCGAACTAATAAAAGTTTCATGCGGTAAAATGTCTTTGTCAAGACACTCCCTATACCAGTTAGGGCATTCTCCATGATTGCATGAAATTTTGGTGCGACTAGAGAGACTTGAACTCTCATGACTTGCGTCATATGCCCCTCAAACATACGTGTATACCAATTCCACCATAGTCGCATTTTATTAAATTGGGTTTAGATTACAACTTATAAAAGTCTCCCTATTCCAATTTAATCTTGAACGTACCAAGTTACCTGGCCGCTTGATGAAATAGCATAATCATAAACTAAATTATCTAGCAAACTCTGAATATCACTATCATAAAAAGAGATCTTTTCACATAGGATATATGAATCTGAAGTACGGATGCGAGTATTAATTCGAAACTGTTCCCATCCTCTAGAACTAATCATTTCTCTCAAAGTTATTTTCATAATTTTACCTCCAGATTTGTCTTTTAAAATTGGTGCGGGTAACAGGACTTGAACCTGCACTCTGTAAAGAACATGGGCCTAAACCATGCGCGTCTGCCAATTCCGCCATACCCGCATATAGAGTTAATCTCTATGTTTTTTGGATACACAATAAGATGATATTTGTGAGTGGCAATTAGGACATAAAACTTGCAAATTTCCAAAAGAATTATTATTTCTATTTCCATCTTTGTGATGAAGATGTAACGATATTTCTTTATCATTCCAAGTGCTAGTTCCACAGATCTCGCATTTTTTCTCTTTTAATCCAGCAATAAATAATCTCTTTTTTAGATAGTTCGGTCTTAAGTATACATTACCTTTGAAAATTTCATCTAGGGGAACTGCAACTTTTGATGGAACACCTTTTCCAGATGGATTTGGTTTAAATAGCCCGAGTTCCTTGCTCATCTTATTAAATGTTTTTCGTTCTAGATTACAGTACTTAGCTGCTTCTATCATAGAAGTAGTATTTTTTATTGCTTCTTCAATCTTTGATTTCCAGTTTTCTGCATTATATTTTTTTGACATACTAATACTCCCTTTCTTTAACACTATAAAATATTGTTATTGAACGGAAGACTCTTTTTTCACAACTAGAGCGTCTGCCAGTTAAAAAAATATAATTTGGCAGGGCTGAGTGGATTCGAACCACTGGATGACGGAGTCAAAGTCCGTTGCCTTACCACTTGGCGACAGCCCTATTAAAAATCAAGATGCGTTTTTACGCGATTTACCACTAATCTAATCCCCTATATTTTTTATTTGGCAGGGGATGATGGAATCGAACCACCGACTCGTCCGTGATAGGGAAGGGTTTTTATGCTGCATGCATCTTTTTTTTGCTAGACACCATATATTGCATAGGGATCGAACCTACTTAAAATTTGTATTAGAAATTTATTTATCCATTATGGTTTTTTGCTGTAAGTGTCTAATTTGCAAGACTCATACTTTATCTTTTCTAATTTTGGAAGAAATTGTAAGTTGGTTTGCTGTGAGAGTCTTTATTTTTTACAAGATACTTTTTTGCGAAACCGTTCGCGTCTTTTGACTAAGGAGTCGAACCTTAGAATCCAAATTTTTGGCTGGATAAGAATTTTTATTTTGCTGTTTGTATCTTTCTTAAATCTTTGTTTTTATATTGCGCAATATAAATACTTTTTTTAAATTGGTACTGCGTACGGGATTCGAACCCGTGAATGCCGCCGTGAAAGGGCGGTGAGTTAAGCCGCTTCTCCAACGCAGCGTATAATAATAACTAGTATCTCTTCTTACCAGTTATTTTTGATAAACTTGACAACTTCAGCGAAGTCGCTTGAATGTAGAACGTCAATAGCATAAAGTAAAGATGGCATTCTAAGTGCTTTCTCAGGTTCGAAAGAAATTTCCTCGCCTTTATAAAAACCTAGACTTGATATAATAAAAATATCATTACCAGCTTGAATTAATGCACGTCCGTTTACATTTGGGAATAAAACTTTTGCAATCATTTTTGTTCTCCTTAATAAAAAGAAAGAGGGTGGTTTTTTAGGCCACCCTCATCCTATTGTCGTTTACTCTACAACCTTAACGAGACCAGCATAGCGTGGGCTGTTCAATACTTCAAGCATATTTTCATATGGAGAAGCGATTGGTTTGCCAAGCATGTACTTGAATGTGACTGGTGAGTAGCCAGACACTAAGGCAGCTCCTGATTGGTGTTGATCAACTGGGAATTGGTCGTGACGTGCACTCAAATTCCAGAAGATCAATTGAGGAAGCTTATAGCCAGCGGCCAAGAAACGCTTTTCAATAGAGTTGAAGAGTGTTACGTCTTTTCTTCCTTGAATTGCAGAGTCAAATTCCATATCAGAGAACATAACAACTTTCGTTGGCATGTCTTCTTGAGTAAGGTTATGTCTTACTGCAGTGTCGAGAATTAAGCTGAACACAGCTTCAATGTTCGTATTTCGAGCATTGATCTGAGGCATGTTGATATACTTGCGGGCAATTGTTTCACCCTTAAGTTCACCAACCAATGGCGTTTCAGAGAAGATGATGAAGTGATTCTTGAAAGGACCTGCCAATCTTTCAGACAAGTAGATACCAAGAGTTCTTGCAACAAGTTCTGCTGTAGTTCCGGAAGTATCAATACCGGTAGACATTGAACCAGAGGTGTCAATGACAGGCATGATATACTCTTGATCTCCGTTGACATAGTCAGGGAGATTCTTCCATTGAAGTTCTGTTGATTGAATAGAAGTCTTATCTCTTTGATACTCAGCAGACAAAGCGTCTCTCATAACATTGTGTGGATAAAGAACGCCAGTTTTCATGTCGGTCTTTCCAGCAGCAACATCCTCAAGATACTTTTGAAGCTTTGTAGGGATGTGAGTCTTCCATGCATTCATATAGCGAGAGTACGCCATACCAGGAATACGGTCAAAATCAATTTCAGCCCAGTTCTTAGCTGACATTTGTTTTTCAACAACGCCAATTTTTGAACGGAGTGCAGAAAGAGATTTACGGTAATCTTTTTCAGATAGACCAAGTTTAGTTGCTGTCAAGCGGCCAAGTTTGTTTGATTCTTCCGAAGAAGTGTTTACAGACTTTAACCATTTTCCAAGCAACGAAGGTGTTTCAGTCTTCATATCTTTCAAGAATTGCTCCTTGACGAATGAGAACATTTGACCTTCAAGCGGAGTTCCAACGAACTCATACACAAGATCCCAACGGCTGTATTCAGGAATCAAGGGGATGATTCTAGAAGCGATGATTGGGTTGTGTTGTGTAATGTAGCTAAGAGCTTTCTTGAAGAAATCTCTTTCGCCTTGACCTTCACGAATATCAGCAAGGTAGAAAATAGCTCTAATTGCTAGAGACTTGTCTTCATTCCAAGCTTCATGAATAAGGTCGCGAACTTCTTGTTCCTCTCTTTGACGCACGGCTCCTCCAAGAGCAAACAAGTTCAAGACTTTACTTCCAGTGGAAGCATGTGCATAGGCACCGTTTTCGGTTCTAGCCATTCCAGCTGTAGAACCTTTTAGATAATTCAACATAATTTCTTTCTCCTCTCTTTTACAGAAGGTCAACAAGACGCAATTAACGTGTACAATTGAAAGTTGTATGTTTTGTTTGCTGTAAGCGTCTTATCAACTATGCTGTTGCAGATACTAGGCCTCTGCTTGGCGAATTTTAGAATAAAAATCTAGACACGTTAATCTTTTTCCATAATAGATTTAGATTGCTGTTAGTGTCTTTTATAATATATCAAGCTCTCTCCAACTCGATTTATTATCTTTGTATAATTAACCAAGATACAACACCTTAAATGTCACCCAGACACAGGATTTTACTCGAATCGAACGAGTATAAACTTTTTCAGATAGTTTTAGTTTTGGTTGCTGTGTGTATCTTTCTGTTAATATCTTTTTTACGAGATGCAAATTGTTTTTCGATTTATCTGGCGCCTTATCCTCTTGGCTAAGTCAGCTATTGCTGCTGTTGGATTCGAACCAACGATACCTGATTTTGTTTATCAATATACGTTTTGATTTGCTGTTAGCATCTTTTTCTAGACTCAATTTTTATTTTTTATTTACCAAAAAATTTTTAATTGCTGTGAGAGTCTAATTTTTGTTGTCTACTGGTTGTCCTGGATGGATTCTAACCATCGACCTAGCCCTTATAAGGAGCCCGCTCTAAACACTGAGCTACAGGACAGAATTAATTATATGTTTAAATTTTAAAATAAAAATTTTTACTTTAAAATTTTTTATATAAAAGTGGTTTCCCTATCGAGTACCACTACTGACTTTCCGGTCAGACTCCTAATGTGTCCCCAAGGACGCTGATCATTAGCTCAGTAAAGAACCCTTACATTCCTCCAGTTCTTTAGTTTTTGAGAGCACTTCACACAGCATAATAATTGCAGTTATTATAATATGCGTATGCGGAACATAGAAACACTGCAATGGTTCTATGACCTATTTATATAACTCAGCGGTTAAGCTGCTTTATAGTATGGTTGCGGGGGTAGGATTCGAACCTACGAACTTCGGGTTATGAGCCCGACATGATACCACTTCACCACCCTGCGATATAAAATAAAACAAGAAATAATTCAGGATTTTTTCTTTTTATTTTTTGATTTGTAATTTTCAGTAAATGTATGACAGTTAGGACATATAATAATAAGATTGCTAATATTATTATTTTTGTTATTTCCGTCTATATGATGTACTTCTAATGGCATCTCTCTATTAAGCCAATGAGTTCCACCACAAATCTCACATTTAGCTTCTTTATAGCCTTCATCAAATAATTTTTTTCTAAGTTTATTACTTTGCATTGGTAGCTCATTCGAAAGTATTTTTTCAATAGGATATTTTTTACTTGTATTCAGCTTAATAGTCCCTTTTCCACTTTGATTTGGATCCCATAAATTTAATTCTTTTGCAAGCCTTCTAAAGGTTTTGATATTAAAATCAAAATTTTTTGAAGCTTCGACCATAGTTTTTGAGTTTTCGATCGCCTTTTTAATTTCTTTTTCATAATGTTTTGCATTGTACATATTCTTCTTGTACCTCCATTTTCTAATATAAAATATTGTTTAGAAAATGGTTGACACGATTTTAGAATATAAATAAAGTGTTTGCCTAAAAATAAAAATGGTGGGAGCGGAGAGATTTGAACTCTCAATCCATTTAGGCGTAGCATTTTAAGTGCTATGTGTATACCATTCCACCACGCTCCCAAAGTAACCGTCTTCATAGTAGGGCTTCAATTCTCTCAGGACGGTCAACTGATTGAATTTGCACATAGATACATATAGTGTATGTCATCCTCTTCTAATTCTTGGCTCCATGGGGCTTTCGAAGATAGATGCCTAATTTTATCACAGGCATACCTCTCCTGAGATGATATGCTGCCATCGTGGTGGCTAATAGGCGGTCGGTTATTAGGGACCTTAGGCCTAGTTTTTTTATAAATGGTGCCGAAAGCAGGACTTGAACCCGCCACCTACTGATTACAAGTCAGTTGCTCTACCTGATGAGCTATTTCGGCAAAATGGCCTCCCGGACACGATTCGAACGTGCGACCGACGGCTTAGAAGGCCGTTGCTCTATCCAACTGAGCTACCGGGAGATAGAGCCAACCGAATCTTAAAAACTAACGCTCAGGAACCTTAATTGTCCTGATGTGCTTCGAAAAGGAATTACTTCCTGCCCCTTGCAGTCTTATTTTATTTCCAGTCTAAAGTTTCCGCAAACTCTAATCTGGATTCTCTTTTCACCGCGGATTGTAAAAAATCGCTCGGTTAGACAAAAATATAATATATATTCGATTTTTATTTTTACTACGAGAACTATAATGTAAAATTATAATGTATAGTTTAATATAAACTTAAAAGTTTAAAATTAAGAGTATATTTTATTAAGTTCATATTTATTATATATATTTAAAAAGTAGATTAAAAATAGACAATCCGAAGATTATCTATTTAATTTTTAGAAGTCACACTTTTTTGATTTATTTCGTTTTGCTTCTTTAGCCTTTTCACGCTTTTGAACACTTGGCTTTGAATAGAATTCTCTCTTTTTTGCATCAGATAGATTTCCAGATCTTTTAACACTGGTGTTAAATTTTTTCAAAGCATCTTCAATAGACATGCCTGGCTGAACCACAATTTTGGACAAAGTCATTCTTCCCTTCTTTTAGTAATCTCATAAAAATTTGTTATCAATAACTTAAAGGAAAAATTATTCTCCGTCTTTAGTTAATTCAAAAAGTGCAATTGTTGCTTCTTTACCAATAGCATTGAGACCACGAGCTGGTCCACCTGATGCATCTAGGAAATTTGATTTTGAATAAATAATTTTAGATGCTTCAGCATTGGCTTCTTTTGTAAAGACTCCACGCATATACAACATATCTCCATCGTAGTCTCCACCCATTGCTTTGATATAAACATTACCTGGGATGAAAACGTTAATAAATTCGTAGTGAGCATCTGGAGCCGGATTTTTATCTTCTGGGAATTTAATATACGGGTATTCTTTAAATTCTAGGTATTCCTCAGTTTCTGGGTTGAACTTGATAAAGGTATCTTTTCTAGTCTTTGCAGTTGTTTGAAGGGTAATTTTGGAAGGATAGATATTTTGGAAGTTAATTACAGGATAACGAGTAACATAAACATGTTTGTCAGGAACAATTTGATGTTCCGTGATAATAAAGAATAGATCTGTAAAGGTAAATGAACGTTCGATATACTCACCTTTTCGAAGCGCATCTTTTCCACGATATTCAAAGACTTTAAGTTCTCTTTCCTCAACTTTATTCTCTTGATTTGTAAATTTAAATGTAACTGGGTTAAATCTCTCGGTTTCAGATTTAATAAAAAGTTTTACCAATTTCTCAGCATATTCAGTATTAAACTGTCCTAGATTAATTTTCTGAATTTCATCGCTATAGATCATATACATCATTTGAAGCATACTTCCCATAAACTCAGTAATCGCATTTACATAGAATGGAGTAAATAAAGAAATAACCGTTGCAATTGGGAAAGATCCGTATCCAAATCTTACCGGCATATCTGAAGGAGTATTAGCTTTAGAGATTTCTGGTGAAGTAATAACGTTTGATGATGTATAATCAATTGTCTTACCAAGTAGATGCTTTTTAAGTAAGCTATTCTTACCTTTTATTGGTCTTGTTGTTTCTGTAAATAATTCTAGAATAGTATTTTGAATCTTAAGTTTAGTCGCATCACCAAACATCTGAATACCAAATCCGCTACCTAGAGAGTTTGTTCTTGAGATCAGATCTTTGTAAAGGGAGTTAATTGTATCGCCCATTGTCTGATCTTCTGAACTTTCAGCACGATAAAATGGTGGGATGACTAGCCATTTAGTAACAAAGAATTCGTTTTTCTTAACTTTCTTTAAAAATTTTAAGCGAGTCTTTTTATCGATTGAATCAGTTTCATCTTCTTCGAACTCATCCATCCATTCGATGTTGTCATAATTTTTATAAAGAAACTCTAGTCCAGTATCTGCACCTTCATAATCATCTGGTACAACAACGACTTTTTTATTTAGAATTACTGCTGACTTCTCACCAGATAAAATATCTCTAAGAGAACCCATTCTGCCCTTCATCATTGAATAGATTAGTGGATGAATGAAATGTCCTTTTAGATCAATATAACCAAAGATATTTTTTCTATCATAATCAGACATCCCAAAAAGATCATATGAAAACAACCCATCTGAAGTTGGAGTCTTATCAAAATTGAAGAAGATTGGATTAGTAATCTGAGGGCAATTGTTTAATTTAACAAATTCGTCTATATCAAAGAGATCAATTTTCATTTATTCCACCTCCTTCCAAATTAAATTTTCTAGTACAATTTCATGTTTAACTACTGCTTTTTTTCTTGTAGACCATTCAATAAAATAGGCATCTTTTTTGTCTTCTTTACTCTGTTCCGTTTCAAATACAAGTTCAACTAGAACTTTATTTGTGATATTATCTAATACTAATTTCTTCTCTATTCTTGGAAGAGATGGATCTGCCACTAACTTTTCTTTTGGAAAGAAAAACTGAAGTACTTGTCTATTTCCATGAATAATAATTCTCTTCAAATCTAGTTCTTTTTTGTGCATTTCAAATTTAAATTCCATAACATTCGAAAGTACAATTGGGATGATTCCTTCTATCCACTTGATAGGAGATCCAGTGAATTCTGGGGCTGGTTTAACATCAAACTTATTTATCATATTATCATCTCTCCTTTTTGATCCATATAAATAATTGTTCACCAGCGTTTCTTAAAATCAAGAAAAAAAGAGAGAAGTGACTTCTCTCTTGAAAGCTTAGGCCTTTACGAAAGTGCTCTTCTTCAGAACCTTGCTCATGTACTGAGCATAGCGTTCGAAGTTGAAATCGGCATTCCGGGAAAGGAAGAAACCAATGAGAATCGCCTTTGCGACATTCACAGGTTGTTCCAAAAGACTTTTATGCTTTTTGTTGAAATCAGTCTTTCCAAGTCCTGTGACGCGTTGAGCATACGCGACAAGGAAACCATATTCCGGATTGAAATTCGGAAGATCGCCTTCCGAACATTTGGCGACGTATCGTTCGCCAGCAGGAAAAACCAAAACAGTGATTCCCTCTTTTTCATTGAAGAAGATCTTTTCCGGCAGATCGACATAGTCATTCTTTCTGAATGGATCAAATGTATATTGATCTACCAAGCGAACTGCTCTTTCGGAATTGCCTGTTTTATAAAGCTTTTGAATCTTTTCGTGTAAAGTTTCTTGTTGCGTGAGATTGAGTTCCATAGTAAATCCTCCTTTTATTTTATAATTCAATATTATAATATATGAATATAATCTAACTATTTACAAAAAAAAAAGAAGAAACGGAATTAACCATTTACTTCTTAAAAATGACTTCTTTATAAACGTAGTTTTTCCTACGATTATATTTCTTGAATCCAGTCACGCCTGCTTTCTCAAGAATGGCGTCAATCATCTTTTCGGCCTCAACATCCAAGATGCCCTTCCAGAAATAAATACGACGAAGTGTCGATACCTTCTGATGAAGCTTTTGGGTGGTAGAGGTTGTGTTCATGGAAGGACGACGAGTACCTTTTCGAGTGCCTTCTTCCTGAACAGTCGGAATAGAAATCTCCGCAAGAACTGTAATATCTTTGATAGTTGCATCTTCTGCATCTTCAAAAATTTTCACAGCACGTGGGGAGAGCGATGCTGAATTTCCGCCAGTAGAAATTAAAATAGCTTCCTTTACGACAGAGATTGCAGTCTTGGTTAAATCTTCTTTAACTTGCTTTTCAACCTGATTGAGAAGTACATTGTAATCATGCAGAATTTCTTCTACATATTCACCGAGTAATTTACGGAATTTATCCGCACCCGCTTGGGTCGGTCTTTCCAAAATTTCCTTAGCCAGGGTTCCGACTTTATATCCAAAAGATCGGAGCTGCAGTGTTCTTACTGCGTCAATACGTGTTCGTTTGATTTTCATACTCGTTATTTCCTCCTTTTATGATTATCAATTCATATTTATAATATATTTCTCAATGATATTAATTTACAAAAAAGAGAACACAGAATCTGAAGATTCTCTATGCATCAAATGCTAATTTCAGCTGTTTCACATACTCATTGATCACTTCGTTTTCACCAGCTTCGTTTTCTAGGGTTATTATATATGAAAAACAAAAAAGAAGGATAATCTTTCGATTATCCTTGTATTAAATTTTCTAAGACTTCATCTTGTTCGAAATCTTCTCTGACAATATTATTTAGTCCATCAAAGACCTTTGAATTAATTATTTTTCTGTTCTTGTAGAGTTTTGCGGCAAATTTCATAATTTGCTTAACTGCATAGACAGCTTCATCGTATCTTTTCTTTTGGTCTTGGTTCTTAAAATATTTACTTTGTCTTTCAAGATTCTTCATTATAAGAAGAGCCTTTCTCATATTATCTCTAAGTTTTGCAAATTTAGCAGAGTCAACAGAAGCTCTAATACTTCCTAGAACTGCTCTGGAAACTGGTCCTTCAAAAGAACCTTCTCCAAAACCGATATTTTTGAAAATTTCTTTCATTTTATCTTCATTAGCTAAGATTTTATCTATGTCTCCAGAAGAGACCAAATCAAATAATTTTTCGAGCATCTTGTCTACATTATTTGAGAATAGAAAATCAATTGCTCTTGAATCTGATATGCCAGAAAGTAATAACTTCAAATTACTTGGAAGATCTTCATTTTTAACTTCTATTTTCTTACTACGAATTTTTTCAATGGAATCATTTACATCATCCATCAATTTCTCTAGTTCATGAAGATCGTTCATAATATCACCTTACGCTCTTCTGTCTTTTTTATGTCTCTTGCCAAGACCAACTCTACCAATCCTAGGAACTCTTGGTAAGAACCTTCCTTCAATTTCATTTTCATTCGTTGCATTTCTATTAATGATAATTGGGTTTTGATAAGTAAAATACATTGATAAAATTACTGCTAAGAAGATTTGGTAAAATAGAAGCATACCAACAGCCTTGAAGTTTCCCTCGTCGTCATAGAATTTTCCAATATATTTAGCAAATACTGGTTCATTAGTTTCTGGATCTATCTGATTGTATTTTTCAATTAGTAGTTCAACGTTATAAATATCATTGTATTCCTTCATCCATTCATTCTCAGTCATAAACACATAGCCATTGTCTCTAACAATTAGTGCATATTCGACTCTGTCTAAAGTAAGTTGATAATTTTTGCCTGATTTTTCTGAAAGAATAAATGCAATATTTTCAGCAGTTGGTTCAACACCATAGTGCAAGTTCATATCATTTGCTACATAGATTGGTGCTATTACCGGTGCAATAAATTCAGTTGTGTACGTATAAGCATAATCTGCCCATTTCATACCATTTTGCCACCACTCCCAAACAAACCAGGATCTAATTACAAATTTTGGTTCTTCCATATTTGTTGCTGCTTCAAAATCTGTTGACCAGAATCCAACAGAATCAGCATAACAGACGCTTGTTCCTTCGCATTCAATTAGATGAACTCTTTCAATCTCTCCTCTACCTGCCGGGAATGAAAGTGCATAGAGCGTCGCATATTCTGCAAATAGAATAATTACAAATGTTACGGTGAATAAAATTAGCGTCAAAATCGATTTTAATAGTCTCATGTTGTGTTCCTCCTTAAGTATTTAGTATTTCTTTTCATATAAATAATTGTTCTTTCTAGAATTCAATCAATCAAAAAAAAAGAGATCTCCGATCTCTTTTAAAATCCAGAGTATTCGCTTACTTGTTTTTCGTTTATATATGCAAATATATAAAGCGAGTTTTGAGTCTTTGCAATAATCCCGCCTTCAAGAAGAGCGGTCGCATCAAGAACTTTTGAAGTAAGGAATCCTTTATTTGATGAATTGATCGCTCTTAGGCTATGGTCAATGTAAACATCAAACTCTTCATTTAAGTGATGCTGCATTTTCGGATTACTGGTATAGACTAGTTTATACATTTTCAGCTGGCTCCTTTTCGATCTTTGGATTAGTAATATCTGTGAAGAGAACACCTGCAAGGTGGTCATATTCATGTTGAAATACGACTCCAAGATAACCATCAATTTTAGATAGCGTCTTTCTAGCAGTCTCGCCTGTTTCAAGATCAACTAAAGTGCCACTCCAGCGAACCCATTCACGACGAGGAACTTTGGCAGAATCAACTGACTGAACGGAAAGACAGCCTTCACCATCAGTTAAAGAAATCAAATTTTGAGATTCCTTTTCAATTCTTGGATTTACTACAGCCATTACAAATAGATCCAAATCATCATCTGTTGTCACAATAACAAACATCTGTTTCAAGATACCTAATTGAACAGCAGATAAACCAATTGCTGGGCGATATTTATCGCCATTTGCATCGAGTTCTTTGGTCTGACTTTCCATTACAAAAGCAGCCATCTCTTGGAGTGTTTCAAAGTCATCTTGAGACAAAGGCATTTCAACCAACTTTGATGGTTCCCTTAGTATCGGATTGTCTTCTAAAAGCAAATCTTTCATATTAAATACTTTCATTGGGGTCTTCCTCCTTTTCTTGCCAAACATGATTAGAACTTACACTATCATCTTTTTCAACTAACATAAATGTATCATGATCTTCTAATTTTGTTAGCAAAATTATATTCTTAATTACGTCTTTATATTTCTCGTGAACCAATCCTGGATATTTTGTGATCCATTCTCCAATATCTCTTCTTGTATAAGAGGAAGAAGCTATATCAGTAAGCTCTTCCAGGAAAGTTTCGGGATTACCTTTACCTTCTTGTAGCTCAACCACTCTATGTAAAAATGGGCTATTCTTACTTATTCTTTTAAGCTCAATGTTATATTGTATATTATTTCCATAATTAAAACTAATATTATGATCAATCTTAAAATATTGTCCATCGAAGAATCTCTTGATTTTTTTATCCCGTTTATCCAAGAGTTCAATTTTATAGATAAATCGCGGTTCTAATTGAAAAATAAAATCCTGATCGTCCACGACAAATATTTCATAGGAGTCATGACCTCTTTGATTATACTGAAAACTGAGAATATTTCTGAGTTTCAGGATTTCAATTTTCTGGCTTTGAACTTCATTAGAAGCTTCTATATCCGGATCAATAAATTTTGGTCGAACATCC
>Ga0172375_10006323_pt1 | contig 16687 bp, 11 predicted proteins | sample LakKiv1m_FD_114537 | JGI IMG/M metagenome (GOLD analysis project Ga0172375, IMG submission 114537) | Freshwater microbial communities from Kabuno Bay, South-Kivu, Congo - kab_092012_11.1m | ecosystem: Environmental > Aquatic > Freshwater > Lake | place: Democratic Republic of the Congo...
AAACTCCGGGGTCTGGGGCGGAGCCCCAGGGGCTATTAACGTGGCAAATCTCTCGGAGCACAGGGTGCCGGGAGTAGCTTAAGTCCAAACCGGATTTGTCCAATTCACGCTGAACCAGTACATCTCCTTACCGGAACCGGGTGCCGTGTCAGTTTACAGCGCTTGCCGGAACCCACTGGAGACGGTATGAATTCTCCCAACCCAGTGATTCCATCCGTGGAGACAGAATGATGGCAAACCTTACCCATTATCTTCAAAAAATCTACGGCGATATAGCTCAAGACCTCTCTAAGGAGATTGGCGACCTGTTCAAAAGCGGTGAGGGGAAGGGTAGCTACAATGTTAGCAGGCTGCTGGAAAGGATGGAACACCACCTCCCTGCAAAATACTCATTCACAAGAGGTACCGAACTCTTCGATCGAGATGGCAGCCATACCTCTGCCAAAGATTTTGTAATTTACGACCGGACAAAGAATCTCTTTCTGTCGCACAGTTCCGATCCGACTGTTCTTCCGGTAGATACGGTTTACGCTGTCTTTGAAGTAAAGACAACTCTTAACGCGAAGGAACTCTCAAGAGCTGTCAAGCAAGTGCAAGAGGTCAAGAAACTGCATTACATCAAAAAAACCCTTGTTCACGCGGAGGTGGTCAATGACCGTCTCTGCGAAACCAAACGAGAAACGGGCCCTCCCATCGGGGTCATCGTCGCTTACGACACAGTTTGGAAGACCAAAGAGACATTGGAAAATCGACTTATTAAAACCTCCTCCCAGTTACCGGAAACTGAGCGATGGGACTTGTTCTACGTCATAGATCAAGCGTTTCTCGCCGTAACGCAGTTGCTCAGCGGAAATCGGCTGGCGAAATACGTTTCTTTCGTAAATCTGCGACCGGGGTTCCAAGAACTGGATCTTGGAGCGGCGTTCTTGAATTTCTTGCTGAGCCTTCAGAGCCGCTTGAGTGAGCGGTATTTGAGGATTCCGACGATTGATTACAGGGAAGACTACAAGCTGGGTGACTGGCTCTGGCACATGCACGCAACTTCCTTCTATGAATCAGGGGATCGCATTCCGCGACAGGACGCCTGAATTCTGTGAATTCTGGTGACACCATACGGGACATGCGCTGACGCGCTGGATCCCAGTATGAGGGGCCGCAGACCAGAGAATTCGAAAAACAGATCTCAAATTAACAGATCCATTTGACCCGATGCAGCTCTATCCTTGGCTCGTCGCCTGCCAGCAACGGGTTTTTCAAGCGCTCCCGCAGAACTCAATTCATCTGCAGAAATCGTCGGATTGGAACAGATTTGTTCAAGGAGGTCGGCCTTGGATGGTTCGAGCTCAACCAATTTCGCAAGCACATTGAGGACGTTAATCAGCTCTGTTGTATATTCGGCAAGCCAATGATCGGACTGAATATCGCCGAGGGTTGAGGGCGTTCGGCGATTCCCTATGATCGGGCGCTCCCGGTTTGCTTTCCTATAACTGAACCACTGACGGAGCACCTTCTTACCCGATATTTCATATTCCCACACCTGGGGCGATACTCCCTCCACGTATCCCTGTCCGACCAGCAATCGCCTCCGGGTTGCGTCGTAATCAATTATGTCCGGCATTCCTTCCGGGTCTAGGGGGATTGCGCCTATTACGGAGATATGATCCGCGCCGCTCGATGAGAACCGGGGCGGGCCAGCCGGGCGGCCGCGTTCCGGATCTGCAAACCTGTCGCCGAATGTGTGAAGCCAGATCACTGTTCGCCCAAGCTCCGCGGCAGTCGCGAAGATCTCACCATTGGCGGTCAACGGAACCCGTATTCCAGGCTTCACCAAATCGGATTGAAATCTGGCGGTGAATGCCGGGTGTGCCGCCACGGCAGCAATATATGCCATCAAGTCTTCTGCCGTTACTTGTCGGCCGTACCTTGCGCTGAGATACCCGAACAATTTGGGAAGAATGTTCGCAACGCCGGCCTTGTTGTCGAGCCACAGAGGGAAGGCTCGGCCCCCTCGGCCATTGTAATGATGGAGGTCGGGAATCAATGATGTGTAGGTGAGCGCAGGGCCAGCCGTTGGGGATCTGTCTGAAGGTGCCGTCAGATATACCTGGCGATCCGAATAGACGTCCCACAGCTCTGGATTGGGGCGATTGATCAGCCTGTTGTCGGGAAGAATCCACTGTCGGTCGAACGAGCGGAATCCGTAACGTATCGGAGCAATGCAATCGCCCTTTTCGTCAGCAACTGGAATCGAAGATGAATCATAACCCGGCAAGCCCTTTGATGGTACCCGATGGATATGTCTATCACCCGGCCTTCCGTCAACAAGATGTGGATGGAACAGAGCCTCTTTTTGATTGCTCGGTGCAGCAACGAGCTTGTCCCATCGCCGCCGCAAGGACTCTGCATCAGGGGCAATGATCCAAGTCCGACCGGGCATGACACCGGAGCCGTTGTAGATGAAAAGATCTTCGAGTGTGGGATATGTTGCCCATGCCCCTTTGGATTCTGGAAGAAATGGAGCCCGCCAATCTGATGGACAGTCGGTCCAACCAGGGGTCTGCAACGTTAACCTGCCCAGTTCCTCAAATTTGTTGTGCCTATGCCCCGCTGCGAGTGACCGAAATCGCACCTCTGCAGGAACTTGTGAGTCTGTGCTTGGCGATCGTGAAGCGAGCACTATGCATACAGGCTGCTGTACGTCCTCAAAAATTCTTGTATTAACCTCGGGCTGGTGCCCCTCTGGAGAGCAGTCTATCACCCAAATTTCGTCAGCGCTCCGGCGAAGGTAATCCCTCATCTTCTGAAAGCCGGGCCCGTTAAGAAAACCTGCCACCGTTATGAAGCATACGATGCCTGTGTTGGCGCTTGGATGATGATCGAATACCTTCCAAGATGCCCACCGCCAGAAATAGATGTACAAATTGCGTAGGTGCTTTACGTGTGTGCTGACGCCCCACTCGGGCGGAGGCATCCAGGCTGCTAATGGGGCAGGCTCCGGCGAATTGCGGCTTCCGGATTCCACCCATCCGCCACGACCCTTGGCTCTTTCTCCATACGGCGGATTGCCCATGACTACGGTAATAGGTTCCTGTCGTTTAATTTCGTTTGCCTGCCGTCGTGATTCCGCAATAGGTCCGAGAATCGCAGGGAACCACTCTTGCTCAATGTATGGGTTGCCTAGTGTGTCTGTTACAAACAGTCGCAAAGGCGCATTCGGAATCGCTCCGATCAGATCGGCGGTTTCCGCGAGAAGACGTAGCTGGGCGACGGCGAATGGACCCAACTGGATCTCGAATCCGACGATGCGGTTCATTGCGGCGCTGATGGCCGCGGGCAGAGCGCCGGGTCCTTCATCCGACTTAATCGTGTGGGCAATCCGGCTCAAAATTCCAAGCAGGAACGTGCCAGTCCCCACTGCCGGGTCAGCTATCGTCACATTTTGTGACGCTAGCCCGCCGTGAAGATTGAAACGCATCGGACTTCGCAGCGCTTCATCCACCAATCGCACCATTGCCTCAACGACTTCCGGGGGCGTGTAGTAAGATCCCGTGCGCTTGCGCAACTCGTTGTCGTAAACTTCAAGAAAATCCTCATAGAAGTAAAGCCATGCATTTGGATTGCCCTTACTAATTGTGGGCCAATCAACGGCATCAAGTACGCGCGCTAAAGTGCCGAGAGAAGTCTCCAAAGCCGCCTGATTTTCTGCGTCATCCGTCAACAAACGTAAAGCCGCGCCTATCAATGAATTCGTTCGACCAAGTTGCCGGGCAACCTGATCGAGGCCGGCAGCGAGCTGGATCTCTCTTGCACGTGCCATAAGCAAACCAAACGTCACCGCTTGGGCATATCCATCTGCAAATTGTGCATCGGAGGCCTCGGGAAAGAGTAGCTTTCGCCAGTCGGTCGCAAGGGCGGTAAGAGCCGGGCTTCCTGCGGCCAATTGCTCGATCACCTCCTCCCTCAATAGCCTACATAATCGCGCGCTTATTGCAGCCAGTGTTTTTGGTTCACGTGGTGGAATAGGCTCCCAACGAAGAAAGTCTTCGAAAAGAGCTAACAAATGGGGTGGTGCATCGAGCTTGGTCCCCGATACTTCTATATTCCCGATAACACGCACAATTGATCCGACCGGATCCCCGTTGCGCCAAAGACCGAATTCGTTGCCGTCCGTGTAGATGAGATTTGGCAGAGACTTCAGCTTCCCCCACTGAATTCTGTCATGTTGATCTTTGAAACGTCTTGGGTCTGCGCCCTTCCCAGGTGCCTTGAGCTCAATAAATCCAACAAGAGCATTGTGTACGGTGATTGCGTAATCCGGACGCGTCTTCAATTCAGGCAGCGGTGATTCCCCCACGTTGGAAACAGCGCTCCGCGGAAATCCACAAAGCTCCGCGAGATCCAAGACCAAGACTTCCAGAGGCGCCCGCAGTTGATCTTCCGGCTCACCCGCCGTTGCCGGGTTTGCGAGTTTTGATTTGGCACTGGCCCCGAACCTTGAGATTGCCGAACGTAGTTTGAAGGCCATGTGAAATCCGCTCACCAGGACACGTAATAACCTAGGGGATACAGTGGACGTCCTGCCTAATTCCGGAACCTTTTCCCTTCGCCCCGTCCCCTCGTTTTCGTAACTCCCGGCCTGTTGTTTTCTGTCGAAGTGGCCAGTGGATTGGCAATGTAAAGCAGAAGAAGGGCTGCTGCCTCTGATTGCTGCCCCCTCGTCTGCCGTGGCTACGCCGTAGCCACCAGAGCAATCTATCTGAGGAAACACGCTATCACTGGAAAACGGCTCTTGTCAATTATTCTGGAAGGCGCGGACGGAATTTCGGAACCTGAAACGTCAACACGTGTATCAGGATGACTTTCAGGTCGGTCGCCGGCGCGGCTACGCAGCCTCTTCCGTTGCACGCTCCCTGAACAGCACCTTATACAAGGAAGGCACCACCAGCAGCGTGAGCAAGGTGGACGCTGTGAGGCCTGAAATCATAGCCCAAGCCAGGGGCGGCCACAGGCTGGATTGAGAAAACGCCAACGGCAATAGGCCGAGAACCGTAGTAGCCGTGGTGAGGAAGATCGGCCGCGTCCTGACTGCCAGCGATTCCGTCACAGCTTCCTGCAGCGGCATACCTCTGGATCGTTGTATGTCTATGCGGTCTATCAGGACTATCGCGTTGTTTACCACGACGCCCGCCAGAGCGAACACCCCCAGAAGCGACTGAAACCCGAAAGGCTGACCGGCAATCAACAGACCCGGAATGACCCCCGTGGCGGCCAGCGGTATGGTAACAAGGATGATCCCTAATCGCCTGAAAGAATTGAATTCAATAAGAAGAATCAGGATGAGAACAGTGAGTCCCACGGGCAGAGCCGTAAACATCGCGGAATTGGCCTCTTCCGATGATTCCGCTTCGCCGCCGTACTCGACACGAATTCCCGGCCCGAGAGACAGGGACTGGATCTTGGGTTCCAGCGCATTGAGCACCCGGCTGTATGTCGCTCCGTCGGCAATTTGAGCCGACACCGTGACAACGCGCTTTCGGTTCCTATGGTGGATCACCGCCGGGAGCCATTCCGCTCCAGCGGAAGCCAATTGCCCCAGAGGGACAGGCTTTCCGCGCGGGGGAGCCACGTCTATGGACTCCAGATCCTGCACCGGGTAGTGCTCTCCTGCTCTGGAGCGGATGAGAATCGGCACGGGGTCCTCCCCGGCTCTGTATTTGCCCACTTCGAGGCCGCGGGTCCGCCCCTGAACGGCGAGAGCCACGTCCGACCTGGACAAGCCATGTCGAGCCGCGGTCGCGTCGTCTATCTTGAACCGAAGGGTAGGGACACCAACGCCCACGTCATGCCGCACGTCCACCGCGTCCGGGATCGAGTTCAGTGCAGCCAAGACCGTGTCTGCACTCTTGGCAAGGTCCTGGAGATCCCAGCCGACCAGCCTGACCTCGAAAGGAGCGTCCAGAGGAGGACCCTGCTGAAGCTTCCTGCCGACCACCTGGACTTCTGGAAGCTCCTTCCTTACAAACTCACGCGCCCATCGCAGGACCGGCTCCACAGAGCTTAGATCCCGGGTTGTGACGACGATCTGGGCCAGGTGCGGGCTATCGGGCAGCCGCGGCAGGTTGTAGTAAAACTGCGGCGCACTCCTGCCGACAAAGCCTGCCACGGAAACCACTTCAGGCTGCCTGGCAAGCTCGAATTCCACTCTGGCCGCGGCCGCGTCTATCTCATCCAGGTGGGCTCCCTCGGGGAGCTTGAGATCTACGATGAGCTGGTTTCGGTCCGAATAAGGGAAGAATCGGCGATCAAGGTATCTGAACCCGATTAAGGAAACAATTACTACCAGCACTGCCGTGGCCAAGATCCACGAGGAGCGCCGCATGGCCAGAGAGCCAAGGTACCGGCCGGCTGAATCCAGTCGCGATTGCCTGGCTTGCTCACTTCTCCGAAGGAACATGGAGGAAAGGATCGGAGTGACCGCTACGGCAAAGACGTAGCTCAATGTCAAGGTCAGCATGATAATCACGGGCAGGGCTCTGGTGAATTCTCCGGTTACGCTCTTGGCCAGTAACATGGGGAGGAAAGCGGCCAGGGTAGTGCCCGTGGCCGATGCCAAAGGCAGTGCCAGATCCTTCACTGCGTCAACTGCCGCACGCTTGGGCGGAGCGCCGCGATCTATGTTTCTCTGGACAGTCTCGGACACGACTATGGCATTGTCGACTAGCATACCGAGGGCGATCACGAATGCGGCAATGGAAATCTGCTGGAGGACCCCTCCACCCCAGTGGTAAAGAGCCAGGGATGTAAGCGCCACCATGGGAACGACGGATCCCACGATGAGGCCCAGCCGCACGCCCATGAAAAGAAGCAGCACTCCCGCCACGGTAGCGATTGAAAGCAGGAGAGATTCGCCGAGATCCACGAGCCTTGCCTGTACACGGACCGGCTGGAAAGCAACCTCGCCGATTTCCAAGCTCCGGTAACGGGGCCGAAGCTCATCGAGCCTCTTCCTCACGGAATCGCCGAACGCAACCGCATTGATCCCCTTCTGGGGAATGATGCCGAGCCCCACTGCCGGCTTTCCGTTGTAGCGCATCCTGGCGGAAGCGGGCTCTGCCGGTCCTCTCCGAACCGTGGCCAACTGCCCCAGCGGAACCCCTGCTCCCGATGGTAGAACGATGGGAGTGGCAGCGATCTCCGCAATGGACTCAAACTCATCGTTAAGCCTTAGAGTGAGCTGCTTACCTCCCAACTTGACGGATCCGCCGGGCACGGTGAGGTTTCGAGACATCAGTTGCGACTTGAGGGAGAGTGGATCAAGGCCGAGGGTCTTCAGCAGAGAATCGTCAAGCTCGACAGTCACCTGCTCGCCGGGATCGGCTACCAACTTGACCCGGGCGACCTCCGGCAAAGCCAGCAGCTCTTTTTTCAATGCTTTCGCGGCGTCAAGCATGACCAGAGGATCAGGCGAGCCTGCCACGGCCAAGACCACGGATTCATTGTCCTGCAAGCGGTCGTCCAGAATCGGCTCTCCCGCGGTCTCGGGGAATTCTCTCTTGGCATCGGCGAGTTTTCGGCGGACCTCATCCCATACACTCGTAACGTTGTCGAGAGGAAAGCGCAGTTCTATTACCGTGATCGCCACCCCGGACCTGATCGTCGTGGTCACGTATTTGATTTCTTCCACCTCTGCAAGGTGCTCTTCCAGAGGGTCAACAACCAGGCGCTCCACCTTCTCGGCGTCCGCGCCCGGGAAACGCGTCACCACGAGTCCCCAGTGATCCGGAATGCGAGGGTCCTCCTGGCGGGGCATGTTCAATGCGGCCAATAGCCCCATCAACGAGAAGAGGATCCCTGCGCTGATGATCAGCCTTCGCTGCTCCAGTATCCTCTCACCTATGCTCATTATGCACCACCGTGACCGCCTCTCCGTCCAGCAGCGCCAGATGGCCGCCGGAAACCACCACGTCGCCGGAGCGCACGTTCCCCTTCACCGTGACTCGATCCCCGAGGATCTGGCCGATCTCCACCGGAATCTTGCGGGCGGCACCGTTTTCCACTTTGAAGAGCTGAGGTGTCTGTCCACCTGGATTGACGATGCACGCGAGAGGCACTGACGGGAATGGACTTGACTTTGCCCGGAAGATGACTTCGACGGTCATACCGGCTACCACATCCGCTTCAGGCGACACAGCGATCTGCACTGGAAACAGTCTGCCCTTGCCCAGTGCGGTACGGCCCAGGTACGCGATGGTTCCGTCAAGCCCCTTCCTGCCCGACAGGGGAAGGTCTATTTTCACGGGCATTCCCGCATCCAGCCGCGAGACAACCGATTCGGGCGCCTCGACTTCGATCTCCACGAGACCATCACCGCTCAACATTGCGACGGGACTTCCCGGAGCCGCGAATTCTCCGGGTTGGATGAAGACCTCGGTGACCGTTGCAGGAAACGGCGCTACCAGGACGCTCTCCTTCAGTAGACGCCGCGCCTCGGCGAGTTTCGCTTCATTCGCTGCTTTTGCCGCCATAAGAACCGCACTTTTTTCAACCGTCCTCTCAAGCTCCACAGCCGCGCTGGCGTTTGCGGCCACCAGACTCTCGACGCGCTTGTGATCCCTGTTGATCTGATTGATTCGCGCCTCGGTCTCGCGCAGCGAGGCCTCGGCTTCGGCAATCGCATTGACGATCCTGCCGTCGGCCAGTCGGGCCACCACATCGCCTGCGCTCACGTGATCGCCGACCTCCACGAGTCGAGCCACGACTCTCTCGCCCAGCGTAAAGGAGAGTTTGACGCGGTTGACCGCGCGGGTTTCTCCCGACAACCGGATCTCTCTTACCGCCTCGATTTCTTCCACGGCGGCAACCTTGACTCTGCGGTTCTCCGGGGAGGCCGGGCGTTTGAGCTCCACCGACGGGCTCCTGTTGGCAAAGGTAAGCGCTGAAAAAGCTCCGGCGAGAACGCACAAGAGAATTATTTTGCCGGCAAGTTTCATGGTCGGCCTCCTCAGGTCTCTGGTTTGAGAAGCTCCGGCCGATTAATCGGTCGGCCGGTCAAGAAAGGCTGCCAAAAAAAAGAACCATCCGGTTCACATACCCAAGACCTCGAAGCCACTCTCACATCCTCAGCCCGGCCCTCTCCAAGGATGGAGAGGGAGATTTGAGGAAAGTGGCTTCGAGAATCAGGGCTCCAAGCCTCCCCATATGTAGTTCCGACCGGTGTACTTCATGTCGAGAACTTTTGTAGGAATCACTATAGCCCTCACAAAAGTGACCGAGGTGTTCATCGAGGCAGCACTCCTTCAAAAAAAATCTTCAGCATGTTGTCCAGATATTCCTGGTGAGTGGATTCGGAGCTTGGGTCCTTTTCGATCCACCTGAGGTATTCGTGTCGTGCCATGAACCAGTGAAACACCAGGCAAAAGAAGCTGACAAGCAAGTACCCGGGATCTATATCAGGCCTGATAATCCCTATCTCTTGAGCTTCACGGATTCTGGCCAGCCCAAGGGCGGTCAGCTCACGCTCCTCCTCGTGACGCTCCAGTTCAGTGGTCTCAAGCAAATGCCAACAGATCAGACGCATGGTATCCGGCTCATCGCGAAGCACGTCGAAAAGCCGGACGATGGCTTCCTTGAGGCCCTCCACACCTATGCCGGCAGTGCGAAGCCGCTCCTTTTGGGTGGCGAAGTAATCCTCGAAACGCCTGTTTTTCACCTCTCGCCAGAGCTGCTCCTTTGAGCCGAAGTGATGATGAATGAGGCTCTTTGTGACGTTCGCCTCTTTTGCGATTCTGCTCATGGAGGTATCGGAGAATCCTCGTTCGACGAAGATTTTCTGTGCTGCATCGAGGATGACGTCTCTGGTGAGGGGGGGCTGATGTTGTTTTTTGGGGCGGTCCATGTGGGCCTCGTTGACTGGCCGATCGGTCAACCTAATCTTGCCCCTGTTTGCCCCCAATGTCAAGAGCCGATGAAGAACTTATGTCGCGTGGCACGGTCGGAGGTGCTATGTTCATGTCGAATCGGCGTCTCCTTTGGCTCGACATGGCCTCACTGAGTTCGTGTGAGAGCCGACGGAATACTGGTTGACGGTCGGGCGGACGATGAGGTACTTTCAGAAGCAGGGGAAAGCTAGTTTTCTCAGCAAGGTGACGACGGTTTTGCCTGGGTCGGGTTGTGTGGGACCTCATACGGAGCCCTTTTCGGGGTCAGCAGAGCTATCCGTAGGCCCATCAAGGGCGCAAAATCGATCAAGACGGCAAGACCGCCGCGTGATTCAGGGTTCAATCAGATTAGATGGAGGGAGGAAATGGGTGCAAAGAAACGGTGGCCAACGTTCAGTCTCGCCATCATGGCGGTCGTTCTCTGCGAGGCTTGCTTTGTCGCTCCGCCAATTGCTTCTGCACAGGCAAAGCCGCCGAACATAATCATGATTATGACCGATGACGTCGGCTGGGGTGATCTCGGTTCATACGGCGGTGGGAGCATGCGCGGAGCGCCTACCCCCAATCTGGACCGTATGGCCGCTGAAGGGATGCGCTTCGTCAACTACTACGGTCAGGCGAGTTGCACCGCGGGCAGGGCTTCGTTCATGACGGGCCGGATACCCATCCGCACTTCCCTGTCGTCTGTCCTCGCTCCCGGCGACCCCAACGGTCTTACTAAACAGACACCGACTATCGCCCAGTACCTGAAGAAAGCCGGGTATACCACCGTGCAACTCGGAAAATGGCATCTCGGCGATAAGCCTGAGAACTTCCCCACCGCGAACGGTTTCGACGAGATGTATTTCATGCTCCCTTACTATGCGGGTGTCTATGCCTATGACTACTTGCCGTTGCATCCAAATTTCCCCGCTCGTGATCAGAAATTCATGGCTGAGTGGAACAAGGCCAATTTCTCGATGTGGGAAGGGAAGGCAGGCGAACCATCCAAAATCGTCAAGAAGAAATTCGGGTACGAGGACTTGGCCACCGTGGATGACGAGATGAGAGCCAAGGCTATCGAGTGGATCAGGCAGCACGCCAAAGATGCTAAGCCGTTCTTCGTTTATCTATGCTTCGAAAAGGTCCATAACCCCAACAATCCTTCCCCGCGCTGGAAGGGGAAGTCACCAGGTGGAGGGAATTATCTGGATGCGTTGATAGAGCTGGACGACAACAGCGGTCAGGTCGTGCAGGCGATTCGAGATTTGGGAATCGAAGCGAACACCATCGTGATTTGGACTACCGACAACGGCGCATGGATAGATGCCTGGCCTGATGCAGGGTACACGCCGTTTCGCGGGATGAAGGGATCGTCCTTCGAAGGGGGCTTCCGGTGCCCCGCAATCGCATGGTGGCCCGGAAAGATAAAGGCCGGTGCGGTAAACATGGACATGTTCTCCCACATGGATTGGTGGTCGACTTTGGCTCGAATTGCCGGTCTTGAGGCGCCTCCCCGTGAATGGAAAGATAACGAAGGTAAGCCTATTATTTTCGATGGGATAGATCTTGGCGATTCGCTGCTCAGTAAAGGTCCGGGGAAAAGGGAGACGTTCCTATACTTTAATGATCAGTCGTTCGGCGGTGTTCGCGTGAAGAATTTCAAGGCGCTGTGGACCGCCAAAGATACATGGCTGGGACCGGATCTCTTCATGAAGACCCCGGCGATTTATGACCTGCTGTGGGACCCCGGCGAGCAGTATGACATGCTTTTCAATGGAGCCGCTCCGACGCGGGGAGATCTCAAATCTTCCCCGGGCCGATTTTCAGGTTCCGACAATGGCTGGATTGCTCTGTTTGTAGGTGGCGTCCCAGCGCAGTTCTTCGAAGAACTCAAGAAATTTCCGAATGTTCCCTACCAGCCGTACGGGCCTGGTTTCACCGAGATGATCCCTCCCGCGTACAAGTAGGTCGGCCGGCCTAGCGCCGATCTCATTTGGCAACGGAATGCCTTGAAATATGCAAGCCCTTGTCGGAAAGGGCGACCTTCCCGACAAGGGCTTCAGCAAACCGCCTCTTTCATAGGATTAACGAAATGAGACCGCATCGGATTGTTTTGGCTGCCACACTTGTGGCGGTCTGGCTTGTCGCTGCTGCCCAAGCTGCTGCAGACCCGTTGCCCTCGTGGAACGATGGACCGGCCAAACAAGCGATCTTGAGTCTTGTGAAGCAGGTAACCGATACTCAGAGTCCGACGTACGTAGCGGTCGAGGAACGAATCGCCACCTTTGACAACGACGGGACACTGTGGGTCGAGCAGCCGATGTATACTCAGCTCGCGTTCGCCCTCGACCAGGTCAAAGCACGTGCACGGGAGCACCCGGAGTGGAAGTCACAGGAGCCGTTCCGGGCGGTACTCGAAAACGACGCAAAGGCTCTTGCGGCATCAGGCGAGAAAGGGCTCATGGAGATCATGATGGTCACCCACGCGGGTATGACCAGTGACGAATTCGAAAAATCCGTGAAGGACTGGCTTGCCTCTGCAAAACACCCCAGATTCACCAGGCCGTACACCGAGTGCGTGTACCAGCCGATGATCGAGCTGTTGCGCTATCTGCGGGCGAACCAATTTAAGATCTTTATCGTCTCGGGCGGTGGGGTGGACTTCATGCGACCCTGGACGGAGAGGGTCTATGGAGTGCCTCCCGAGCAAGTGATAGGCAGCAGCGTGAAAACCAAGTTCGAGATGAGGAATGGAAAGCCTGTCCTGCTTCGATTGCCGGAGATCTTCTTCATTGACGATCATGAAGGCAAGCCCGTCGGAATCGGCAAGTTCATCGGCCGCAGACCTATTGCTGCGTTCGGCAACTCGGACGGCGACCTTCAGATGCTGCAGTGGACCACGGCAGGAAAAGGCCCGCGATTGATGATGCTCGTGCATCATACCGACGCGGAGCGGGAGTATGCCTACGACCGCAAGTCTCACTTCGGCCGACTTGATAAAGCGCTGGACGAAGCAGAACAGCAAGGGTGGATAGTTGTGGACATGAAGAAGGACTGGAAGATCATCTTTCCATTCGAGACCAAATGAGACCGAGTGATCGGCGGGAGCATGAATAACAGGCCAATGATGTGACTTCACCCAAGTTCATTTCACGGTTTCGACCATAATTCTCGATCATACCGGATCTCAAAAGCAATCACCGATTGGCCCGTGGGTGCCACTGCTGGCTTGTCCAGCAGTGCTACTTGATTCCGACAGAACTTTCGAGAATAGCTATAGTAGTGCAATCGGACCAAGGACGGACGGCCAAGGCACTGTGCCACTCTGGCGGTCCGCTTGGCATTGTAGTCAGGTCAAAGGAGGCCTCAGCCCCAATGGAACTCATCAACGCAAAGTGGCTCCTCATCCTTGGGGTTGCTTCAGCATGGACGATCTTCTTTTCCATGTTCTGCACGCCAGGTATCCGCGGATGGAGAAATCTCGGCTGGATCGCGTGTTTCGTTCTCGGCATCGTTATGTTCTGTGTTTTGTCGTGGCGTTCCGCACTGGTCACCTGGGGAGTGGCGGGTATATTTTCCGGTCTCGTTTACTTCGGGTACGAATGCCTTAGCTATTTCAAGGCAGAACACAGTTCGGAGAACTCGAAGCCTCGGTTACGTGTAATCATTCACGCTCTTCTCGTTTGGCCCATCATGCTGCCTGAAGCAGTGGAATATACGCTGTCAGAGCTTGGTCTCTTAAAGGGACCGGGGGCCCCTTCGGACAATTCGGGCTCCTAGCAAGCACGAAATCCCGATTTCGCCCGGATTTCGCGTGCTAAATCTTCCCCTCGACAAGAATCACCCTGTGCCCGAGACGTCGTGACACTTCTTCGATGAAAGATTCCTTCAAACAGGGCCAATTCCAGAACTTGAAACCGAGATTTCCGAATCCCCAGGGTGGATCGTGTTGCCATTCGGTGATTGTCCGGGTGTGACTGCACCGAATGCAGCTCAACAGCCCAGGGCCTCTTCGACTGTGCCACTCTCCTATTGCTTCCGTCCATGCGTCCGTCAGTTGAAAACGTTCCCCGCATTCGGCGCAGATCAGAGAAATCTCCCCTGCGCCGGAATCGAAGACCGATCTGCCAATGATTATGTCGAGCCCGTTTGCCCAGAGGTCGGGGACTTCTTCATCTACGGCTTTTCCCTGATTGTGCCCAGGAGGGTAACCCCGATCGCTGCCGAGCACGTTGTCCGTCATCTCGCTGCCGATGATTCCCTCCGATATCAGCCAATCGCGGATGGACGCAGCCAGAGCCGGGGCTTCGTCCTCGCCGGCGTCCCTGTCCACTATTATCTGAAACCAGTCCCCCATTAGGCCTCCAGCCTCCCGAATCCAGGGACACCATACTCATTCTTCCCTGTGGCGTTGGAATTGCGCTTGGTGTACGGGGATTTCCCACTGCGTGTCGGTGAGCGAATGCCACAATTAAGGAGAGGCTACAGTCAGGCTTCGCTGCGTGAGAGAAGACGAATTACTCGGGTTCCCAAATACGGTCACATCAGAATCGCGTACGCAAGAACTTGGGTGCCACTGCAGACTTGTCCGGCCGTACCCCCTGAAAACACTGCTAGCAAGCTAGCAGTGGCACCCGAATACGAGACCGAACTTATGACGCCGAGAATTAAGGTTTCCCCAGATCCCTGGATCCGTAGGTCGGCTGATTTGTCCTCCGCTCCCGGCTTCCGGGGCCTTGAATTCGGCGACAACCAGCCCTGGGCCTTCTGCGGTCCTGCAGACCAAGACACAATACACCAATATCTCGGTACCGAGCGGGACCTCCTTTGGTAGAAAATCCGCCACCTTATCCTGGATGGCAATGGACACTGTTGTGCCCTTGGGAGATTTCACCTTAATGCATTTCGCCATAGACAGGGCATCCACGAATCCTCTGGGATATAAGGTAGGCAGCATGCTCATCGAAAGCTTGATTGCTGCAGCCACGCCGCATTGTTCTGCATAGGACTCAGGGGTCACCTTAAGCGCCGGCTTCTGTAGGGAAATCACATCCACGCCGGTCTTGGGGCCGGGCATTGCAAGAACTTCGTCAAGGTCGCCGGGCTTGTAGCTGGCGAAATCAAAACCCAGTGCCGGCGAAGCCACGACCAGGGTGGCTAGACAAAGAAACGACAACAAACTTGTGCGATTCATTCCATCTCTCTTTCTCCGGTAAAGGTGGAAAATTCCGGGTATACTACAGTGAACTTTTGCTGCCGCTGGACTATCGTGCATGGCGTGTTAGGATCTCACGTTCGAACACGCAGTGATATCGAGTCCTTCCATCCTGCCCGCAGAATTACGTTGCCAATGGTTCCCGGGTCAGAACGTGCCGTTCATCCTAAGCTCAACACCCCACACCGGATCTATGCTTCGATCAGGGTTGACACCCACCGCTGCAGGGGTCAAACCGATCCATGACGCGGACGTGTTATTCCAGCCGGGCACGCCTTTGTCAATACAAGCCCAGTTGAACCATTTGCCTACGTTCCAGTATCTCACAGTCAATTGTACCAGGAGGTTCTCCAATAGCTTCCATTCAAAGCCGGCATCAATTTCATATCCCAGGTCGGTCTCGGGGATGTTGGGCACATTGAATCGGTTACGGTCAATGGTTACGACGCCCGTCGCCGGGGTGGAGCCGGTGGGGACCACCGGCCTGATACAGCCCCAACCGAAGCCGCTTTTCGAAGCTCTCTCAGCCCACATGAAGGTGACAAACGTGTTGAGGTTGGCTGCCATGGCGTAGTCAACCCTCGCGGCGTATATCAGCGCATCTTCCATGTAACCGTTGGTTGTATCCCCGTTCTGAAATATTCCCGTTCCATATTGATAGTTGATGAGCAGGCTGTATGGCCTGAAGTAGCCGGTATTTGAATACGTATTGCTTGCCAGGATGCCGTTGCGATCAATCTGGCCCGCGCGGCCGAGAGCGTCACCTCGTCTGTCCCCGCCGGAGAGACGGGCGTAGAGCAGAGCCGTCTTTGATGGCCCTAGAAGAGTTCCGATCTCCACAGCGTAACGCCAGTGCTCGAGATAGCGGTCCCTGAAATTCCAGCCCGGATTAATTTCTGCCGGCCGAGCCCCTCTCGTCCTTTCCGTTTGATGAAACCAGTCCACTTCCAGGTTCATAAAGATTCGGCCGTCGGTATACTTGACGTACACGCCTCCAACAGATTCATGGTGATTGTTCAAATAGGCAAAATCGGTTGATCGAACCGTGACCGGTTGAAGCGCTGTAGGTATGACTCCTTCACCACCGGTGTGCTGATTCATGAACACAAGCTGCATGCCGATGTCGAAAGGCCCCGCGTGATAGTCCACAAGCGGGCAGGTTACATCCCAGATCCGGGAATTATTCTTGTCCCAATCCCGGTTGTAGTAGGGTTGTGCCGTTGGCGAGCTGACCCCCCTGCGTGCCGGGTAAAAACTTAACTGAATGATAAACGGACCGTAGAATCCTGTCAGCGCCAGAGACTCCGAGCTCCGAGTCTCGGCCCCGTTCCAGGCGAGACCTGTACCGAACATCGCGGGTCTCTTCCCGAATCCAACAATGCCCCACGGGGTCTGGGCCGTAAACCACAATGTGTTCCAGTATCCGGGAGAGAACGAACGCTGCACTCCCCCATACTTGAAAGCCAGGTACTCGGAAGCCGGCAGATCCCCTCGTCCGATACCTGCCCCGTCGTCAAACCAAGCGCCTATGTGGTACTTGCCTCTGATACGG
>Ga0172375_10006324_pt1 | contig 16687 bp, 12 predicted proteins | sample LakKiv1m_FD_114537 | JGI IMG/M metagenome (GOLD analysis project Ga0172375, IMG submission 114537) | Freshwater microbial communities from Kabuno Bay, South-Kivu, Congo - kab_092012_11.1m | ecosystem: Environmental > Aquatic > Freshwater > Lake | place: Democratic Republic of the Congo...
AGGCCGCGCGCCGGGATGATGAACTCCAGGTTCACCCGGCCGCTCCCCTTGTTCACCAGGTTGACCAGCCGCCCCTTCCGCGCCGCGAGCTTCTCCGTGAGGATCCCGATGAACTCTTCGGGGACGTCGATGAACAGTCGCTCGACCGGCTCGAAGACCTTCTCGCCCTCCAGCCTCGTGATCACGTGGGGCTTGGAGACCATGAACTCGTACCCCTCCCGGCGCATCGTCTCGATCAGGATCGCCATCTGGAGTTCCCCGCGCCCGCACACCTCGAAGGCGTCGGCCCGTTCCGTCGGCTTCACGCGGAGCGACACGTTCCGGAGGATCTCCCTCTCCAGCCTCTCTTTGAGGTGGCGTGAGGTGAGATACTTGCCCTCCCGGCCGGCCAGCGGACCGTTGTTCACGAAAAAGAGCATCGACACGGTCGGCTCGTCCACGCGGATCCGCTGCAGGGGCTGCGGATTCTCCAGGGAGGAGACCGTATCGCCGATCTGGAGATTCTCCACGCCGGAGAAGGCGACGATGTCGCCCGCCTCGACCCGTTCCACCGGAACCTTTTTCAATCCCACGAAGGTGTAGAGGGCGGAGAACTTGACCCCCGGGGTGATCTCCTTCTCGCCGCAGAGGCTGTAGGCCTGGCGCATCTCCAGGACGCCGTTCATCAGGCGGCCGATGGCGAGCTGGCCCACGTAGGGGTCATAGTCGAGGTTCGTGACGAGGTACTGCGGCACGGCCAGATCATCCCCCTCCGGTCCGGGGATCGCCGTGAGAATCGTCTCAAATAGCGGTTTGAGATCCGTCGAATCGCCCTCGGGCTTCCGGTGGGCGATGCCGCGCTTGGCATTCGTGTAGAGGATGGGAAACTCGATCTGCTCCTCCGTCGCATCGAGGTCGATGAAGAGGTCATAAACCTCGTTGATCACCTCCTCGATCCGCGCATCGGGGCGGTCGATCTTGTTGATGACGAGGACGACGGGGATCCGCCGGGCGAGCGCCTTCTTCAGCACAAAGCGCGTCTGCGGCAGCGGCCCTTCGCTCGCGTCGACCAGCAGCATCACCCCGTCCACCATGTTCAGGCTCCTCTCGACCTCGCCGCCGAAATCGGCGTGGCCCGGCGTGTCCACAATGTTGATCTTCACCTCCCCATAGCGGATGGCCGTGTTTTTGGCCATGATCGTGATGCCCCGCTCCTTTTCGAGATCGAGCGAATCCATCACGCGATCCTCGATGACCTGGTGGTCGTTGAAGGTTCCCGTCTGTCGGAGCATTCCGTCCACGAGGGTCGTCTTTCCGTGGTCCACGTGGGAAATGATAGCAATATTACGGATATTCGTTTTACGCATGTTCTTGTCTTCCTGTCTTTCCGTTCAAAGTGATCGAGACAAATCCCAATTTTTTACGCAACGGGAAAATCAGATCCCGCGCGCAGAGGGATCTGATTTTCAAAGCCATCGGGTTGTGATCAGTCGTAGATTACGCCGGATGCCCCGTCCGTTCGCGGCCGCGATTCCGCCCGTTCCGCCGCCGGGGGCGTTTTTTCTGACCTCCGGGGAGAGGCCTGCCGGCCGGCGCCGATTCGCCGGACGTTTCGACCTCTTCTTCCACGGGTTCTCCCGAGGGCGACTGGGGCGGGGCCTGAAGGGTACGCTGATAGTAATCATCCAAAAGCATGGCGATGAGGGGCGACTCCTCCTCCGCCTCGGTAAGGCTCCGGCCTAAGGGGATGAAACGCCGCATCCGTTCCTTTTCGAGGCTGTCGCGCGACCGGAGTTCGGACTCCAGGGAGGCGACTACCCGCTGCGCGACGATCCCCTCGACGTCCTCGTCCGTGGGGACCGTTTTTTCGTGCAGATCGAGGATGTTGAAACTCCGGGCGATCGATCTGAGGGCGAACTGTTCCATGCCCGCCACGAGCGTGATGGCCGTGCCGCTCGCCCCGACGCGGCCCGTGCGCCCCGCGCGATGGATGTAGAGCTCCGGATCCTCCGGCGGTTCGTACTGGATCACGTGCGACAGATCGGGGATGTCGATCCCCCGGGCCGCCACGTCGGTCGCCACGAGGAAGCGGAGCGTCCCCTTGCGCACCCTCGCCATGACCTTTTCACGCGCCCCTTGGGCGAGGTCGGAGCTGAGCTCGTCGGCGTCGTAGCCGAACCGCTTGAGGACGACTGAAACGAAGTGCACCGTCGAGCGCATGTTGCAGAAGATGATCGCCGAAACGGGATTCTCCATCTCGATGATCCGGACGAGCGAGCGCTCCCGCTGCATCCCCGGAACGACGTAGTAGATGTGATCCGTTTCGGACACATGGATGTGGTCCCGGCTTAGGCTGAGGAACTCGGGATGGCGGATGAACTCCGCGGCGAGGCGGATCACGAAGGCGGGAATGGTCGCGGAGAACATGTAACCATTGAGCGGCCGTTGGGGCAGAAACTGCTGGACCCGCTTCATGTCGGGGTAGAACCCCATCGAGAGCATCCGGTCCGCCTCGTCAAAGACGAAGATTCGCAGGTCATCGAGGATCAGGGTCCCCTTCAGGAGATGGTCGAGGATGCGCCCCGGCGTCCCCACGACCAGTTGCGCCCCGGCGCGGAAGGCGTCCAACTGCGGGCCGTATTTTACGCCGCCGTAGACGACGGCCGTCCGCAGCCCCAATCCGCCGCCTAAGAGCTCCGCCTCTCGGGAGACCTGAGCGGCAAGCTCCCGGGTGGGGACGAGGACGAGGGCCTGGCAGGCCTTCTTCGCCATATCGATCCGCTCCAGGATCGGCAGGAGGAAGGCCCCCGTCTTGCCGCTTCCCGTCTGCGACTGGACCATCAGATTCCGTCCGGCCAGAATATAGGGGATCGCCCGGGCCTGGACCGGCAGCAGTTTCGCCCAGCCCGCCTTGGCGCACGCCGCGCGGGGTCGTTCGGGAAGTTCCTCGAGGGTCACCTCCGGCAGGACGTTCTCCGGTTCGACGATCCGTTCCCCAACCGCCTCATGCGGGCGGCTCTCCGCCGTTGCCGGTGGCGGTTCGATTTTGGCCGCGGGGCCGTTCTCCATAAGATCCTCTTGCATGATTCCTCTCTTTCGATGGACAGGGGGGTTTATCTTCCGTAAACAAGCCTGGATAGGCTGTTGAAAAACGCCCATCTGCTGCGTTTCCCTCGTCCTTCGCCGCTCAATGTACCAGAAAGTACGCCTCACGGCTCAGAACTTCGGGGGCCTTACATCTGGACATTTTTGAACAGCCTGCAAAAAAGCCTATTTCAACAGGCTCTTGGGTGAGACACCCTGGCCGGTAGGGATGCAACGCTTTCCTGCACTGTTTTGGAGGCACAAATACGCCAGAAAAGGGGATTTGTCAAGGCATTTGCTTTCTAAGTTACCGAATATCTGTAAATTTTATACGCATTCGTCGGACGGGGCGCGGAGGAATCTCGCCTGCGACGGCAAGTTTTCCTTGAAGTCGCCCTCCCGATTTGCTAATTCATTATGACCTCAGGTAAATGATTTCATACGACGATAAGTTTTTCAGGAACAGGAGAACGGAAAAAAGCCATGCCCATCTATGAATTCCACTGCAAATCCTGCAATACCGTTTTCAGTTTTTTCTCCCGGGGAGTGAACACGGCGAAGATCCCCGCCTGCCCGAGGTGCCGGCGCCCCCTGAAACGGCAGATGTCGATCTTCGCCAAGGGCTCCCGGGGAAAAGAGGAACCGGCCGGCGACGATATGTCCCCCATCGACGAGGCGAAGATGGAGAAGGCGATGGCGATGCTTGCCGGGGAGGCGGAAAAGATCAGCGAGGATGACCCGCGTCAGGCCGCACAACTCATGCGGAAGCTGACCGATGCGACCGGACTCTCCCTCGGCTCCGGAATGGAGGAGGCCCTGAGCCGTCTGGAAAAGGGGGAAGACCCCGACCGGATCGAGGCGGAGATGGGCGACCTGCTCGATGGGGAGGAGCCCTTTCTCCCCGGGGGAAAGGGGAAGAGGGGGGGCGGGAAACCGAAGCCCCGCGTGGACGAAACCCTCTACGACCTGTGACCCCCTTTTCTCACTTGCCGACGCTCAGCAGCCCCTCCGGCCTATCTACGAGAAAATCGGGATGGGCGGCAGCGAGCCTTTCCCGGCTGTGCCAGCCCCAGGTGACGGCCACCGTCCGGACGCTGGCGGCCCGGGCCTCCACGATGTCCCCCGTCGTATCGCCGATGTAGAAGGCCCTCTCCGGAGGGATGCTGTACTTTGCAAGGGCGTGATCGATTTTCTCCTTCTTGCTGAAGCGGAAATCGGAGCCGAGGATCTCCTCGAAATAGGGATCGAAGCCGAAACGTTCGAGCATCCGGCTGATCGTCCGGAAGCCGTTGGAGGAGATGACCGCGAGGAGATGGTCCTTCTGAAGGGCATCGAGTACGGGGATCAGGCCGTCGAAGGGGCGCATGGCATCGTAGTCGATCCCGGGCATGATCTCCATCGCCGCCTGGGCGAAGGCGGCAAGGTCCACCCCCCGGGCTGCCATCGATTCGTAGAAATTGCCCTCGAAAAGCGCCAGGTAATCCTCCCGGGTCTTCACGATCGGCGTCCCGATCCGCGCCAGGCAGCGCTCCACCGCCTCTGCGTAGAGGTCCAGCGAGTCCGCGAGGACGCCGTCAAAGTCGAACAGAAAAAGATCCCTGTCTTTCACAGCGCAATCTCCAGGCCGTCATACGCCAGATCGATCCGGAGCGGCGAAGAAGGGGCGCGGCTCTTCAGATATTCGCGGGTTTCGGCGAGAAAACGGTCCAGGGCCTCGTCCTCCCAAGTCGGCTCGCTGTGGAAGAGACAGAGATGCTTTACCCCGGCGCGGACGGCGAGTTCGACCCCAAGGAGGTTGCTGGAGTGGCCCCAGTTTTCCTTCAAACCGATGGCGTCCGCCAGGGGGTACTGGGCATCGAAGATGAGCAGGTCCGCATCCCGGAAGTGGTCGATAAAGGGGTAATCTTCTTCCTCCGTCTCTGCCCTGTGCTCCATATCGGTCGAATAGACGATCTTCTTCCCCTCCAGGACGAAGCTGTAACCATAGGACCCTCCAGGATGCTTCTGGCGGAACATACGGACAGCGAATCCGGCGATCCTGCGCGGCCGCTCCGGATCGAGGGTGTGGAAAACGATCGTCGCCCCCAGGGCGCGAAAGGGAACCGGAAAGAAGGGTGAGGCCTGCTGGCGGTCAAACGCCTGTTCGATGTCCGCATGGCCGCCGTAGAGATGGATCTCCTGACCGGGAAGATAGGCCGGGGTGAAGAACGGGAAACCCTGGATGTGGTCCCAGTGGAGGTGTGACAGGAAAAGATGAAAAACGGCGGGCGACCCGCCATTTCCGGAATGCAGAAAGGCGTTACCGAAATCCCGGATGCCCGTCCCCGCATCGCAGAGCACGAAACCCTCGCCCCCGCCGATTTCGACACAGGAGGTATTTCCCCCGTAGCCTCCCCGGACGGCGAAGGGAAGATCCCGGTCGATAAAGGCCTCGATCTCCTCATCGGTGGCGAGATCATGCGATCGGAATGACCGAATGGCCCGGGATATCTTCTCCCGGATCTGTCGCGCTGTTGCCGACGCGGGCAGCGAGCCTCGCGTCCCCCAGAAACGGACGTACATAACCCCTCTCCAACGGTTGAATCGATACAAGGGCGGCGCTCATCCCCATGTCAGCCTCCCCGCACCGCGGTCCGCCTGCCAACGGACATCGGACCCAACAGCCTCTTCCGGTCGCCGCAGGGAACTGGCAGGAGCGACAGGACAGCGATGTTCGAGATCGTACATGTTTTCGGCGTCTTTGTCCAGATTTTGTGTGCCGTTTGTGTCCAGTTCCGGTAAAATCGACAGGACGAGACCTTTGCGCAACCTGGAAATCGGATCCCGGAAGCGCGCATTGGAGATTTTTCGGGGCCCCTGCCCCCGCAGAGGAGCGTCCGCAAAGACGACTGTTTGAGCGCGAAGCGCGAGTTTCTTCTTTGCAGTTAAGCGAGGAGGCGCAGGGTCGAAAAATGTCCAGAGAAAGGAGGGATCAAGATTTACTAAGATAAAGGTCTTAGGACGGAAATACGGGGGGTAATCTCCGTGAAGGTCAGAAAAGCGGGCTGCCTTTCCGGAGAATGTTCCTCCGGACCGGTTCAGGCGCGGGCGAACCGGGGACTCCCCACGGCCCTGGCGATCAGCCGTTTCTCCATGAAAAGCGATTCTCCACCCCGGGAGGTCGCCCAGTACTCCTTCTCCTCCAGGGTCACCTCCACATCTTCGGCGCCCGCCGCTCTGGCCTTTTCCCGGATGACCGCAGCAAGGAGATCCCTTCCGCGGACCGTCGCCTCCTCCAGGCCGGCAAAGACCTCAACCCCCTGAGAGGAATGGAGCCGGAACCGACCCAGAACAGGTCTGATGAGCGCTTCGTCGGTCATGGCGACTGCGCCGGTGATCGCCCCTATGGCATTGGCTACACCTGCATGAAACGGCACAACCGCGGATGTTCCAAGCTTCTGCGCCACGGGGGGAAGAAAGGCATGGGCCGGCGCTCCGATCCCCACCAGGCGGTTCTTCAGAGAGATCTGGAACCGGACATGATCGCTTCTCTTCTCCGGGGAAAAACACTGATCCCAGAAGACACGGCAGACATCGGAACCGTCCTGATCCCGGGGCGGGCGAACCTGTTCCGCCAGGACCAGATCCAGAATCTGGAGGCCGATCTTCCGCTCCATCGCCTCGGCCAGTTTTTCACGGAGCGCTGGGAGGGAAATCCGGTGGCGGTCGCAGAGGATCTGCAGGGCCAGGAGGGCCGTTCCCCGATTCCAGGCGGCAAAGGTCCCGTTTGCATGGAGAAAATCAGTGGGCGTGATGCCGCAATGCTGAACCAGACCCTTTTTCTCCAGACGGGCCATCTCTTTCTGGACATCGGTCATCCCGAGATCCGCCGCTTCGGAAAGTTGCAGGAGCGATCGGGGACCTTTGCCGAGCGAGTCCCGGATCCGCCGCCCGGCCCTCTCCTCATGCCCCTCCGGATTCATTCCCCGGGCAACCCAGAAATCGGGAGCGCTATGGAGGGGAAGGGGATCGCACCGCCCCCGGATTCTTTCCAGTTCCGCTTCAATCTCCGGATGTTCGGCCCCCAGAAAGGCCATGGGGATGATCCGCTTCGGTCCCACCCGGAGATTTCCGTCATAATCGAGACTGACTTGGCTGTCGCCGCCCAGACCAATCGTCCGGATATCGATCGCCTGGACGTTCGTCTGCCACGAACCGATCCGTGCGCCCTCCGGGTTCAGACAAGGCTGGCCGTTTCGGAGAAGGGCCATGTCGGTGGTGGTCCCCCCGATGTCCACGATCACGGCATCCTCTACCGCCCCCTCCTGCCTCAGCAGAAACCTGGCGCCGATCACGCTCGCTGCCGGTCCCGAAAGAATCGTCTCGATGGGCCGGCTCATGATGGCCGGCGCCCCCATCAGGCTGCCGTCGCCTCGGACGATCATCAGCGGCGCCGTGATCCGATTCCGGAGGAATACTCTCTGGACCGAATCGATCAGATGATGAATGACGGGGATCAGGTGGGCATTGAGAATCGTCGTAGCGGCCCGCTTGACCGCATCGAGCCGCAGGGAGAGCTCATGCCCGCAGACCACCGGTCCGCCCGTCATCTGCCGGATGATCTCCGCGGCCCGGAGCTCGTGATCGGGGTTGCGGACGCTGAAGTAACCGCAGACGGCATAGGCCTCGATCCCGTCCTTTTTCCTTTCGACGATCTCCCGCAGGGTTTCCGTATCGAGGGGTTCCCTCTCCTCCCCCCGCACGTCATGGCCGCCCCGGATCAGCACGGCATCCTCTCTCAGGGCGTGAGGAAAATCATCGGGACCGTAACCGACAAGGAGGCCTAAAACTCGCCTCCTGGCCCCCTCCACGATGGCGTTCGTAGCCAGGGTCGTTGAAAGGCCGATGAGGGCAATGCCGGGGAAATGGCGCTTCTCGAGTCCCCGGAGGCTTTCTGCAATGCCGAGGGCAAGATCCGCCCTTGTGGTGGATGCCTTCGCAAAAGAGAGGATCTTTTTGTTCCCCAGGTCGATGAGGACGGAGTCCGTATTGGTTCCCCCGACATCGATCCCCAGGCCGATGGTGTCGCTCATGGTTGACGACCCCGTAAAAAGTCATAAAAGTCGAGAAAATGGGATGGCTTCGTTAAATGTCCGCAGGCAAGGCGCGCGAATCCTGAGGAATGAGGCGTACTGTGTCGTACGCCGCAATGACGAGGGATGAAGCGCAACGCAGCATCCGGACTTTTTACGAAGCCATCATGGTTGATTACGGAAACGCCGCTTCCGGCTCGTTCAGGGTTTCAGGGTACGAGCTTTTTCGACGGCGCTGGCCGCATCGGGGGAATAGCCGTCCGCTCCGATATCGCGGGCAAACTTCTCCGTCACCGGCGCCCCCCCCACCATCACCTTCACACTGCCCCGCAGCCCCGCCTCCACGAGGGATTCGATAACCTCCCTCATCCGGGGCATTGTCGTGGTGAGCAGCGCTGAAAGGCCGGCGATATCGGGCTTGTGGGTCCTCACCGCCTCGACAAAACGTCCCGGCGCCACATCCACGCCCAGATCAATCACTTGATAGCCCGCACCCTCGAAAAGCATCCCCACAAGGTTTTTGCCGATATCATGGAGGTCCCCCTGGATTGTGCCGATGACAATCGTCCCTGCCGTCTCCGCCCCCGTTTCAATGAGCTTGGGCCGCAGGACCGCCATGGCCGCTTGCATGGCCTTCGCCGCGATGAGGACCTCGGGCATAAAGAGCTCATCCCGGCGGAACTTCTCCCCCACCACGTCCATGCCGGCAACCAGGGCGTCGCTGAGGATCACCGCCGGCGAAATGCCCTGAACCAGGGCTTCCTGTGTCAGTTTGGGCACATCAATAAAGTTGCCATTTTGCAGCTCCTCCGAAATTTTCTCCAATAGCTCCATCGATTCTTCTCCTTTTCTCGATTACGTATCCCCTCTCCCGTTATTTTCGCCGCGCGTAAAGGGGTACGAGTTCGTTAACCATGCCCATCACGGACGGATCCCGGGAAACTGCGCCCGCAACGAATCATTGAGCTCCCGGGAAAGCCCCAAGGGCTTGTGGTCCTTCAGGATCCGCTTCGCTGCGGCAACGGCTTTTTCTTCCACCGTTGGGCTTCCCGCCTTTTCCCAGTTGATTCTCAACTGCCGGTCGCTCAATTTGGGCAGATAATGTTCCCGGCGCATCCACAAAATCGTATGCGGATCTGCCAGAAAATTTCCTCCCGGACCCACGCGCCGGTAAGCATCCAATGCGATCGTCTCATCCGTCACCTCGATCCCCCGGACCGCCCGCATCGCCATGCCGATGATCTCATTGTCGATCACATACTGTTTGTAGCTGGCCGTGCTGGCGAATTCCACCAGACCGGCCGCATCATGGATGAAGTTCGAGCCCGAAAGGGCAACGAGGACATCGGTGACGGCTTTCTCATATCCGTTCTGGGCATCGACGACCTTCGCATCGGACATGCCGGCGGTGGTGTAGTTGGGCAGGTTGAGATACTGCGCCATGGCCGCCGCGCCCGCGTTGATGAGACCCATCTCCACGGACCCGCTCACGTAGCCCATCGTCCTCAAGTCCGTCGAGGTGGCTGTACAGGCGTAGAGAACCGGGGTTCCCGGATTGACGAGCTGGGTCAGGACGACGCCGGAGAGCGTCTCCGCATGGAGACCGGTAAGCAGCCCCGCGATCGTGACCGGCGCCGTGGCCCCGGTGAGGGGCTCAGCGGGAATCGCAACCGGCATTCCGGCCTTTGCGACATGATAGAGGATGTCGCCGTAGAGGTCGTCCATCTTGAGGGGAGAAACCACGCAGGTGATGAAGGACACAAAAGGTCTCTCCCGGAGCGCCTTGGGACTCCCCGCAATCCGTTCCGCCATTCGGATGATGTCGAGGGTCCCCTGGAGCGTATAGATGCCGCCCATGAGGTGCTTGGAGCAGTTCAGGATGGAGGAGTGGAACCGGTTGAGATCCACATCCTCCGGGGGAAGGTCGTTGGGGTAGACGGGCAGGACCATGAAATGGACATTTTCCAGAGCGTCGCAGAGCCTGGCGATGTCCCGTACATCCTTGAGCGTCGTGGGGCGCTTGGCGCCGGTCTCCAGATCAATCACGTTGAGGACCGTACCCCCCGTACCCATGTGGACGTTCTTTCCCTCGCAGTAAAGATCATGTTTCTCTTCGCGGCCGCAGAGAACCACCCGCTTCGGGGCCTTGGCGACGGCATCCTCGACCATGGCTCGGGATATCTTCACGAGCTTTTTAGCCGGATCACAGGTCGCACCCCTCTGCCGGAACACCTCGAAGGCAAGTCGGCTGTGAACCTCGACCCCGATCTCCGACAGGAGCGTCAGGGAGGATTCGTGGATCCTGCGGATCCCTTCGTCGGTGAGCGGCCGATACTGACCGCCGGGTATCGCTTTCATCTCTTCTCCTTTCTCTTCCTTTCTGTCTTTTATCTGTCCATAAGGATGGTGAAACGCTTCCGGATCTCCCCGTCAACAGCCGGGTCGATCGCCACCGGCCGGTGGGTATCCAGGATTTTTTTCGCCAGCCTGCGCGCCCTTTCCCGGCCGTCCGGCGCACCGGCGGCCTCCCAGGCTTCCCGGTTCTGACGGTCGGCCACGGAGGGCCGGAAATACTCCTGGCGCATGAACCGGACCGTATGCGGAGAGGAGAGGTAGTTTCCTCCCGGCCCCGCCTCGCGGATGGCTTCCAGCCCCAGCGTCTCTTCATCGATCCGGATGCCCTTCAGCAGACGGAGCGCCATGCCGATGATTTCGTTGTCGATGACATATTGCTCATAGGCGACGGCCTTCATCGACTCGAGCATTCCCGCCGCGTGGTGGATGAAGTTGGATCCGGCCAGGGCGCAGAGGCAGAGCGAAAAGGCCTTCTCGTAGCCGGACTGGATGTCGGGGATCTTGGCGTCGGTGAGACCGGCCGAATTGTAGTTCGGAACCCCTATATACTGGGCCATCTGGGAGATGGCCGCATTCATCAGGCCGAATTCCACGCCGCCGCCGAGGTACGTCATCCACTTCATATCGGCCATGGAGGGGATGGCCCCGTACAGGACGGGCGCGCCCGGATGGGCGAACTGGGTCAGGCCGATCCCGGAGAGCTGCTCGGCATGCACCTGAACGAGCGTCCCCGCCAGCGTCACCGGCGACGTGGACCCTGCCATGGGCGCCGCGGAGAGGGCGACAGGGATCTGATGGGCGGTCGCCTCCAGGAGGACGCGGGTGGTCTCGTCCGCGAAGTGCAACGGACTGATCATCCAGCTCGTTACGAAGGAGATGAGGGGTCTTTGGATCAGGGCCTCGCGGCCTCCGGCGATCATGGAGGCCATCGCGATGACCTCGCGGGCATTCGCCGGGGACTGGGCGGCGGCCATGACGTGTTTCGTCGTGTTGGCGAGGGCGGCATAGAACTGGTTGACATCCAGTGCCTCCTTGGGGATATCCCGGGGGATGCAGGGCCGCAGATAAAAATGCACATTCTCCAGGGCATCGCAAAGCCGGGCGATTTTAGCCACATCCCGGAGCGTTCCCGGTCTCGCTCGACCCGTTTCCGGATCGAGGACGGTCAGGGCCGCCCCGCCCGTGCCCATGTAGACCCTTTTGTCGCCGAGGATCAGGTCATGCTTCTCTTCCCGCCCCGCCATGAGAAACTGCCGGGGCGCGACGCTGAGAGCCTTCTCAACCACGGCGGGGGAAATCCGCACGATCTCCCCGTCGACCCGCGCCCCATGTCTGCGGAAGATCTCCCGGGCCTCCTCCAGGCCGACCCTGACGCCGGTTTCTTCGAGGACCCGAAGCGCCGCTTCATGGATGCGGGCGACGTCCTTTTCATTCAGGGGCTGATACTGCCCTCCGCTCAAAGCCTGCATGGTTATTCTCCTCCCGGGATTCCCCGGTTACCTCCGCAAAAACCCCTTCCGCTCGTTTTCCTTCACTTCTCCCGAGCCTCTCCAAGGGGACAACCGCCGGGGAAGCCTGCCTCCTGTCCGATCACCGCCATTTTTCCGGAGCTACTCCCCCCAGTGGGCCGCCAGGGCCGCATCGAGCTTGTGACAGGCCGCCTCATGTCCCTTTTCCAGTTCCACGAGAGGCGGCTCCCGCTCGGCACAGACGGGCCGGGTATAGGGGCAACGGGTGCGGAAACGGCAGCCCGAGGGCGGGTTAATCGGGCTGGGGACATCCCCCTTGAGGATGATCTGCTTGCGCGCGAGCGTCGGGTCCGGCACCGGCACGGCTGAAAGGAGCGCCTCCGTATAGGGATGGAGGGGATGCCCGTAGAGCTCGTCCGTACCGGCGGTTTCCACGATCTTTCCCAAATACATGACCGCGACCCGGTCGGAGATGTGCTTGATGACGCTCAGGTCGTGGGCGATGAACAGATACGTGAGGCCGAAACGGGCCTGCAGATCCTCCAGAAGATTGATCACCTGGGCCTGAATCGACACATCCAGGGCCGACAGGGGTTCGTCGCAGACGATCAACTTGGGATTCAGGGCCAGCGCGCGGGCCACCCCGATCCGCTGCCGCTGACCGCCGCTGAATTCATGGGGGTACTTCCGGGCATAGCGGGGATCCATCCCCACCGTCTCCAGCAGGGCGGCCACACGGTCCTTTTTCTCTCTCCCCCTGGCGACACCGTGGATCTGGAGCGGCTCGCCGATAATATCCCCCGCCGTCATCCGGGGATTCAAGGAGGAATAGGGATCCTGAAAGATGATCTGCATGTCCCGCTTGATCCGGCGCAGTTCCTCTTTCGTAAGCCCCGCCAGATTCACCCCCTCAAAGGTGATCTCTCCGGCTGTCGGTTCCAGGAGTCCCAGGGCAAGCCTCCCCACCGTCGTCTTTCCGCAGCCCGACTCCCCTACGAGCCCCAGGATCTCTCCCCGGTTGAGGTGGAAGCTGACACCGTCCACGGCCTGAACCTGCCCCCGGATACGGGAAAAAACGCCGCCCCGGATGGGGAAATATTTCTTCAAGTCTTTAACGTCCAGCAAGATCTCTTTTCTCCTCGAAGTTTCTCAGGCAAAGAAGGCCTTTTTCTCCTCATGGTACAGAAAACAGCGGACCCGGTGGCCGGCGCCGGCATCCTCCAGCGCCGGCTCCTCCTCTCGGCAGAAGTCGCGGGCATAGCAGCAGCGGGGATGAAACCTGCACCCTGGCGGAAAATCGAGCGGATTGGGCACCGATCCGGAGATGACATCCAGGCGCTTCTTCCGGCTGTCCGTCAACCGGGGAATCGAGTTGTAAAGGGCGCGTGTATAGGGATGGAGGGGATTCCGGAAAATCGTTCTCACATCGGCGCACTCCACCGCCTTCCCCGCATAGGCTACCACCACGTCCTCTGCCACCTCGGCAATGACGCCCAGATCGTGGGTGATCATCATGACGGCCATGCCGGTCTCTTCCCTGATCTTCCGGATCAGCCGCAGGATCTGCGCCTGGATGGTTACATCGAGCGCCGTTGTAGGTTCATCGGCAATCAACAGCTTCGGCCGGCAGGAGAGAGCCATGGCGATCATAGCCCTTTGCCGCATCCCGCCGCTCATATGGTGGGGATACTCATCAATCCGCTTCTCCGGGGAGGGAATGCCCACAAGATTGATCATCTCGATCGCCTTCTCGCGGGCGTCTCTCTTGTTGAGTTTCTGGTGGAGGATGATCGACTCCATGATCTGATTGCCGATCGTGAAGACGGGGTTGAGCGATGTCATGGGTTCCTGAAAGATCATGGCGATCTCGTTCCCTCGGATCGCGCGCATCTCCTCCCGGCTCTTCTTCAGGAGATCCTGCCCTTCGAAAAGGATCTCGCCCGCGACAATCCGTCCCGCCGGTGCGGCAACGAGCTGCATGACGGAGAGCGCCGTGACGCTCTTCCCGCACCCCGATTCGCCGATGACGCCCAAGGTTTCTCCCCGGGAAAGCACCAGATCCACCCCGTCTACGGCCCGGGCCACCCCTGCGTCGGTAAAGAAATGGGTCTTCAGATTCTTAATTTCCAGCAGTATGTCACGCGACACGGTTTTTTCTCCCCACATTGATTGAGACTTTGGGAATCGTGATCCCTCTGCGCGCTGGACATTTTTCGACCCTGCGCCTCCAAGCTAAAGCTGCAAAGACGAAACTCGCGCTTCGCGCTCAAACAGTCGTCTTTGCGGGTGCTCCGCTGCCGGGACAGGGCGCCCCGAAAAATTTCCAATGCGCACTTTAAGGGATCCGATTCCCAAGTTGCACAAAGGTCTTTGATTTCCGTCATTTTGCGTCATCGTCACTTTCCTCACTGTTTTGTCACTCTCCCCGGAGTCGCGGGTCGACCATATCCCGGACGCCGTCTCCCAACATGTTGAAGGAGAGGATCGTGACAAGGATGCCGAGCCCGGCATAGACTGAAATCCAGGGGGCATTGATCAGGACATCGACGCCCTCCCGGATCATATTCCCCCAGGTCGCCGTGGGGGGCTGGACACCCAGGCCGATGAAGGCCAGGTTCGCCTCCAGGCGAATGGCCACGCCGATCCAGAGGGTCCCCGCCACCAGGAGCTCTCCGAAAATGTTGGGAAAGATGTGCCGGATCAGGATCCTCGGCACCCCGGCGCCAATGGCCTGTGCCGCCACTATATAATCGCGCTCCCGAAGCGACAGGATGAGCCCATGTGAAAGGCGGGCAAAGCGCGGCACCATGACCAGCGCAATCGTCAGGATCAGATTGATCAGATTGGAGCCCAGGGCCGCCGCGACGGCAATGGCCAGGATCAGATCGGGAAAGCACATGATGACGTCGGTAAAACGCATGATGGCCATCTCCGTTTTCCCCCGGAGATAGCCGGCCATCATCCCCATGAGCATGCCTACGATCAGGCCCAGGAGAACGGAAGCGACGCCGATGACGAGTGATATGCGCGTCCCCCAGATGATTCGGGAGAACACGTCCCGGCCGAAATCGTCCGTCCCCAGCCAGTGCAGCGCATTGGACTCCGCCAGCCGGATATAGGAATCCTGGGCCAGGGGATCATAAGGAGCGAGCCAGGGGGCGAAAATCCCCACCAGGACGATCAGGATAGCGATCACGCCGCCGGCCAGAGCCGTTCGGTTCCGCAGGAAGGCGGTCCACATCCGCCCTCCTTCCGACATTTCCCGGGATTTTACGATTTCTTTCAATTCAGACATAAATTTTCCGCTTCCGGAGACCCCCCCTGATCTGCCGGCGCCCGCCCCCTCGGATTTGGCCATGCCGGAAAGGGGGCCGCATCATTGATACTTGATCCGGGGATCGATGAGCCCGTAGATCAGATCCGTCAGGAGATTGATGAGGACCACGATCACCGTGTAGATCACCATGACCGACTGAAGGGTTGTATAGTCCCGCTGCTTGATGGCCCCCACCATCAGGGTGCCCAGTCCCGGCCGGGAAAAGACGATCTCCACCATCACCGAAGAACCGATGAGGACCACGGCATAGAGCCCCCCCAGGGCCACGACGGGGATGAGCGCATTCCTCAGGACATGCTTGTAGAGCACGCGGTTCTCCGCGACTCCCTTGGCATGGGCCGTGCGGACATAATCCTCGCCGAGGATATTGAGAATGGACGACCGTGACATACGGGTGATGTAGGCGGTCATGAGCAGTCCCAGGGTCAGAGCCGGCAGGAAAAGATGACTCAAATTGTCCTTCAGGTTGTAAAAATCCCCGCCGCCCACGACGGGAAAGATGGGAATCTTGATGGAGAAGAGCAGGATGAGGAGGATCCCCAGATAAAAGGCCGGGATCGACAGACCCAGGAGGGAAAAAATGCGGTTGAAGTAATCGATGAAGCTGTTGCGCCGGATCGCCGCCGAAAGGCCCAGGGGCAGACCGAACAGATAACCCAGACCGATGGCGCAGAAGGTCAGTGTCAGCGTGTAAGGCAGCACCTTGACCATTTGTAAGGAAACAGAATAGCCCGTAATGATGGAGGTTCCCAGATTCCCCCGTCCGAGATCCCCCAGGAAGCGCAGATACTGGAGCCAGAGAGGGACATCGAGACCCATCTTCGCCCGCAGGGCATTGATGGCATCCTTGCTGGCGTAGTCTCCCAAAGCCGCCGTCGCCGGGTCTCCCGGGAGGACCCGGACCACAACAAAGACAAGCGTCAGGACGATCAGCAAAATGGGGATGCTCTGCAAGATCCTGCGCAAGGCATAGTTAAACACAGATTGCCTCTTACCTCTCTCCCCTCCCGCCTCCCGCACCATTTTCGGCAAAAGGATTATGAAGTAAAAAACACCGCCTCGCTAAATGGTGCGGCCTTGAGAGGATCCACATTCCGCCTTGACACCTTGTCTTTGGCATGTTAGCCGTAAGCGGTTTTTTACGCCGATAAAGACCGGTACGCTGAGCAACCGGGGGGTGAGCTAACAACAGCGGTCGGAATTTGTCAAGTTTTTTCCCCCGTCGGAAGGCAGAACCCTTCAGGAGAGAACAGCATGTCCAAAAGCGATGAGCGGGTGGCCAGATTCATCTGCGACATTCATTGGAAGACGCTCCCGTCAGAGGTGCAAGATCATGTCGTCCGCTGCGCCATCGATCTTTTCGGCGCAGTAATCGCCGGAACGGTTACTCC
>Ga0172375_10006325_pt1 | contig 16687 bp, 9 predicted proteins | sample LakKiv1m_FD_114537 | JGI IMG/M metagenome (GOLD analysis project Ga0172375, IMG submission 114537) | Freshwater microbial communities from Kabuno Bay, South-Kivu, Congo - kab_092012_11.1m | ecosystem: Environmental > Aquatic > Freshwater > Lake | place: Democratic Republic of the Congo...
CACGCCTTCCGATACAGCCCGAGGCGGTTGTAGCGCAGTTCGCGGTCGATGGTCAGGGGCGCTGGCCGGTAGGCAGAGGGGAGTTGCTGGACGGCGTCGGTGAAGCGAGCGACAGCCTGGGCGAAGGCCGCCGAGTCGTCACTGATGAAGGCTGCCGCCAAGGCCAGCCAGGCCTCTTTGGCCGGCTGGAGCTGAGGCGCCTCGGCCCGGAGCAGATCGGCGACAGGCTGCCAGGCGCCCTGGGAGTCCTCAGCGTCGGGGACCAGTCGGATGGCCTGGCCGTTGAACACCTGCTGCAGGCCGACGAGCTGATCGCTGATCTTGCTGACTTTCTGCTGGAGGGCGTCCCTCTTCTTGCCGGGCGGCAGGTTCTCGGCCTGGTCGAGCAGGCTGAGGAAGTGCTCATGGCTGACCAGGTCGTGATAGGAGAAGACGGCCTGCTCTGCGGGGAGCTGGATCTCGGCCCGGAGAGGCTCGTTGCGGATATGGATCAGGGGCTCCCGTTGCCAGGCCTCAGCGTCGAAGGTCCACGCCAGGAGCAGCAGGACGGGGTCATTGCCGCCCGGGACCTCCTGGCCGGTGACCTTGGAGACGAGGTCCCGGGCGAGGGTATCCAGCGGCATGTAGCGGCCGTCGTGCTGCACGGCCAGGCTGCGCAGGGGGGCGACATCCAGGGCCTGGGGGAGGTCAGCGGCGGCGGCACGGTCCACCGGCAGCAGGGCAGTGACCAGGGACAGGGCGAGCGCCAGTATATACTGCAACCTATTGGTGCCAAAAACCTTAAAGCAGGTACTCGCGGACCGCGGCCGGCGGGCGACCGGCGCCGGGATCCGGGACGGTGGCAGGCGGACGGGCGTGTTCATGCGGCTCTCTCCTTGCCGGCGTTGGGCCCGGGACAGGCACTGGGGCCCGCCGCGCCTTTGGGGAGCCTGAGCCGCCGCAGCAGGAGCAGGGCCATGCCGGCGATGGTCGCCGCATAGCCGGCGAACACCATGGGCCTCCCGGGGTCCCGCGAGACACTCAGAGTCGATGACATGTGCTCGCCGTTCCGCTGGTAGCTCGACTGGTAGAGGGTGTAGCCGCCCTGGCGGGCAGGTCGGTTCATGCTGATGACGGCGCTGCGGTCGCGCCCCGTGGCCGGCGCGGTGAAGCGGACGCTGCTCTCGAAGGAGCGGGGTCGTTCGCCTCCGGGGTAGTAGCCGACGCGGAACTGGCTCAGGGTGACGGAGAAGCCTAGCGGCCGGTGGCGGTCCGAGTAGAGGAGCTGGTACGTCTGGCTCCCGGCCGTGAGTGTCCGTTGGGTGCCCTTCTGGAGCCAGAACTCCTCGTGGAGATCCGGGCCGGTGGCGGCGAGGTAGAGGGCAGGCTGACGTTCGCGCCGGGGCGGGACCTGCGGCACGGGCTTCGGTTGCGACCGCGCGTGGTCGAAGCGTTGGGTGAGGGTCAGCGTCTTGCCGGCCCAGGGGGTCGCCTGAGGCTGGCCAAGGGTCAAGGGGGCAGTCGTCAGGCGGCCGTCCTCCGCGGTGAAGCGCACCGCGAGCTGGCGGTCCGGTCCGGCCAGCAGTTCGATGGGGGCGGCCGAGGGGAGTGCTGCCGCGGCGTTGAAGTAGAGCCTGAAGTCCTTGGCAGGACCCGTGCTCGCGCGCCCGTGGAAATCGGGGAACCTGGCGAAGGCGATCTTCTTCTCGCTGGCGCCGGCGCCGGTGATCTCGGCCTCGATCGCCGGGTTGACCGGGTCGTCGGAGGCGTTCGCCAGGGTTCGGTCGGGGCCCACGGTAGCGTGGGGTAGGTAGCGGAGCACGCGCAGGGTGAAGCCGGTATCTCCGAGAGGCAGGGCTTCTGCCAGGCACCGTTCGAGGGGGAACTCGTAGACGCTCTCGCCCCGTTTCACCTGGACCGTCCCGGTGCCCCCGGGGGGCTCGCCGGAGAGGAGCTGCTGCCAGGCCTCACGGGTCTCCACCTCGCGGAGCTCCGCATGGAGCCCGGCGACTTCGGCATGCTCTCCGGCGAGGACCCAGGCGCGCGGCGCGGAGCCGTCGCCGCCCAGGGAGACCTCCAAGGCCAGGCGCGGCTGGGGCCCGTCGTTGGTGGTCTCGCGCTCCCAGGCCACATCCGGAGCAAAGCGCAGGACGTCCACGTGCACGGTCTCCAGTTCGAGCCCGCGAGCGGAAGGGCGCTCGAGGGGGGCCATGCCACGACCCAGGGCGCGGCTCAGGTCCAGTTCCACGGGTTCGGCGCCAGTGCGGCTGAGGGTAACCTGCTCGCCGGCCGAGACCAGGGCGTTGCCCGTCTCGCCTTCAGCGAGAGTGATCTGACCGTCGATGCCGAGGATGGCCGTGACGAGGGCCCCCGCCAGGATGGCCAGGAGGCCAGCGTGGGCGAGCAGGAACGGGACCTGCGACCGCCGGAACGGGTAACGCGCGGCGAGGGCCGCCGCGAGGTTGAGGGCGAGGAGCGCAAGCAGGAGCCGGAACCACGTGGCGCCGTAGAAGGCTGACATGGCCTGCTCGGTGCCGTGCGCGCTCTCGTAGACGGTGGCACTGCCCATAGCGACCATCAGCAACAGGAGCAGGATCGCGGCAACCTGCAGGGACCCAAGCGCCCGGAGCACAGGCGATCCTGGGGGTCGTGAGGCCATGGTCGTAGCCTTTCCGTGACAGGCATATCGGGCTTCGGGTAATAGACCCGACTCACCGTGCCCGTCAACCCCGGATGATACACCGGTTATGGCGGGAAGTTCCCGGTCTGCTCTCGCCGGGTCCTGGGGCTCAGGGGGTCATCCCAGTCTCCGGCCCGGGCCAGCGAAGCTCCGCCTCAGGTCGTCGAGGGCTCCCCGCGGTGTGGAGGCCGGGGTCTCCGCATCCCGGCGGCGGGTTACGGGGTACCCGCCCTCGAGGCGTTCCCGGCGTGCCCGGGAACTCGCCTCCACCGGGCGGATGTTGCTTCATCAAAGCGGAGCTGGAGCAGTGGCCCGCATCTGTACCGCGGTCCACTCCGGCTCGGGGGCCGGCACGGAGCGCCCATGGTCTCGCGGCCGCGGGGGCATCTGGCCGCGCGACTGCGGGGCCGCTCCAGCAAGGCTCTACGGTTGGTGCGCCGGTGGCATCAGGCGCCGACATGCGGATACCCACTTCCGCCCGCCGGCACTCGGTGCGCAATTCCGCGCGCTGGGGGCGGCGGGCAGCGGCAGGCGCGGAATCCTCCGCGGCGCCGCGGGTGGGTGCGGGCCAGAACCGCCGAGAGCTCCCAGCGGTCTGGAGGCGCGGATCTCCGTCTCCGCGCGGCGGCTTGCGGCGAAGCCGCCCTCCAGGCGTTCCCGGCGAGGCCGGGAACCTGGCTCAGACGTGCGGAGGTTGCGTCGCCAACTGCAGCCAGGCGCGCGGCGGTCGCACGGCGGTCTGCCTGGGGTGGCTGGGCGGGCGCGATTGGCACGACAGATGCTAAGGGGGACCTGTTCGGCGCCGGCATTGCAGGGCGGCACGGGGTCATGTGGAGCCCCGGGGACCGGCTTCCGGCGCAGGGCCTGAGTAGGTACGGCGCGTGCCGCCAAAGCCAGGGGTGCGTTTGGTGAGGGCGTAGCGGCAGGGCTCAGGGCGGGCGATAGCGGGTCGTTTGGGCATGCCAGTCAAGGTCATGGAGGCCAGCATGGCACGGGGCAGCAGAAGAGCAGTGCCGGGGACGGTGCGCCTGTGGGTCGTCGGGGGCCTGGTGGCGTTGGCGTCGGTGACGGGAGTCGGCGCGAAGCCGGTTCCGCAGTCGGTTGCCGGTCCTTTCTGGTATGACGGCAACGTGGTCTCAGGCGGGGAACTGGTGTACCGGGTGCGCATCGACACGGTCGTCCCCGGGGTGGTGACGGCCTCAGCGAAGATCAAGGGCAAGGACAAGGACAGCGGGGTCAAGTGGCAGGGCGTCTTCCCGATGCTGCATCAAGACCTGCTGGCGGGCCAGACGGACATCACGAGCGCTCCGATCCCGATCCCGGGGAACTACGTGGGTGAGGCGCGCCTGCAGATCGACGTGCGGTTCAACGACACGCCGATCGGTAAGGGCAAGCTGACGGTGGTTGTGAGTGCCCCGCCGCCGCCGCCGGTGGTCATCACGGACACGTTGCGCGACGTCGGCTTGGATACCGTGGTGACCTTGGACGTCGAGGGGGCCACCAAGGGCGCCGTGAGCAAGGATGCCCCCCACACGTACCTGTGGACACAGACTGCCGGAGCGGAGGTTGAACTGAGCGATCCCACGGCCGCCAACCCGACCTTCCGTACCCACCCCATCGGCCACTTCGTTGAGCTCGGCGAAGGGGGGGGGCTGGTGGGGATCAGCACCGCGGAGGTGAACGCCAGTACCTACACCTTCAGGGTCCAGGTGGACGGCGGCGCCAAGGGTGTGACGGGCAAGATGACGGTGATTGCTGCCAGCATGTCTCCGGCGCAGGCCACGGTTCCGCTGGGCGTGAACGCCTATTTCAAGGCGGAAGTGGCAGACCACGCCAGCTTCGACTGGGCCTTAGTTTCCGCTCCGGCGGGCTCCACGGCGGCCCTGATGAACGCGACGACGCGCACGCCGCACATTCGCCCGGACCTCCCCGGCACCTACACGGTCCGCGACACGATCACGACCGACCTGTACGCCGTCACCGGCGCCACCTACGTGGGGGTCGCGACCTGCGCGCTGTGCCACGGTCCGGAGCCGGTGGCGGACATCTTCGGGCTGACGGACATGGTCACACCGTGGAGCCTGACGGGTCACGCGACGATGCTGGACAGGGGTTTGGATGGGCTCCTGAGCTCGCACTACAACGAGGGCTGTATCTCCTGCCACAGCGTGGGTTACAACCTGGCTCCGACGGCAGACAACCACGGCTTCGACGACGTGGCGGCCGACGTAGGCTGGGAGTTCCCGGTGCCGTTGCAGGCGGGCAACTCGCGGGCGATGCCGGAAGCGCTCTACGCCATGGCCAACATCCAGTGCGAGAACTGCCACGGCCCGGGCAGCAGCCACCCGGGGGGGGCCTCGGAGAGCCTGGATGCGGCGGTGTGCGCGACCTGTCATGACGACGGCAGCCACCACGTCCGTCCGGTGCAGTGGCGCGCCTCGGCCCACAACCAGGCCTACAAGGAGCTGTCTGAGGAAGAGGGTACGCGCACGACCTGCAACAAGTGCCATTCGCCGGCCGGCTTCCTGGCCACACTCGAGGGCAACACGACGGTCACCGGCTCGGGTCCCCTGACCTGCCAGGTCTGCCACGATCCCCACAACGTGGCCGGGAACGAGTACCAGTTGCGCATCGGCGACACGGTACCCCTGGCGGACGGCGTCGTGCTGGACAACCTGGGTGCCTCCGGTACGTGCGTCTACTGCCACAACGCCCGCCGCGGGCCGACCAATGCCACGGCGAACAGCAGCTACACGCCCCATGGCGCCACCAAGGCGGAGGTCTTCTACGGCGTCAACGGGTATACCTTCGGCGAGACCATTGCGGGGCCCTTTGCGCACGCGATGGTGGCGGGCTGCACGACCTGCCACATGGCGGAGAACCCGGCCGCAGGTGATCCCGGCCACAACAAGGTCGGCGACCACACCTTTGCCATGGCCTACGAGGACGAGATCACCAAGGAAGAAGTGGACAATGTGGGCGCCTGCAATCGCTGCCACGGCGAGGGCGAAGTCACCGACTTCAACTACCGCGGCGACGCCTACGACGAGGACAACGACGGCGACGGCGTCAAAGAGGGCATCCAGATGGAGGTCCAGGGCCTGCTCGACATCGTCAGTGCGAAGTTGGTCGAGACCGGCGTCTCGGCGGACTTCCGCACCGGCTGGAGCACGGACGCGACCAAGAAGGCCCTCCAGCGCGGCGCCAACTGGAACCGGGCCCTGGTGACCAATGACAAGAGCATGGGCGTGCACAACCCGCAGTACGCCATCGTGCTGTTGCAGCTCAGTTACACGAAGTTGAGCCAGGGCTTCGGCGGTCCGAGCTTCCGCGAGGCCTTCCCGCTGGCGGATTTGCGTTGAGCGTGAGGCCTGCCTGAGGCCGGGACCGATGAAACCGGGGCGACTCGACGGAGTCGCCCCTTTCCGTTTGCGGCTCGGAGTGGTAGGGTGAGCGTATCGCGCCGGGCGTCGGGGAATGCACGGGCCGGGCTTGGCCTGTCGGGGGCTGAGCCAGAGAAGGACCGGCATTCCGTCCGGCGGAAACCGCGGCCTCCCGTTGGCGGGGACCGCATGGCTTCATCTGGGGGTGACAGGATGGACTACCAGGCCTTCATTGACCGGCAGATCGCGGAACTGCGCGCGGCGGTGGGGGGCGCCACCGCCATCAACGCCCTGAGCGGCGGCGTCGACAGCTCCGTCGTGACCGTGCTGGGGCACCGTGCTCTTGGGGCCCGCCTCAGGACGGTGTTCATCGACAACAGCCTGATGCGCGAAGGCGAGCCACAGCGCGTGGTGAAGGCCTTCGCCGACATGGGCATCCCGGTGGACCTCGTCGACGCGCGGGCGGAGTTCCTCGGGGCCCTGAAGGGGATCACGGATCCGGAATGGAAGCGCCAGGCGATCACGGACACCTTCTACTCGAAGGTCTTCGGCCGCCTGGTGCGGGAGTCGGGGGCCAAGTTCCTGCTGCACGGCACGATCCTGACCGACATTGAGGAGACGGTGGCCGGCATCAAGCGCCAGCACAACATCCTGGCCCAGTTGGGGATCGATCCCCAGAAGGCCTACGGCTACGCGGTTGTGGAGCCGCTCAAGGAGCTCCGCAAGGACGGCGTGCGGGAAGTGGCGCGGCTCCTGAAGCTGCCGGCGGTCATCTCCGAGCGCATCCCGTTCCCGGGTCCGGCCCTGGCCACCCGCATCGTCGGGGAAGTGACGCAAGCTCGCCTGAACACGGTCCGGGCAGCCACCGCCATCGTGGAGGAGGAGCTGGCGGACAGCGGCGCCTTCCAGTACCTGGCGGTGCTGCTGAGCGACCGGGCCACGGGCATCCGCAACAACCGGCGCGAGTTCGGTGAGATCATCGTGGTGCGCTGCATCGAGAGCCTCGACGCCCGCGAAGCCACCGCGACCCGGGTGCCCTGGCCGAAGCTCGAGCGGATCTGTGAGCGCATCACGGCGCTGCCGGGTGTGAACCGTTGCCTGTACGACCTGACGCCGAAGCCGCCGGCGACCGTGGAATACGTCTGAGTGCGCAGTTCTGCGCGGTGGCCGCGCGGTCTGTCCGGGTGCTCCGGGTGGGCCGGCTCCGCGGTCACCGCCGGCGGCCGCCGGACGGCCGCCTCGGTAGGTGAGGTATGGTGGGTCGTCGCCGGCCCTCGGGCCGTGGGCCGGTGGATTCTGGCATGCCGCCTGCTAGGGGCCGGTGTTGCCAGAGTGCGATAGCCGGGAGCCTGCGTGTGTTGCGGGCTGCCGGAGTCGGACGCCGCGAGGCCTCCGTGGCGGTGCGGGAGGCAGTGTCTGGTCGGCGATGCCGGGCGTTGGATCCAGTCGGAGTGTGCCTGATCCAAGGCCATAGCAGAGAGGAACGCTGGACGATGAGGCCACAGAACGCGGGGCTCGGAGCGGGGCAGCGGGTTCTGCTCATCCTGCTGTTGAGCGGAATCGGCTGCGCGTTTTTCGCGTCGTGCGTCGCCATGCGTGAGCCGTTGGTGATTCCGCCGGACATCCCAGGCGCGACCTTCATCGGCGACAAGAAGTGCCGGGTGTGCCATCTGCGCCAGGTGCAGAACATGCCGTTGGCCGTCCATGCTCGGCTGACGGTGCCCGGGACGAAGGCTGAGGGTGAGTCGGGGTGCGAAGCCTGCCATGGGCCCGGCAGCCTGCATGCCAAGGCCGCGGCGGGCGAGAAGCACACCACCATCATCAACCCGGGGAAATCGCCGGCGGCATGCTATCGCTGTCATCCCGACAAGGAGGCCGAGTTCAGCCTGCCCCATCATCATCCGCTGGGGGACGGTGGGGTGAGTTGTACCCGTTGCCACGACCCTCACGGCAGGGATATCGCCAAGGGCTCCGCGCTGGCCATGGCCCGTATGAACGACACCTGCCGGGAGTGCCACCGGGAGCAGACCCTGCCGCACGCCTTCGAGCACGAGGCCATGCGCGAGGGCTGCACCACCTGCCACGCCGTTCACGGCTCCATCAACCCGAAGATGCTGACCGAGAACGACAACAACCTCTGCCTCAAGTGCCACGCACAGCGCCAGACCGCGGGCGGGGTGTGGATCGGGACCAGCAACCACACCGGCCGGTTCGCCATCAGCAGCAGTTGCTGGACGGCGGGCTGTCACACGGCCCCGCACGGATCCAACATCAACAGCCACCTTCGCTACTGAAGCCCCAGAGGACAGGGCAGGAGGATCCCGCGCGATGAAGACGTCAACCTGGCTCTGCTCGGCGCTGGTCGGCCTGGCGGTGGCGCTCGCGAGCCCCGCCGCGCCGGCGGCCGAGGCCACGGCGGCAGCGCCCACGGCGGCAGCGCCCACGGCGGCAGCGCCCACGGCGGCAACGCCCACGGCGGCAACGCCCACGGCGGCAGCGCCGGAGGCGGCGGATGAGCTGCACGGCAGCCTCAGCCTGGGGCTGCGCGGGGTGACGGTGGAGGATTCGGAGGGGCTCTACCGCGAGCACCACGGCAGGACGGACGGCCTGGCCGGGGGCGTGGAGGCGTTCAGCCTGCACAACAGCAAGGTCAGCGTCGAGGGCAGCGGTCTGCTGAACGAGGGTGACTACCGGTTGAGCCTGGAGCTGAAGCCGGCCAAGAACTTCGTGGTCTATGCGGGGGCGGAGAATGCGCGGTCCTTCTACAGTGATCGCGGCGGCTACCTGGCAGGGGTGAACCCACGGTCGTCCTACGGTCTGGACGAGGACCTGCGGTTGGATATCGGTCGGCTGTGGGTGAAGGCGGGTCTGCAGGGCGATGACGTGCCCACGGTTCTGGTGGGTTACGAGTATCGCTACCGGCAGGGGGAGAAATCGATGTTGGAGTGGAACCGGGCGGGGGCGATCCCGGCGCAGGTTTACCCGGCCATGAAGGACATCGATGAGGCCGTGCACATCCTGACCCTGGACGTTGAGACCAAGGTGGGCGAGGTCAACGTCGCCGACAACCTGCGCTACGAGATCTACGAGAACGACGTGCGTCGTTCGGATGTCGTCCCGGCGACGGTGGCGGGGACAGCCACCGGTCACACGGTCGACGAAGGGGCCAGCACGAGCGCCCGGTCGAACAGCATCGCCCTGGACTCGTGGGTGACGGACTGGCTGCTGCTGTCGGGCGGCTATATGTACTTCGACCTGTCGGGCGAAGCGGACTACCGGATGGCGACGATGCCGAGCCTGGCCCCGACGGACAAGTACTGGTTCACCAACCAGGTGGACCTCGCCGAGACGTCGCACGTGGCGAACCTGGGTGCCTTTGTGAAGCTGCTGGACAAGCTGACCCTATCGTTGGGCCTGCAGGCCGAGGACACGGGTTCCAGCGCCGAGGGTCCCGTGGACCGCCTGGAGGGGAGCCCGGCGGTCAGTCTGCCGCTGGCCGTGGACACGGCCACCGACTTGGAGAACTACCGGGAGGAGGCGGAACTGCGTTTCAGCGGCATCCCCTGGACCGTGCTCTATGCCAAGGGCAGCCTGGAGCAGGGCGACGTGAACCACCGGGAACAGGAGCTGATGCTGCCCGGGCATGTGCAGGAGATGCTGCGTGACACCGACGAGGACAAGGACCAGCAGCAGTACCGTCTGGGTGGCACGTTCTCGCCCTGCCGGTTCTTCTCGGCCAATGCCTACTACCAGCGGACGGACCGCGAGAACGACTACGACCATGGCCTCGACGAGAGCGCCGCGGGGGTGCCTGACCTGGGCTACTCGGCCTACCTACAGAACCTGAGGCTCGCGAGCGACGAGTATTCGGGTAAGCTCACGTTCCGCTTCACCCGCTGGCTGCGGACCGCGCTGCAGTACCAGCGTTTCGACACGGTCACCGACAACGACACCGAGGCCGGCGTCACGCCCGGGGGCGAGGCCACGGCCAGCGAGTACGGGTCGGACCGCTACAGCGCCAACGTGGTGGTGACACCGGTCGCGCGGCTACTGTTGAGCGCGACCTACGCGTACGAGGACACGACGACCCGTACCGAGGCGGTCCGGGCGCCGGCGCTACTGGCGGAGTACGAAGGCAACGTGCACACGGTACTGACCTCGGCGCAATACACGCTGAGCGCGTGCACCAAGCTGGATTTCTCGTGTCTATACTCACTGGCGGACAATGATCAGGGCAACGGCGGTGGGGTACCCCAGGGGACCGAGTTCCGGCGCCAGGAGCTGCGGCTGGGGGTAACGCATGCGTTCAGCGAGACCCTGACGGGCAAGGTTCAGTACCTCTTCGCTTCCTACGACGACGGCCACTACGACAACGACGCCGGGAGCTATACGGCGCATGGGATCTACACAGCGCTGACCATGCGCTTCTGAAGGATGCGACGCGGCGAGCGCAGCGGGGTATACTGTTCGTCGGTGGGGCACAGGATACGGCATGGCTGAACCGCGGCAGACAGAGCGGGCGGATGGGCGACCGCACCGGGTGTGGATTTCCAACTGGCTAAGCCTGTTGGGCGCCCTGGTGTTTGCCAGCTCTCTGCTGACGGCGGTGTTCTTCTTCCTTGCCGAGCCTCGGGCGCACGGCAACGTCTACTCGATCATCCTGCTGTTCGGGGTGATGCCGGTGGCGGTGTTTCTGGGCCTGGCGCTCTACGTGCTTGGGAACCTCCTGGAGAGGCGGCGGCGCCAGCGGCAGGGGGACGCGTACGTACCGCAACTGACCCTGGGCAGCACGCGCGGCCGGTGGACGACGGCGGCGGTGGCCCTGCTCGGGCTGCTGTACTTCCTCTGCAGCCTGTATGGCTCCTACCGCTCGTACCACTTCATGGAGAGTACCTCCTTCTGCGGGCAGTTGTGCCACGAGATCATGGGGCCGGAATATACGGCCCACAGCCTGTCGCCCCATGCCGGCGTGCGCTGCACGGACTGCCACGTCGGTCCCCGTCCGGAGCGCTTTGTGGCGGCCAAGCTGGCGGGGCTCCGCCAGGCGCGGTTGACCCTGCTGGGCACGTTCAGCCGCCCGATACCGACGCCGGTGCATGACCTGCCGCCGCCGCGGGAAGCCTGCCACCAGTGCCACTGGCCGGAAGACTTCGTGGGCTCGAAGCTCAGGGAGTTCGTCTACTTCCTGCCCGACGAGGCCAACTCCAAGTACTACACATCGATGCTGGTTCACGTCGGCGGCAACCCGCCGGCGGTGGGCGGCGAGAGCGGCGAACAGGCCGGCGCCGGGCCGGGCATCCACTGGCACATGCGCCCGGACACCAAGATCGAGTTCATCGCCACGGACGAGCGTCGGCAGGAGATCCCGTGGGTCCGCGTCACCGACGGCCAGGGCAAGGTGACCGTGTACCGCACCGAAGACGAGACACGCAGCGACGAGGTGCTGCTGGCGACGTATCCCATCCGCGTGATGGACTGCATTGACTGCCACAACCGGGCGGCGCACCGTTTCGCCACCCCGAACCGCATCCTCAACACGGCGATGATCAGAGGCAAGGTCAGTCCGGAGATCCCCTGGATCAAGCGCGAAGGCGTGAAGGTGCTCACCGCCGAGTATGCGACCCGGGCGGAAGCCGATGAGAAGATCGCCAGTGGCCTGCGCAGCTACTACCAGACCCAGCAAGCCGAGTTCTGGGAGCAGAAGCGCGACCTGGTCGAGACGGGGATCGCGGCGTTGCTGGCCAGCTACCAGAAGAACGTCTTCCCGGAGATGAAGGCTGGCTGGAAGGCCAATCCCGACAACATCGGGCACATGGTGACCCCGGGGTGTTTCCGCTGCCACGATGGAAACCACCTGGCCGGGGAGGACAGGCCGATCCGCAAGGACTGCGCCCTCTGTCACGATTTCGTGCGTCAGGGCAAGGGGCCGGAAATTCCGCCCCTGCAGGGCCCGCAGGAGTTCAGCCACTACGGCAAGGTAGGCAAGCTCTGGAAACAGACCCGGTGTACCAACTGCCATGAGTAATGGGGTTGCGGGGCGCCGCGGCGCGAGCGCTCGTGGTGGTGGCGTGGTGATCCATGCCTGACGAGGGTCAGGCCAGTTCAGTAGAAAGGACCTCTCATGACTGCAGACAACCGCCTCCCGAAGGTCATTCTGACGACCCTTGCCGTGCTAGGGGCTGGGCTCACGCTGGGGGCGCGCGCCTGGGCCGCCGAGGCAGCCGACCTGCCAGCCTGGGACAGCGCCAAGCTGGTGTCGTCCGACATGTGTACGGTCTGTCACGGCAAGGATAACGTCGGCAACCAGACTGCCGTTCTGGCCAGCGGGCCGCACGCGAAGGCGGTGGAGGCGCTGAAGTCGGACAAGGCCAAGGAAGTGGCCGCCAAGGCGGGCGTAACCGATCCCGCCACCAGCGGCAAGTGCCTGAAGTGCCACGCGACGGCCTACGGGTTCACCGAGGAGTCGGTCACCGAGGAGATCGAGGCAACGGAAGGGATCACCTGCCAGACCTGCCATGGGCCGGGCGAGGACTACAACCCGAAGGAGCGTCACGACACGGACGCCAAGGTCCAGAAGGCCGTGGAGAAGTACGGCCTGATCATCCCGAATGAGAAGACCATGTGCCGGCGTTGCCACAACGAGACCAGTCCGACCTACGACGCGACCCGCTACACCCGTGCGGATGGCACCAAGGTGGCGTTTGACTTCGAGCAGGCGGTGAAGAAGATCGAGCACAAGGTCAAGAAGGCTGAGTAGGCGACGCTGGCCTGCCTTCAGCGAGTCCGGTTCGGGGAGTGCCCGACGTGCGTCTGTTGCGCCGTCGGGCACCGCTCTGCCGGGAATGGGCGTGGGCGGAGTCCTCCCAGGATGACGGGAACCTGTTGATATGAGACGCGTGCTTCGCGGCTGGCTGGTGCTTTTGGTGTGCGCGGCCCTGACGACGGCGGTGCGGTTGTCGGCGCAGTCCACCGATGCGGACTGTATGAAGTGCCATGGCGACAAGAACCTCGCCATGCAGCGCGAGGGCACGGCCGTCTCCCTGTTCGTTCCCGAGAAGCGCCAGGGGAAGCACCCGCACAGCGAGATGGCCTGCACCGACTGTCACATGGGCTTCGACGCCACCAAGACCCCGCACAAGAAGAAGATCACGCCGGTCAAGTGCACTCTCTGTCACGAGGATGCGGTGCCCAAGCACACCTTCCATCCCCAGCTCGCCAGGGAACTGGAGGAGAAGAAGGCCTTGACGGTGGCGTGCAGCGACTGCCACGGCAAGCACGATGTCGTGTCCTCGAAGGAGCCCGACTCGAAGTTCAGCCCGGAGCGTGTTGCCGACACCTGCACTGAGTGCCATAAGGAGGTGCGGAACAACTATCTGCAGTCAGCGCACGGGGGGTCGTTGGCAGCGGCAGAGGCGTGGGCCCCCAACTGCCTGACCTGTCACCGGAATGGGGTGTCGGACAAGGCCGGGACAGGCGATCCGCTGGCGCTGAAGAAGGAGCAGGAGAAGGTCTGCCTGTCGTGCCACCAGGACAACCCCGAAGTAGCCCGCCGCATCTCGGCGTCGGAGGGGTTCGTGGCGGCCTATGAGAGGAGTGTCCACGGCCTGGCGTTGGGGCAAGGGAATGCCAAGGCCGCCAACTGCGTGGATTGCCATGGCAGTCACAAGATGGCGAAGGGCAGTGACCCGAAGGCGCTGGTGAACAAGGGGCACACGGTCGAGACCTGTGCCAAGTGTCATGGGGGCGTGGCCAAGGAATTCATGGACAGCATTCACGGGCGTGCCATCGCCCGGGGGGTGCGGGACACGCCGGTGTGCACGGACTGCCACGGCGAGCACGAGATTCTGGCGCACACGGACCCGCACTCGCGCGTGTCGACCAAGAACGTTTCGGCCCAGGTGTGTGCGCCGTGCCACAGCTCGATCACGCTGATGTCGAAGTATGGTCTGCGGAGCGACCGTTTCGAGACGTATGCACAGAGTTACCACGGCCTGGCGCTGGAAGCCGGGTCGCTGGCGGTGGCGAACTGTGCCAGTTGCCACGGCGTTCACAATATCAAACCTTCCAGCGACCCGACGTCCACCATCCACAAGGCGAACCTGGCAGCCACCTGCGGCAAGTGCCACCCGGGAGCCAACGAGAACTTCGCGGTCGGTTCCGTCCACAGCACCACCGCCGACCGGCGGGAGCCGATCCTGTACTGGGTCGCCAGCACGTACATCGTGCTGATCACGCTGATCATTGGCGGCATGATCCTGCACAACGTGTTCGACTTCCTCCGCAAGGCGAAGCACCGGATGCTGGTTCGGCAGGGCCTGGTCGTGGAGAAGCACGGCAGCGGCCGCCTGTACCTGCGCATGTCGGTCTCGGAGCGCCTGCAGCACGCGGCGCTGATGTTCAGCTTCTTCGGACTGGTGGTCACGGGTTTCGCACTGAAGTACCCCGACGTGTGGTGGGTATCGCCCCTGCGGGACGTGAGTCCGGTCCTGTTCGAGCTCCGCGGCATCGTCCACCGGATCGCAGCCCTGGCCCTGGTGCTGACCAGCCTCTGGCATGGCTACTACGTGGCGTTCACGCCCCGCGGCCGCCAGCTTGTGCGGGACCTGTGGCCGCGCTGGAAGGACCTGATGGACGCCTTCGGGATGTTCACGTACAACCTCGGCCTGTCGCGGGAGCGCCCTCGCTTCGACCGCTTCAACTACATCGAGAAGAGCGAGTACTGGGCGCTGGTCTGGGGGACCTTCATCATGGTGGTCACCGGGTTCATCCTGTGGTTCGACAACACCTTCATGGGGCTCCTGACGAAGTTGGGTTGGGACGTGGCGCGGGTGATCCACTACTACGAGGCCTGGCTGGCGACGCTGGCCATCGCGGTGTGGCATATCTACTTCGTTATGTTCAGCCTGGACGTCTACCCCATCAACCCGGTGTTCCTCAAGGGGATGATCACCGAGGAGGAGATGGCGAACGACCATCCGCTGGAGCTCGAGCGGCTGGAGCAGGCGGCGCGGCAAGCCCGAGAGGGACAGGCGGTGGACGGGGCGGATGCCGCCACGCCGCCGGGCAACCCGACGGCGTGACGCGGCCGCCGGGGCCCGCGCACGCCGGATCGGCGAGGCAGGCCGGGCGGCAGGGGGACGCCGCCAGGCTCCTGGATCTGACGGAGCACGGGGGGGCTCTTGTCGTTGCTGCCGTGGCACCAACGTCTCGCCGAGCAGTCTAAGAGGAGATGATGCCGGGGGCATCTGGGCCCGCGGCGACCGTCTTGGTAGGGTCCTGGCGGTCCAGGGCGACACAGCCTGGCCCAGCCTGACCCACGGGACGGATCCGGACTGCAACACGACGTCGGGTGGCGCCGGGAATGGTGTCGCTGGCAAAGCAACTGTTTCTGGCGCTGCATCAGCGGATCACAGCCAAGATTGTGATCGCCATCCTCGCCGGGATGGCGGCTGTGGAATTGGTGCAGCGCCAGCTTCTGGACCGTGCTGAGGAGTCATGGCTGCTGGCCGACCTGCGGGCGCAGGCCTTGGCGGCAGCCAAGGCGGTCCATCATGCCTTCACGGCCGGACCAAGGGGCGAACTGGAGTCCACGCCGACAGCGGTCCTGGACATCCTGCGGCAAGCCGGGGATGCCAGCCGGGTGGCGGTGATGGACAGTGCCGGCCGGGTGGTGTTCGCCAGTGGTTCTGAGCCGGGGGGCACACGGCTGGGGATGGGGCCGCATGACGAGAGTCGGGGCCGGGTAGGGGATTCGCATCGGTTCGTGGTGCCGCTTCACGATGCCACCTGCCTGCGGAGCGACCCACCGGAACTGGCCGCGCTGGCCAGCCTGGTGGTGGACCAGGACGATGCCCGCCGCCGTGCACACCTCTACGGGGCCCACCGCGCGCTGGAGTACTCGCTGGGGCTGGCGATGCTGGTCATCTGCGGGCTGGTGCTGCTGGTGGTGTGGGTCGTGGTCCAGCGCCCCCTGGCGCAGCTCATGAGCGCGGTCAGGCGCATTGAACAGGGGGACCTAGAGGTCCACTGCCAGGCGCCCGTCGCCGACGAGTTCGGGCGTTTTGCGGGGGGAGTCAATGCCATGCTGGCTTCCCTGCGGGCCAAGAACCGGGAGTTGCGGGTGCTGCATGAGACGCGGCTGGCCCAAGCCGACCGGCTGGCGACCATGGGGCAGTTGGCCTCGGGGCTGGCGCACGAGATCAAGACGCCACTGCACGGGATCAACTCGGCCCTGACGGTGATCCGGAGCCGGACCACAGCGGAGACGAACGCCATCATCGGCGAGGTCCAGGCCCAGGTCATGCGGGTGGTGCGCACGGTGACCGAGATGCTCACCTACGCGCGGCCGCAGGCGTTCCGTTCCGAGCTCTGCGATGTGCGGCAGGTGGTGAGCCGGGCCCTGGCTCTGCTGAATGCCGACATCCAGGCGCGCGGCATCCGGCTGCTTCAGGAAGTGGCGCCGGATCTCCCCCAGACTATGGTGGACCAGGAGAAACTGCAGCAGGTCTATGTGAACCTGATACTCAATGCCATGCAGGCTGTCGGCCAGGGTGGCCTGGTGCGGGTCAGCCTGTCGTGGGACCGTCACTCGAACCTGCTGGTGAGCTACGTGTCGGACGATGGGCCTGGCATCAGCCCGGAGGCA
>Ga0172375_10006327_pt1 | contig 16684 bp, 23 predicted proteins | sample LakKiv1m_FD_114537 | JGI IMG/M metagenome (GOLD analysis project Ga0172375, IMG submission 114537) | Freshwater microbial communities from Kabuno Bay, South-Kivu, Congo - kab_092012_11.1m | ecosystem: Environmental > Aquatic > Freshwater > Lake | place: Democratic Republic of the Congo...
GGCGCCACGCCCGGGGACGGCTGCTGGAACACGCGCACCTACGCGGACAACAAGCACCCGCACCCAGCGCGTGTCGAGGCCGCTGCTCAGGCGACCTACTACGACCCCGAGACCGGCTGGTGGGACTGATGGCTCGCACCAGGGAACAGGCGATCGCGAGGGCTGGGAAGGCGCTTGCTCAGGGCCTGGCGACGATCAGGGACATGACGCCGCGCGAGCAGGCCGAAGCGGCCTGGACCCCGACGTCGCCGTACTCGGTCGACGAGCTCGAGGACCGCATCCGTGCCCGCCGAGGCATGGAATCGCTCAACCGCGAGGCGGGCGACGGCCGTGGCTGAGTCCTCGCTTCACCAGCTGCTGTCGGTCACGAAGGCCGCTGAGGTTCTCGACTGCTCGCGCGGCCACGTCTACGGGCTCATCGCGGCCGGGAAGCTCCGCGCCGTCGAGACGAAGGCGAAGGGCGCGAAGTCGAAGACCCGCGTCTACGAGTCCGACCTGGCCGCGTTCATCGAGGCCAACACCCGCACTGCGGGCGACCGCTGATGCGTCAGCGCATGACCGCGGCACCCCAGTCCGTAGAGGAGGCGATGGAGCGTGTAGCCGAAGCGATCGCCGATCTGACCACGCTGCAGGTGGAAGCCGCGATCGCCGCCGCGATGAGTGACCAGGTCGAAGCGGCGCAGGCGACCGACGAGCAACCGCGGGGGGCGGACCGGATCTGGTTCTCCACCGCTCAGGCGGCCGGGCGCGCAGGTCGGCACCCTGCGACGGTTCGGGACGCGCTCGAGGCCGGCGTCCTCCACGGCAGTCAGAAGGCGGCCGAAGCGCACTGGCGGATCCACGCCACTTGTCTGGATGCGTGGATCGCCGGTCAGTCGTGCGCGCACCAGGAGGGGGGTGGTGGGTCCACGAGCCGCTGAACGTCCGCGGCGGGACGCGTCCCGCAGGTTCACCAGGTCTTGGCGGCCGCAACCGTCCAGGACATGAAGAAGCCCCCGCAGCTGCAACTACGAGGGCCAGTCCCGAGAGGGAAGAACGATGTCTGAGAAGAACGCTACTACCGCTGCGCCCGAGAGCGCAGCCGAACCGTGCAACGTCCCCAACGTGGGGGAATCATCGGCCTCGTGTCACCGTGCCTGGTGCGGCGTCGACGAGACGTCGCCCGAGGAGCACTACGACCACCACGCCAGCGACTACGTCCACCTCACCGGCGACGGAGAGGTCGACGGTGACGGCTGGTCGGCCTACCTGGTCCAGCGGGAGGGCGAGCCGGTCAAGGTCGACCTCGAGGGCCGCGCGACCGTCGACCTGCCGTGGGAGACATTCGAGATCGAGCTGACCGACCTCGAGACGATCATGCGGATCCTCGACGACCCGCGCGGCCGCGCCGGCGTCGAGCAAATGCTCAGGTGGTTCGACTGATGGCCACGTGGGTGGACGACCTCGACGAGCCGGTGGCTTACTGGCTCACGGACGCAGGCTGGGCGGCGACCGGGCCGGCGACCTGGACGCTCGCTGAGGCTTCTGCGTCGTCCAGGCTGGCGCCGGCGTACGTCGCGCGACTCGTCCGGGTCGGGTACATCGAAGGGGTCGAGGTCGACGGGCAGTGGATCGTCGACGGCGCCTCGCTGGCCGCGTTCATGGTCGGCCGGGTCCCGGCGGCCCCGCTGCTGCGCCAGGTCCTCCTGCGCGGTGGAGACGCCGCGTGCGGGGTCCGTCAGCACTCGGCCGAGGAGCGGGCGCTGTGGCGCGCGAGGGAGTGGGGCTACCTGACGGAGGCGGCCGCCGACCGGCTCTCGTGCCGAGTGCTGGGCATGAGCGTGTGGGAACTCTGGCCGTCGTACGCGGCCTAGCCGGCAACACGAACAGACGCCGCGGTCCCGAGTGCCGGCCGGGACCGCGGCGTCGCGCTCTACTCCTGCGACTCGGTGAGCCGAGCGAACTTCCATGCGCAGTGGCTCGGGCGCCGCCGGCCGCACCCGCGACCTCGAGGTCCCTCCACAGGGCGAGCCGGGGCCCCTTCCGTCATGTCCGACCCCTCGCCCACACTGGCCCATGCGGCGCAGATGCCCAGCAAGCACCCGTGACGCCAACTGCCCGCGAAGCTCTGGACGGGAACTCCGCGGGCAGCACCCCCGAACGGGATGGCGAACGCAATCCCATCGATCGACGCTACGCCTGCCCTGTCCGGTCAGCCACGATGTCTAGGCCAGCGGCGTCCGGGCGCGCCGCGGCGAAGCATCTTGGGGATCAGGCTCACGTGCACCCCGAGCAGTTCCGCTGCTTCGCGATGCGTCAACCACTCCGCCCCAGACACGCCCGGAGGCTACCCACCCATGCGTCCTCCCAATCGGCCTCCTGTGACAGCCAACCATGTGGCCCGATGTGACTACATAGATTTAGCCGTACGGATCAATGTAGAATTCGCCACAGTCACGTGGATTGTTTTCTCAGTACGTAGATGACTACTCTTGCTGGCATGACCCGTATCACAGAGGAGGACCGCCGTGCTGGTTGACACCGACAACATGGTTAGCGTCACCGAGGCCTCCCGCAACGCTTCGCAGCTCTTTCGTCGCGCCGCCGACGAGAGCGCGACCTTCATCGTCATGAACGGCAGCAAGCCAACCGCGGTGATCAGTGGCCTCGACAACATGGACCGATTGAGCAGACTCGACGAACTCGAAGAGGATCTGCGACTGCTGAGCATCGCCCTCGTGCGCATGCTTACCGACGACGGGGTCCGCCACGACCTCGACGATGTCGCCTCTGAGTTCGGAGTTGACCTGGACGAGGAGTGATCTGACCCGTGGCGACCGTGAAGCTGACCTCCGCTGCCAAGGAGGACGTGCGCGACCTCGATGGAGCAGCGCGCAAGAAGGTCCTCAAGGCAATGAGGAAGCTCGAGACCGAGCCCGAGCAACGTGGTCAGCCACTCGGCAGCAATGCCAAGGGCAACCTCACGTCGTTCCGCAAGCTCGTAGTCGGCGATCGGGAGTTCCGCATCGTCTACAAGATCGAGAGCGACGGTGAAGTCGTCGTCGTTTGGGTCGTAGGCGCTCGCGCCGACGCGGAATGCTATGACCTGGCCGTGTCGCGCCTCAAGCTGTACGCGAACGACAAGGTGCTGGCGGCAGAGCTCGAAGAACTGCTGGAGCAGGCCTGGGCACCGCGCCGCTAGGCGCATCCGATCCACAGGACCACCCCGACATCCCGCAAGGCGTCGGGGTGGTTCTCGTTTCGCACCCATCGCTCAGCCTCTGAAGCGCGGGCGCCGTCAAGACGGTAGGCATGCGACACTCGCGGCCGTGAGTAGAGTCGAACGCTGGGAGCGTCGCGCCGAAGTACCGCTGCTGCTGCTCGCCCTGGCCTTCGTCGTCGCCTACGCCTGGCCCGTCCTGCACCCCGACGTCGACCCGAGCTTGCGCCAGACGCTGACCTTGCTCTCGTGGACGATCTGGGCGGCCTTCGCGGTCGACCTGGGCATCCGGCTAGCGCTCGCCGAGCACCGGCGCCGGTACGCGTTGAGCCGCTGGTACGACGTCGCGCTCGTACTCCTGCCAGTGCTCCGGCCGCTCCGACTACTCCGACTGCTAGTGCTGGTTCGGATCCTGGACCGATCGGCGGCCAGCAACCTTGCAGGTCGCGTCCTGATCTATGCAGCGAGCGTCGCGGTCATGGCCGTCGGGCTGGGCGCCCTCGCTGTGCTGGACGTCGAGCAGGACGCGGCCAGCGCGAACATCACAACGTTCGGCGACGCGGTCTGGTGGGCGTGCACGACCGTCACGACCGTCGGCTACGGCGACCACTACCCAGTCACCACCGAAGGACGCGTGGTCGCCGCAGCGCTGATGATGGTCGGGATCGGGCTCGTCGGGACCGTGATGGCGTCGGTCGCGTCGTGGCTACTCGCCCGCATCGACGACCAGCGCAACGAGTCTCCGGCCTAGAACCCTCCCGACAGAGCCTGCAGACGAGCCACCTCGGCGGCCAACGCGGCGGCGCTGATGGTCTCGGTGACCGTGATCGGCCGCGCCTGCGCGATCAGCGCGTTGAGCAGGTCGAGCTTCTGGTTCGTCATCACCAGCTGCTGCGAAGCGGCGGCGTACTCCTGTCCGTACCCCGCCAGCCCTGCCTGCGTCTGCAGGGCACCGGTGAGCCGCGCACGCTCAGCGAACAAGGCCGCGTAGTCGTCGACTTCACCTGCCGCGAGCATGTCGCGGATCTGCGCGTTGTCGGCCTCACGCAGCAGCGTCTCGAGCGCCTCGGGCGACAGGTTCATCCCGGGCTGTGACAGCTCGGCGATGATCGACGACCGCTCACGCAGGCCCGCGATGTCACCCTCGAGCGCACCCCGCCAGCCGCTCCCCGCCCCGCCTGCCCACAGCCCGCGCTGCTGCGTCCGGCTGAACACCTGGCTCTGGAACTGCGCGGTCGCCGCCTGCCCGAGTCGGTCCATGTTCGCCTCGACGGAGGCGACCATCTGCTGTGCGGCGTCGACCTGTGCCTTGGCGGCGTCGGTGGCCATGTCCCAGGCGCGCTGCTGCCCGTCGAGCACCGCCTCGGCGCGCTGCTCCGCCTTCCGCAGGGCGCGCTCCTGCTCGGCATAGAACGCCTCAGCCGCCTCGGCTGCCTGGGCGAGAGCCGCCTCGCTGGGGGAGTTGTCGACCACGCTGTCGAACTCGAGGCTCGTGCGGCGCTTCCGCTTCCGCTTGTCAGCCGATCCACCGCCAGCGAGGCGCATCGCGTTCGCGGCGTCGAAGAACTCGAGCCCATAGTGGTCGACCGCGGCCGCGCGGATCACGTACTCCTTGTTCGACAACCACGCCGGGATCGAGTCCGAGGTGCTCGTCCCCGGCCCGAGAACCAGCCCGCCGGCGGCCCTCCGCGGCGTGCGGTCCGGGAAAGCGTCCGTGACACTGCGAACGACCTTGTACTGGGTCGTGATCGTGAAGATCCTGTCCTTCGTCGCCTCGTCGAGGCGGTTACGGAACGCGATCAGGTCCGCGATCGCCTTCATCGCCCTGAGGTCGAGAGTCGTCGCCTTGCTGTTGGGGACCTTGGTGGTGGCGTCGATGTAGTTGTCGATCGCCTTCTGGCCGCGCCTCCACGCCCTGTTCGCCCGATCGATCTCCTCGTCGGTGGCGTTCGCCAGCTGCTTCATCCGCAGCGCTCCAGCAGGCCCCGCAGCCTCCAGTGATGCGATGAGGCCGTCGTCGAGGCCGTTCTTGGCGGCCCTCTTCGCGTTGGCCGTGAAGTTCTCGAGCGCCTCGGCGGACTTCTCCTGCTCGCGCAGCCACTCGCCCAGCGAGACCTTCGCGTCGTCGAGGGAGTCGCCGTAGGCCAGGAAGTCGCGAGCGGTGTCGCCGGCGGCCTTCTTCGCCTCCTTGAGGGCCTCGGCCTGCTTCTTCGTCAGGACCGCAGCGCCTTGCATCTTGTCGCCCATGCGGCCGGCAGCATCGGCTACCAGGTCACTGGCCTGCGCCTGGAGCTTCGCCTCGTTGGCGGACTTCGCGACAGCCTCGTCGTACTGGTCGAGCTCCTTGCGGAGGCTCTTGAGACGGCTCTCGGTCAGCACTCCTTGCTCGACCAGGCCGGTGAGGAATTTCTCGGCGACCTCCGGGCCGGCACTGTTCGCGAGGTTTGCCAGGGACTCGTCGAAGAGGTCGATCTCCGCGCGACCTTCGCGCAGGTCTCGCGCCTCGAGCCCGAGGCCCTTGAGCGGGCCGAGGACGGTGTCGTTGAAGGTGTTGAGTTTGCCCGGGTCTGTGACGCGGTCGATGGAGTCGCTAAGGGAGTCGAACTCCTTGCCGAGGGACACCGAGAAGCCCGCGTCGCCGAGCTTCTGGAAGTCGAGCATCCGGCCGGTGAGGTCCTCGACCCCCGGCAGCGTCTCGTCGGTGGCACGCTGGAAGGCCTTGAGCCCCTCGGCAGCGACCAGCATCACCGTCAGGCCAGCGCCGGCTTTCGCGAGCCCGCGCATGGCCTTCCCAGTGCGGCTGCCGCTGGCATCCAGCGCGTCCATGGCCTCGCGGGTGTTGTTGATGCCTTGCACGAGCTTCGACCCAGCCCAGATGGACCCGCCCACGATCGCCGCGGCGCCCATGATCGAGGTCGTCGCGGTCTGCACAGACAGCGGCAGCTCGTTGTAGGCGTTGACGACTGACGTCAGCCCCTGGGTCAGGCTGCGGAGCATGCCCTGCGAGCCGCTTCCGGACCCGATGAGCGCCGTCTCGAGGGACCCGGTCAGGGCCTCGACGTCGCCCTTGAGGTTGTCGAGCTTGGTCGTCGCGGTCTCGGCCGCGAAACCGGAGTCGTCGACCTGTGAGATCCACTTCGCGATGCCGTCGGCGCCGTTGTCGTAGATGATCGCGGCCGCGCGGACGGCGTCGGAGCCGAAGATCGTCTCGAGCGCCATGGCGCGCTGCTCGTCGGTCAGGTCCTTGAGCCCGGACCGCAGCTGACCGGCGAGCGCGGTCATCCCGACGAAGTTGCCCTGGGCGTCGAATGCGTTGATGTTGTAGGCCGCCATCGCGTCGGCGGCGGCCTCGCTGTTCGGGGTCAGCGAGGCGAGCATCGTCTTGAACGACGTGCCGGCGTCCGAGCCGAGGAGCGACTGCTCCGCCATCGCTGACAGCGCCCCGACGGTCTCCTCGAGAGAAAGCCCGGTCTGCGCGGACACGGTCCCGGCCTGCTTGAGGGCCATCACCATGTCGGACACGTCGCCCTGCGCCTTGCCGGCGCCAGCTGCCAGCAGGTCTGCGACATGCGCGGCCTGGTCGCCGCTCAGCTTGAACTGCGCGAGCGCACCGGCCGCAGCCTCGGCGGCGTCGGCTACCTCCATTTCGCCGGCGGCCGCGAGGTCGAGTGCCCCGGTCAGGCCGCCGGCGAGGATGTCCTGCGTCGACAGGCCGGCCTTGGCGAGGTTCTCGATTCCGGCTGCGGCCTCGCTCGCGGAGAACGCTGTGTCGGCGCCGGCCTCGAGCGCGGCTTCGCGCAGCGACTGCATGCCCGACTCGGTCTCGCGGGTCGCGGCCTGGACCTTCGACATCGACTCGTCGAAGTTCGCAGTGGTCGCCACCACCGCGCCGAGTCCGACCGCGGCAGCGAGTCCGACCTTGCCAGCCCGGTCTGCAAGGTCGTCCTGGGCCTGGGCTGCCTCAGCCGCGGCCTTCTTGGCCTTCGACATCGCGTCGTCGGTGGCCTTGCCCGCCTTCTGCGCGGTCGCGATGTACCCCGCCGCGTCCATCGAGAGGACGACCTTCACAGACCGGACATCGCTCATCGACAACCTCCTAAGGAGTGCACGGCTGTCACCCGGCGGTGGTGGCCGCGCGCAGCTCCTCGCGTGCGTCGGCGAGCTCGTCGGGGATGTCCTCGAGTCGTGCCTGGTTCCACGCGATCGCAGTCCGTGCGCTCTCCGGCGTTCGCATTCCGGTACGGACTTCCTCCTCAGCCCGCACGATGCCCGTCTCCAGCTCGACAACCGCCGCCTCGAGCTCGGCCGCCCGCTCGCGCGCGGCCGCCGCTCGGGAGGCGTAGACCGGTGCGGGGGCCAGTCCGGCCGGCCCGACCACGTCCGGGTAGCAGTCGGTCTCGGAGATCTCCGAGGCGTGCGGACGACCGACAACCAGCACGGTCGGGTCCTCCCCCTTCGCCATCGCGGCGACGACGGCGTGCCGGACCTCAGCTCGTGCGAGCTGCACCTGCAGTCGGTGGCTCTTCGGGAGCCACGCCGGCACCGCGCCGGTGTCGATGACATGGCTCGAGGACCGCTGAGCGCGAGCGAGTTCGATCTGCGGCACGTACGGGCCGTCGTGCTCCTCCAGCGCGGCCAGCAGCTCACCGGTGCGTGCCTGGTGTGCAGCGAGAGCCTTCCGCGCCGGGACGAGCTCGTCGACCTCGAGCACGACCGCGGCCGCGGCCAGCCACTGCTGCTCAGCGGCACGGACGCGCTGCTCCTGGGCGGCGACGCTACGGCCGGTCACCTCGACCTGGTCGCGGAGCTCGCGGAGGTGGGCCGGCCAGGTCGCGGCACGCTGCGGGTCGTCGAGCAGCTCGTCGCCCGACACCGCCTCAGCGGCAGCGACCTCGCCCTCGGCGTCGGCGAGGCGCTTGCGCCACTGCGCGAGGACCTCACGGGCCTCGACGACCGCTGCGGTGGCGTCTGCGGCCACGGAGGCCGGGGTGGGGGTCTTCGTCACCACGAACGTCTCCGATCAGTTCGCGATGCGAACGGTCAGGGGCCCGCTGGGCGCGCCCTTCGTGGTCAGGGCGTGGCCGTACAACTGGTTGCCGGACGCGGTCCCGGAGAGTGCGTTCAGGGCGGTGATGTAGATCGGGTCGCCGACAGCGGCGACCGCGAAGCCGACGACGAACTCGTGGCCGCCGTCGAACCAGGCAGAGCCGTATCCGTGCGGGTTGCCGCCCCCTGCGTTGTACGCGGCGTTGATGGTGCCGTCCTGGTTGGTGGGCGACACGTCGGTCTTCGCGACGTCGGTCGCGGCAACGGCGTTCAGGCCGCCGATCCGGAGCGGGGCCCCGGCCTTGGTGCCGGCGGGCATCGGCACCGAGACCTTGTCGCCGGCGCGGAACTTCTCGTTGGTGCTCATCAGGACTCCTTGGACTCAGCGATGGGGCGCCCCCACGGGGTTCGCGTGGGCTTCTCCTGCTCGGTCACCCGCTCGTACTCGACGACCTCGTGATGCAGCACCCCGTCGATCACCTGGGTCTTCTCGGGATGCGGGAAGGATGTCGACCTGGCCGGCAAGGTGGCCGCCTGCGGACCTGCGACCTCGGCGATCGGGCGACCCCAAGGGGTCTCGGTGCGGGGGCCGTTCCTGACCAGGTTCCACCGGCTCGCCGCCTCCCGAATCGACGCCGTGGTCGCAGTCGACTCCTCGTCGATCCGCTGACCCACGACCGCAGCTGACTCGAACGGCAGACCGACCTCGAACATCAGGCGAGCCGCCTCCTCGGCGCTGCGGTCGCCCAGCCCAGCGGACTTGAACTGCATTGCCGCCCGCTCACGCGGGGACTTCTCCTGAATCGTCATGCCCGGTCTCCTCGCCTGCGCTCGAGCTCCTCAGCCACCGACACGGGATCGATGAACATCCGTCCTCCCTCGATGACCGCCGAGAGCCGCCCTTGACGCGCCAGGTATCGCACCTGCCGAGCCGACTTCAGGCCCAACTTCTCGGCGGCCACCGCGGTGGCCCACCACCGTGTGGGTGCCTCCGACTCTGGCCCGTCCGACACCTGGGGAAGTTCCCCACTTCCCTGTGAGGAAGTCCGCTCCCAGAAGCTCTGAGCCGACGCCCGCAACTGCGCGGCCGCATGCGAGTACCGGCGCGCACTGCCGGGATCGTCCAACGCCATGAGGTCGCGAGCACGACGCCGGAAGATGGGCCCGAGCTTGGGTTCGATCGCCGCGGCCACCATGGGGTCGATCACCGCGAACCGCGGGGTCAACTGGTCCTCGCTCACGGCACCCCCGCCAAATGCCGACGCTCAACCAGAGCGTCGAGCCGGTCCGTTAGCGCATCGACATCCACCGCCGCCACGTCGCCCGGCCCAGCGACTACCTCCAAGACCAGGTCCGTCGTGTCGATGACGTGCTGGTCCTCGTACGTCTCCGCCATGAACGCCAGCAACCGCCACGGCTCAACTCGCGCGCGCCACACCCAGCCTTCGTCGAAGCGGGCTGCGAACCACAACGCCACGTCCAGGTTCGACGTCCAGCACATGCCCTCCGCGCCCGCCTCATCCGACCCTCGGAACAACCACAGGGGCTCCTCCGGCGCCGCGGCCGGCTCGAACTCGTGCGTGTAGCCCGCTGCGCGGAACAGCGCGACCCACCGCTCGCGCGGCAGCACGGCCATCGGCCACGGCGTGGCATCCCACGCACGCGCCACGAACTCCACCGCCACCGCCGGCGCCAATCGGCCCGACCGCAGCAGCTCCGCCATCACCACGGCGGCGCACGGCTCGTCGACCGCGAACACCGTCCGCACCAGCTCGTCGTGCTCCCTGGTCATCACGACCCCCTCAGCAGCGCGCGCCGCTCAGCCGTCGCCGTCGACTTCTCCGTCGACCACCACGCCTCTGGCTCGACAGCGCACGACACCCGCCACCCCAGCAGCACCAGCGCGCCCTGCAGCGCGTTCCACGCACCCACCGCAGCAGCGGGCGGAGCCCACGCGGGCCACGCTCTGTCGGTGGTCGCCGTTACGGTCACAAGGCACCACCACCGACTGCGGAGGCACCCATGACTGACTTGGACAGCAACCAGTGGACTGACCAGGACGGACCGCTACTCGCAGCATTCGCCCGCGCATCCCGTTCTGACGACGGCAGGCTCCTGCTCGAAGATGCCACCCGCGACCTCGGCGTCCGGGTCCGCGACGTCATGGCCTCCTTCGACACGCTGAAACGAACCGGCTTCCTCGACGCCCACTTCTCGCACGACAACAGTGGCGAGTTCAGCCACATCCGACTCACCGAGCGAGGGCTGCGCCAGACCCGACTGTGGCCCACCCCCGAGACCGCGCTCGACCGGATGATCGCAGCGCTCGAGGCGATCGCCGACAACACCGACGAGGACGAGGACACCCGCACTCGAGCCCGCAAGATCCTCGACGGCCTGGGCGGCGCCGGCCGCCAAATCGGGATCTCGGTGGCCGCAGCTGCCATCGGAGGCCAGATCCCCGGCGTCTGAGCACCGCCCGCGGTCACGGGATCCACGTCATCCCCCAGTCGTGGTCCGGGAACACGTCCTGCACCGTCACGATCTCGTTGACCACCGGCACCAGCTCGTCACCTATCAGCGGGCGCAGCGCCAACGCGAACGACATCGCGACGTCGTCATGCCCCGCCCGCTCCGGCACCGCGATCCGCATCGCCCCACCATCACCGATCGCGTACTCCAACGCCCCCAGCTGACGCAGCAGCGACGGATGCCGCGGCAACACCAGCCGGCCCTGCTGCATCAGCAGCTTCATGAACCCGAACAGGTCCTCCTTCGTCCGCGACGTCGTGTGCTCCGGCACCACCACATCCACCCCGCACACCTCCCACAGCCGCCGCGCCAGGACCTGCGTCGGCATCGCGCCGACACCGTTCGTCTCCGCCGTCACCTGCTGGAAGGTGAACCCGCCGGGGCCGGCGAGCTCCTCCAGCCGGTCGATCCACGCGTCGTAGCCCAGCCCGAACCGCTCCTCGACGTACGCCACCCAGAACCGCGGCCGCCCCCGGTCGTCGACAGCCCCATCGCCCGCGGCCCGGGCGATCACGGTCAGCGCGTGCGCGTCGCGCGCCATGCCCCAATCGACGCCACCCACCACACCACCGAGCGCAGCCGCGGCGCCCTCCGCGTCGACGTCGACCAGGTCAGGCTCACCATCGTCGCGCGTTGCCGACTCGAGTTCCGCCGTCGTGAAGTACGCCCCCTCGGAGTCCATCCACTCCGCCAGGTACTCCCGCCCGAACACCACCGGCGTCTCGCGCTCACGGATCCGCTCGAGCAGCTCCTCATCGACCAGCGGCGACGTGATCGACGGCCAGTGCCACGCCGCCTGGAACCCGTCCGGCGACCCCATCGCCAGACCCCACATCACGCGGAAGAAGTGATCCGCCGACCCCCACGGCGACGACGACAGGATGACCCGCGACCCCGGCCGCGCGATGATCGCCGGCTCCGCTGCGCGCCAGATTTCCGGGTCGATGAACGCCGCCTCGTCGAGGATCAGCAGGTCGATCGACCAGCCGCGGATCTGCGCCGCCGACGCCGGCACAGCCCGGATCACCGACCCGTTCGACAGCGTCACCGCCTTCGACGACTCGTCCACCACAGCGCCGGCCAGCAGCGGCGACCCCAACGCGAGGGCGGCCACCGTCTCCAGCAGACGCTTCGCCGCGGTGTCCCCCGCCGACACGATCAGCACCGACTGCCGGGCCTTCGAGAACGCGTGATGCAGCGCGAGCACCGCCAGGAGCTGCGACTTCCCGACCTGACGGCCCGCGCAGATGATGCGGTACCGCGCCGGCGAGACCGCGACCTCGTGCTGGTGCGGCCACAGCTCGGTGCCGAGCAGGATCTTCGCGAAGACCCCCGGGTCACGGCGGGCCTCCGCCAGCTGCTGCAGGGTCGGCGACGTCATGCGTCACCCCCGCCGAGCGCGTCCGACCACCCGGGCGGCAGCTTGCCTTCGACCTCGAGCCGCTCGAGCTGCGCCATGATCCGCGCGACGTCGGCGTTCGCCGCCTGTCCCTGCGCCACGTCCTTGCCCAGCTTCGCCCTGGCCAGCGGGTTGAGCCCCAATCGGTTCCGGCCCGAAGCCGCACGCGCCTCGGCACGGTGCAGCGCGAGCTCGGCCGACCGCACCCGCTCGTCACCCGGGTCCGGCACCGCCTCGTCGGCACCGACTCGGCCGCTGAGGTACTCCTCGAGCAGCTGCACCCGCGCCTCAGCACGAGCCCAAGCCCACAGCTCCGGCCGGTACGCCGGTGCCTTGAGGTAGCCGAGCGCCGGGTCGTCGAGCATCAGGTCGACGAGGTCCTTCGCGAGCGGGTCCACCCGCCGCGGCGAGTACGCGCCGTGCTTGGCCGCCAGCTCGTTGCCGGCCTCGACCTGCCGCCCGACCGTGTTGCCCGGCTGGAACGGCGGACGCTGCCCCTCGAACTCCGGCGACCACTCGGCCGGCTCCTCCTGCCCGGTCACGCCGACACCTCCGCCCCGGACGCCGCGGCGAGCAGCTCGGCGCCCGCGGACACCAGCTTGCGCACGGCCGGCGGCGTCTCCCCAGGCTGTGCCGCGACCGCGGCCAGGGCATCGACGAGACCGGCGACGTCGAACCGGGCGAGGACCTCACCGACTGTCGGCGCCGGCGGACGGTGGCAGTCACAGACGCACGGCATCTCACCCCACGCGCCGCGACACCTGGCGTGCTGCGACGGCATGGCGTCGAGGCCGCACCAGCCGGACCGGAAGCCGCTCACGACCCGCCACCCTTCGCCCTGCGAGCAGCACGCCGCTCGAGCTCACGCACCCGACGACGGCGAGCACGACCGCGGCGCTGCTCACGCGCACGATGCCGATGGCGCGGCCACCCGTCACCGGTCCGCGCCCGCGGACCGACCCCGACGGATTGCTCCTCCGCGCTCATGCGCGTCCCGTCCCAGACGTGACGCCTCGACCGGTCACACTCAAGGCATGAACGATGAACCCGACCTGGGCATGTGCGCCGCCGCCGGCTGCTTCAAGCCCGCCGACACGATCGGCCTGGCCACGATGACCCTCAACCCGCTCGTCGGCGCCGCACCCGAGGACGACCCGCTCGTGCTCGAGGTCCCGCTGTGCCTCATCAAGCACGCCCACCTGCTGCGCATGGGCGTCACGCACTGCGACTTCGACAGCCGCATGGGCGACTGACCCCGACGGGACTATAGGTCCCGTGGCCACCACATCACCGCAGGTGAGAGCCCTGCTGGTCACACCCTGGTCACAACCTCCAGCACCCGACAGCGACCTCCCCCGGCAGACGAGCACACGACGCGTCTTCCATGGGGTCGCCGCGTTGCGGCGTCGTCCATGGGCTCGTGACTGGCTCGCGGCGTCGTTCCTGCCGATCGAGCTCAGCGCGACGGTCGACCACTCGCGGGGTGCTCGTCGTTGGACTGCTGGGCCGACTGCATCTCCCCGCTCTCCCCCACTTTCAGTGTGGGGGGAGATCGTGAGGGGTAGGGCGCGTGAGGGTCGTGGGGGGGTGCGTGAGGGGTGGTTGAGCGTGGTGCGTGAGGGGCGTGGGGGGTGCGTGGACTTCGCGCCGTCGTGGGGGTGCGTGAGGGGGTGCGTGAGGGTCATGTTCCGGTCCTCGTGATTCGGAAGTAGCGGTGGGGGATGGAGGCTCGGGTGTCGCCGTCCTTGCGGTGCATCCGGCCGTCCTTGACGTGCTTTTCGAGGCGGCGGCGGGCCTTCTCCCGTTCGCTGTCGGTGGGGTTTTCCGTCTCGCAGAGTGCGCGGGCGGCGTCGACGGCGGTGATCCCTCCGATGCTGCTGCCGGCCAGTGCGAGGAGGTCGACGGCGTGGAAGATGCTGGTGCGCCCGACGGCGTGGTCGTGGAGCAACCGGAGGGGGCCGACGGGCTCGGATGGCTGCTTGACGTGGTGGAGGTTCACGATGGCGTCGCCGGGTGCGCCGGTGAGGATGAGGACGGATCCGGCGCCGCCGGTGATCCAGGTGCTCCCGTAGACGTCGTCGAGCGTCGGGTGGGTGGCCTTGGCTCCGGACAGGGCCTTGCGGTTGTGGTGGAGCTCGACGACCTGGACGCCGTCGGCGATGGCACGTTGTCGCGCGCGGTTCCATCCGGCGCCGACCTCGTCCTCGGAGAGCTTGAGTGCCGCGTCCTTGAGGCTGTCGACGATGACGGTGTCGGCGTCGTACTCGGCGCACATGCGGGCGAGGACGTCGGTGTGCTTGGCCAGGTCGAAGGGCGGCGGCCCCTTCCAGATCGTGAGCATCTCGTCGAGGTGGGGGCGCTGTTCCTCGGTGACCATGCGTCGCATCGAGCGGGCGATCTGCTGGGGGCGGTCCATGGCGAGGTAGAGAGTGCGGCGGTTGCCCGGGGTGATCGGGTAGCCGAGCAGCTCGTGGAAGCCGGCTACACCGCAGCGGCCGAGTGTGAGCTGCTGGCCGAGGGTGCTCTTCCCGAGGCCTTGCCCGCCGACGATGAGGAGGCTCTCGCCGTCGGCGAGGAGCACCTCGTCGCCGCGGCCCCACAGGCTGGTGGGTGCGTCTGGGGCGTCGAGGATGAACGCGCCGCCGGTCGTCGAGCCGGCTAGGCGGCTGAACGCCTCACCGCCGGCGTCGTTCGAGAGCTGCGCGCTGCCGGCGCTAAAGCGCACGGCGGCATCGTTGATGTGCTCGACGGCGTCGCCGAGGTAGGTGTCGGCGTCGTCGAGGTCGCCTGCGTACCCGAGGGACGCGAGCTTGGTGCCAACCGTGACGAGTGCGCGAAGCTTGGCCTTCTCCAGGACGATGCCGGCGTAGTGGGCGGCGTTGGCGACACTCGGAACCTCAGCGATGAGGGTGTGCAGGTACGGAGCGCCGCCAACGATGTCGAGCTGGGTGCGCCCGCGGCGATCACCAGGACGCCGGGCGAGCTCGTTCGCGACCGTGATGGCGTCGATGGGCTGACCGGCGGCGTGCATGTCGACGATGACCTGGTGGATCGTCTCGTGGGCAGGCTGGTAGTGGTCGGCGGGGGTGATGAGGGTGGCGACGTCGTCGATCGCGGCGGGGGCTAGGAGCATGGCGCCGAGGCAGGCGCGTTCGGCGTCGTCGTCCTGGGGTGGTCGGCGGGCCGCGGTCGGCTCGGTGAGGGTCACTCGCGGCCACCTCGAGTCCCGTCGGGGCTGTACTTCACCATGCAGGGCGCGCAGACACGCCCGACGATGGTCGTCTCGGCGACCGCTATGCGGATGTAGAGGGTCGCGACCGCGCGGGCGCAGCGACCGCACCCTGTCGGGAGCAGTCCCTGAACGCGCAACTGGAGGTCGAACCCGGGGCCGGCGCAGCGGGCCTCACAGACGAGCAGACCCGGCACGGCCGAGTCCCAGCGCTGCGGCTGGGGCGCCGACGCGGACAGGTGCTCGCACGTCACGTGCGGTCCGGAGGTGAGCTTCACATACGCGCGGACGAACCAGCTGGCGAGCGGGTCGTCGGACATGGGTGCGTGCTCGTCGAGCTCGGTGAACTGCTGGCCGGAGCGAGCAGCCGCCGCGGCAACCCCACGCTCGGTGTCGCGCGCGGCGGCCTTCTCCTGGTCGGCGAGAAAGCGCCGGCGGGCGCGTGAGCGAGAGGTCATGCGTCGACACCGCCCGGTACGAGTTCGAGGTGGCGGGGCGCGCGCGGCTCTCGGTTCGCTGTGAGTTCACGCCACCACGCGCTGACAGGGCCGACGCGGCCACGCAGATCGAGGTGCAGGGCGCGCGTGCGCCATGCACTGCGGATCAGCTCGGCGACGCGCAGATCGACGTCGTCCGGGTGGTGCTCGACGTCGACCACGACGCAAGCGCCGACGGGCAGGGCGTCGAGGCTGGCCGCCTCGGTGACGCAGTCCCTGCCGGGTTCGACACGGAGCACGATGGTCCAGGTGATGGTGGGCCGGTGCGGTTGAGGCGGCGGGACGATCGCCATCACTGGCACCGCCTCACGCTGGTGGCCGACACGACGAGCGGGGTCGACGCACCCGCCGTGCCGGCGCTCGCGGGGCCGTTACCGGCCGGGGAGGTGACGGACGTTGCTGGACGCGTCGACGGTGTCGTGGGCACACTCATGAGCGAGGGCTCCTTCGGTGAGGTCGATGGAGTGCTGGGCGGGCGCCGGTGATGTGGAGTCACCGGCCTCGCTGTCGTCTGGGGCGATACCGAGCTGGGCGAGTAGCGCCGCGGTCGGTATGCGGACGTACCGGCCGACATGCAGCATTGGGAGGTGGCCCTTGTCGAGGGCGGCCCGGATGGCCTTCTCGCCCTCGCCGGTGATAGCGGCGAGCTCGGCGACGGTGAGCCACGGCTTCTCGCGCGGGTCCGGGAGCCGCGGCCGGTCGTTCATGACGCCGCCTGCTTCGAGGGGCGGGGCGGCAGGCTGGCGTCACACAACGCCTTCATTCGGCGCGCGCTTACGCCA
>Ga0172375_10006328_pt1 | contig 16683 bp, 12 predicted proteins | sample LakKiv1m_FD_114537 | JGI IMG/M metagenome (GOLD analysis project Ga0172375, IMG submission 114537) | Freshwater microbial communities from Kabuno Bay, South-Kivu, Congo - kab_092012_11.1m | ecosystem: Environmental > Aquatic > Freshwater > Lake | place: Democratic Republic of the Congo...
CGCGTGGGTTCGAATCCCACCTCTTCCGCCATATCGAGATGTAGCGCAGTTTGGTAGCGCGCTTGGTTCGGGACCAAGAGGTCGTGGGTTCGAATCCCATCATCTCGACCATATAAGAAGCATTAGTCTAATACAATTTGTATTAGGCTTTTTTCTTTGCAGAAAGGGTGTTTTCTTCCTAAATTCGTAAACGTCAAATATTAACACTCTAACAATTTGGAGTGTATTTTTGTATCCTATGAGCATGAAACGAGGAAAAACGACATGGGAAAACATTATACAGACAGAGATCGACTCGATATGGTCAAGAAATACAGGTTATCAGGACTAGGCTTAAGTGAGTTTGCTAGGCAAGAACACATTAATAGATCAACACTTAAAGACTGGGTCGCAGCCTACAATCACTTACAAGGTGACTTCATACGACTCGATAACCTTGAAACAAAACAAGGCACACTCATCGATGAAGTTGACATGAGAATGAACATGCTTAAAGATAATGAGATCACGAAGAAATCGACACACTTCACACGGTTTGATCATAGTATCGTGGTGATAGAGACAAAAGAGATGAAGATCACGACATCGCTTGAACAAGCCTTAAAGATTGTAGGACTGATCTATGATCGATTATAGAGGGATTGAGAAGATCTACTTTTACACCAAAGAGATCGATATGAGAGCTGGGATGCATAAATTTCAAATCTTACTGTGCTGTAACTTCACACCAGTCGAGATGATGCATACCCTATTTGTCTTTTGTTCAAAGGATAGGAAGACGATTAAAATTTATTATGAGGATGACTATGGGACATGGTTACTCATCAATAAGATTAATTTTACGAAGTTTAAGTGGCCAGAGGTGACTAAAAGTGGTGGCTATCAAGTCTCTGATTTAAAGCAAATCCTTAGAGGACTTAAGATCATGGAAGAGAAAAACAAAGAAATCGGATATTAAAAAGTAAATTACTATATACATAGTATATAGTAAAAGTTATAAATATGTGCTATACTAGGTGTATGAACCTAAAAGAAGCGTTAAAAGAGATCAAGCGTCTCCAAGAACAAAATCAACAGCTGGAAGAAAAACAGCATGTCCTTTCGAAAGAACACAGCAATCTCCAGCATGAATATGAGAAGACACTCCGTCTTCTTTTTGAGGCGAACGAGAAACTTAATCTCGTCCTTAAAGAGAAAGAAAACGTCAATGAAAAATATACCATCGAACGTGTGAAGAAGTTTATCCCTCAAACAGAGGTGATGAATCCAGTCATCATCAATGAGGTTGAAGCTTTAGTTAAAGAGAAAAAGGTCAGAAAAGAAAAGTCTAGAAACTTTAAGAACTTTGATTTTGAGCGTCACGTGAGTGAAACGAGATATGAAAAGCCAGATATCGATTTATGTCCAACCTGTGGACATGAGTTAAGTATCGCCTCTGAAAAGGTTAGATATGTCGTTGAGTCGATTCCAGCTACCCTTAAGGTAACAAAAATCATTAAGCAAAGCTGTAAATGTAGCGTCTGTAATCCAAAGGATAATCACATTTATTATCCCCTTTCAACGTCTTTATTTCCAGGAAGCCTCATGACGCATTCGTTCGCGTCTTATATTACTTATCACAAATATGAGTTAGGGATTCCTTTTGAACATCTATCGAGACATCTTAAAGAAACCCTCGATATTGATATCTCTAAACAGAACTTAGCACTCTATATGGCAAAGATAGCTAACATCTTAGTCCCGCTTTATCATCAGATGAAAGAGGATTTACTCCATAATCAAGTCGGTGTGATTCACGCAGATGAAACGACACTTTCCATCAGTAAGCGTCCTGAAGTAGATAAAGATCGAAAGAAAAGCTATGTTTATGTCTACACATCAAGCTATTATGATCGTCAAATCGCACTTTATGATTTCCATGAATCAAGAGCGATTGACCGGACAGCAGCTTGGTTATCAGGTTATGAGGGTACCATCGTGTGTGATGATTATGCAGGATACACCAAATTAAAGAAAGATAACCCTAAGATTAAACTGCAAAGGTGTTTCGCGCATGTGAGAAGACGATTTTCTGATATCGTTAAAACATTACCTGAAGAAAACGTATCAAGCAGTTACGCGAAAAAGATATTGGATATCATCGGTCAACTCTTTTATCTAGAGTCTCTGTATAAGAAGGAAAAGCTGATCGCTCCTGACATTTTAGCTCGACGCAACAAAGAGCATCCTCCCATCTTAAAAACACTGGAAGAACTTCTTTTTAACCATGTCTATAAACCAGGATCTGCTTTAGAAGGTGCAGTGAACTACGCGAAGAAGGTCTGGCCAGAACTAACGACCTATTTAACATCTGGTTATATCGAAATTTCTAACAACATCGCAGAAAGAGCTGTGAAACCATTCGTGATCAACCGAAAGGTCTTTATGACATCGGGTTCGTATGATGGAGCAAGATATACGACTCTTCTGTTTTCTATCATCAGGACAGCACGCATGAATGATTTGAATGTTTCAAAGTATTTAGAGTATGTTCTAGATCATATTCAAACAAAGGATATCAAAGATCTACTACCTTACGCAGCATCGCTTGATAAGTCACTAAAAAACACATGAAAATCCGCCATTTTCCACCAAGCGAGAATTCAACTCCTCATACAAAAATACCACCTAGAGCAATCCTCTAAGTGGTTTTCTTTTGATACAGTGTTAATATTTGACGTTTACCTAAATTCAAAATTCCGTGACGATATTATAAGGCAATATCGTAGGTTTTCTTGCATGATACTTTGTCATTGTCTAACCTTTTAACGATTACCCAACTATTTACACGATTACAATCAGATTGTTTATCGGGTGAGTTGAGATCCCTCATGACGGAATTTGGCGGAATTGACTTGTTTTAAATGAACTATGAAGTGATGGTGAATAAGTTAATAAATCTTCAATTTCATTTGTTTGAATATTGGATTGGTATGGATTTTTTTAACCTGTAAGTACAAAGTGGTATCATATGAGCACACAAGAGATGATGTAGTTATTACAGGAAATTTTTTGAGATTAAATACCAATGCTCGTTGTTAGTCCTAAAAAAACAATTTGGATATGACTGTTTGTCTTTGTTTTTGATTGCTAGAGGGGTACATTGTTCAAACGTGTCCAGTAAGTGGTATATTGCTTTTGATTTAAAAGATAATAGCCAGTAATAGAACATGAATAACTAAAGAACGGTTATTAGTTATTAATAGTCTTTATCTTTTGGGTTAATGGGGATGCGAAATGAAAGAAACATGCGGTTTGACAAGTATTTAAACTGATTTCAAATAAGGTGTGAAAATTAAGATTACAAAATGGTATAATAAACTAAATAAACCTATAGTGTCTAGAAAATAGATTAAAGCAAAATATATGTACCAACTAAAAATAGAGATTAAGTTTTTTGTATGACGTTGATGAGGTGTAATTAATGAAAAAAAGTCAAACAAAATCTAAAGATAGAATTGCTGATTTTGGTGAAGTATTTACTGCCGAACGTGAAGTTAATGCAATGCTTGACTTAGTTAAACATGAAACCGAAAGAATAGAAAGTCGATTTTTAGAGCCAGCTTGTGGAGATGGTAATTTTCTTGCTGAAGTTTTAAGAAGAAAACTTGAAGTTGTAAAGAATAGATATGGTAAAAATCCAGATGATTATGAACGTTATTCTGTAATAGCAATCACCAGCATATATGGTGTTGAGTTACTTGAAGATAATACTATTGAATGTCGTAAAAGATTATTCAACATTTGGAATCTGGATTACACGAAAACAAGTGGTAAATACGCTAATGAAGAATGCAGAGAAACAGTTCATTTCATTTTGAGTAAAAATATCTTAAATGGTGATGCACTATCATTAAGACAAGTAAATGGAGAACCGATTATATTTGCTGAATGGACAGCACTTAATGGCGTGTTACTAAAAAGAAGAGATTACAGGCTTGATGAAATGTTAGATGGACACGAAAAGCAGATGACGATTTTCATGAATGATTGGGAATATGATGAGGAAATCAAAGCAATGATTCCTAAGCCAATTAAAGAATATCCACCAGTACACTATAAGAAGGTGAATCAGTATGAATGATTTGTATTCTATTGCATACAATCCGGATGTATTATCTTGTTTAGCAAACCTATCAAATGATGAGGTTTTTACACCACCAGATATAGTTAATCAAATGCTTGATATGCTTCCTCAAGAATTGTTCAAAGATAAAAACACCAAATTTCTTGACCCGGCAACAAAAAGTGGTGTCTTTTTAAGAGAGATTGCGAAACGATTACTTGAGGGTCTTGAAGATAAGATTCCAGATCTACAAGAAAGAATTGATCATATATTTCATAATCAATTATACGGAATTGCAGTAACTGAGATGACATCGCTTTTGTCAAGAAGAAGTCTTTATTGCACTAAATATCCTAATAGTAAATACTCAATTTCTTTATTTGATAATGTAGTTGGCAATATTAGATACAAAAGAATAAATCATAATTGGATAAATAAAAAATGCTCTATTTGTGGAGCAAGTAAAGATTCCTATGAACGATCAACCGACTTAGAAAATTACGCATATGAGTTTATCCATACAAGTCAAATTGAGGAGATTAATAAAATGAAGTTTGATGTCATAATTGGAAATCCTCCCTATCAACTAGGAGATGGAGGAGGAAAAGGTTCGAGTGCAGTACCTATCTATCAACTTTTTGTAGAGCAGTCCATGAAATTAAAACCGAAATATTTAACTATGATCATACCAGCAAGATGGTTTTCTGGTGGTAAGGGACTTGATAGTTTTAGGAATCAGATGTTAAATGATAAGAGGTTAAGAACCATAGTGGATTATTTCGATCCTAAGGAAGTTTTCCCTGGAATTGACTTATCAGGTGGTGTTTGTTATTTTTTATGGAATAGAGACAATCCTGGGATTTGCTCTATAGATAACTATATCATGAATCGAAAAGTTTCAATGGTACGAGAGATATCACATAGTGATAATCACCCCTTTATTAGATTTAATGAAGCAGTTTCAATAATTAATAAAATAAAAATAAAAAATGAACCTAAATTCATTGATATTGTAAGCTCAAGACGACCATATGGATTAGACCCGAAATTAGTTTTAGATAAGTCTGGTCCCTTGAAAGTCTATTCTTATCCAGAAGATGGATACACAAGTATTAATAACGTAAAACAAAATGCTGATTTAATTAAGAAATATAAAGTTTTTATAACTAAAGCATATGGAGAGCGAGGAGCATTTCCATATATGGTAACAGGAAAACCATTTATAGGATTCCCTGATGAAATATGTACTGAAACATACTTGTCTATAGGCTCATATGATAGTCAAAATATGGCGGAGAATGTTATCTCCTATATGAAAACCAAGTTATTTAGATTTTTAGTCCTACAACAAAAAAATACTCAAAATGCTGCTAAAGGTGTGTATGCTTTTGTACCTATGGTGGATTTCTCTAAGCCTTGGAGTGATGAAGAACTTATCAATCGCTATCAATTGACTAATACTGAAGTTGACTTTATTAACACTTTGGTGAAATCAATAGAATAATAAGGAGGGGCTATGATGGATTTTTTTCCTTCTAGATCAACTGCAAAACCAATGGTATATGCTTATGAAGAAGATAACCCTCAATACAGAGGACTTCTTAAGGTTGGCTATACCACGATAGATGTTAATCAAAGAGTCGCCCAACAATATCCAACAAAAAGACCTGACGGTAAAGTACCTTATCGAATTGTATTTGCTGAGTCAGCAATGTATTCGGATGGAGGCAGTTTTACAGACCATGATTTCCATAGAGCACTTAAAAAGCATAAAATTAAACATCGTGATGGTGAATGGTTTGAATGCAGTTTAGATCAACTCAAAGCTGTTTATATTGCAGTAAAGAATAAAACGTTCAATTTCGAGATGAGAAAGAACGATTTTCCACTTAGGCCTGAACAAGAAGAGGCGATTTCAAAAACCATTTCTTATTTCAAATCTATGGAAGATGAAGGTAGATACAAAACTGCAAAGTTTTTATGGAATGCAAAAATGCGTTTTGGTAAAACGTTTGCAACATACCAATTAGCAAAAAGACTGGGATTGAAGAAAATCCTTGTTTTGACTTTTAAACCTGCTGTTGAAACAGCTTGGGATGATGATTTATTAACTCACGTTGATTTTGAAGGTTGGCAATTTATAAGTAGGAACTCAGACCTTACATATGAAAAAGCAGACAAAAACAGACCAATAGTTTGTTTTGGTTCGTTTCAAGATTATCTGGGAACCAATGAAAATGGTGGTATTAAAGCCAAAAATGAATGGGTTCACTCTACGAATTGGGATTTAGTAGCATTTGATGAATATCATTTTGGTGCATGGAGAGAAAACGCTAAAAAGCTTTTTGAATCCGAAGATGAAGATGCATTTGATTCACTAGATATCGAAAAGTATAAAAAGGAAGAAGCAGACAATGCTTTCAATGAATCCTTCTTACCCATCACTAGCTCTAGATATCTTTACTTATCAGGAACTCCTTTTAGAGCAATCAATTCAGGTGAATTCATTGAAGATCAAATTTACAACTGGACCTATTCAGATGAACAACGCGCAAAAACTAATTGGGTTACACCACCAGATAATCCATATGATGCTTTACCTCGCATGGTAATGATGACATATAAGATTCCTGATAGTATACGCCAAATTGCTATTCAAGGTGAGTTTGATGAGTTTGACTTGAATGTCTTCTTTACTGCTGAAGGCAAAGGGGAACATGCAAAGTTTAAATATGAAGAATATGTACAAAAATGGCTTGATCTAATTAGAGGTGCATATCTAGGAACTACCACTGACGATTTAAAACTTGGTGGTAAGAAACCCGAAATGCCATTTGCTAATACACAGTTATTATCTATTCTTACTCATACACTTTGGTTTCTTCCAAGTGTAGCATCTTGCTATGCCATGAGAAATCTAATCAATCAAAAACACAACTCATTCTTTGGTGATTATAAAATTATTGTTGCAGCAGGTACTAGTGCTGGTATAGGTAAAGCAGCATTAGATCCAGTTCTTAAAGCAATGGATGACCCACTAAAAACCAAAACTATCACATTATCATGTGGTAAATTAACTACTGGGGTTACAGTTAAACCCTGGACTGGTATTTTCATGCTAAGAAATCTTTCCAGTCCTGAAACCTATTTTCAAGCAGCGTTTAGAGTGCAAAGTCCATGGGATATTGATACAGGTGCCAGCAAGAAAGAAATCATGAAAAGAGAATGCTATGTTTTTGACTTTGCACTTGATCGAGCACTTAAACAAATAGCAGATTATAGCTGTCGCCTTGATATTAATGAAGGTAATCCAGAAAAGAAAGTTGCTGAATTTATCAGCTTCTTACCTGTTATTGCCTATGATGGTAGCACCATGAAACAAATTAATGCTAGTGAAATATTAGATATCGCTATGGCAGGAACTTCTGCAACCCTTCTTGCTAGACGATTTGAAAGTGCGTTACTTGTCAACGTCGACAATGCTACATTAACAAGATTAATGGCGAATGCACAAGCAATGAAAGCTTTGATGAATATTGAAGGTTTCCGTAGTTTAAATAAAGATATTGAAACCATCATAAACATATCTGAATCAGTCAAAAAGGCTAAATCTAAAGGTGAAAAACTCACACCAAAAGAAAAGAAACGGCTTACAGAGGAAGAAAAAGAATACAAATCAAAGAGAAAACTTATCCAAGAAAAACTCATCAAGTTTGCGACAAGAATACCAATTTTTATGTATCTTACGGATTATCGTGAATACAGTTTAAAAGATATTATTACACAATTAGAACCGGGTTTATTCAAGCGTGTGACTGGGCTAGATGTAAAAGATTTTGAACTATTAGTGTCATTAGGAGTGTTCAATGGGCCGCTAATGAATGATGCTGTATATAAGTTTAAACGTTATGAAGATTCAAGTTTAAGTTATACAGGAATCAATAAACATGAAGGTGAAAAAGTCGGTGGATTCGACACTGTTCTTAGTCAGGAAGAATATCGTAAGCTTTATGGTGAACAACAAAATTCACTACAAAATGCAATATCAACTAATAATAAGTCTAACTATACCAATAAAACGATGAAACCAAAACCACAAGACAAGATATTTATTAAACCAAGTGAAACAACAATTAGCAAAGTAAATAGTGGGAAACTAATTGAAACAGATAAAACAAATTTATTAGTATCTGTTGGGCAATTTGTAACACATAAAACATTTGGTGAAGGTTTGGTGAAGGCGATAGTTGATGGTCGTATAATTATTGCTTTTGGTAATTCCGAAAAAGTGTTTGTGTATCCTGATGCATTTAAGATGGGATATCTCTCAATGAAATAATGGAGGGGAAAATTGGATATGTGCAAAACCTATGATTCATTACTATCAGGGTCAGGTTCATTTAAAATCAGTTTAGATATAGATAAGATAGAAAAAATTGTTCATAATAAACTATGGTTTATACCTGTAAAGAAAAAGGAGTTTTATAAAGATTGGGATCAGATTTGTGCGGTTACTGATCAAATAAATCTTTGTGTTCGACAATTAAATAATTTGGTTTCCAATGCAGACTATGATAGACAAGTTAACGAGATAATTATGTTCTTCACATATGGATATATAATTGTAGCATCAGTTGACAAATTGTTTTCACTGCTTAATTATACGAATATTCAAGCCTATGTAGATTCAAATAAATCAATTTCAATTTTTAATAATATTGGACATGATGCCAAAGGAAATGATAATCGTTATTTTAAATATTTGAGATCGCTGGTTGCTGGACATCCAATAGAAACCAGTCTTGATGGTAGTTATATAAAAAAGGGTGATAAACATTTTTCACCCTATATTCAGCGTGCACATCAAACTGAATCAAACGTTAATATACGAATTTATTCAACATCAAAAACAGTTTCGGATATAATTGTCGCCAAAAATGATTTAAAAAAATACGTCGAGTTTGTATACAATAAATTGGATATTTTGTTTAATCAACTACAACTAGATTATCCAACAACATAGAAGAAAAGTATTTATGGTGTAACACAATCACTAAAAAAGGGAGGAAAAGATGAAAAACATTTTTGATGCTATCGACTATAAATTCTTTCAAGTTTTTTCTGGAGAGAATAGACGAATTCATGCAGAGATCATCATGGTTGTCTCTGATTATTTTAAGCATCATAATGCTTCATATGTGGAAAAAGAAGACTTAGTCAATCACTTATCTGACTACATTAGTCAACGCAATTTCGACAATGTTCTTGATGATGAAGGAAATGATATCTCTAAATCAACACCAAGAGAAAAAGTACTGAGTAAGTTGAATCTCTTTAAGAGAAATGGTTGGTTAATTGAAGAAAAAGTCGAAAACTATGTCGATATCGTCCAATTTGACGACAATGCATTAATCATCTTAAAAGCCTTGGAGGATATTAGCAGCAATTCATCACCTAAAGAATATACAGGCTATATTTATGTCATTGATAGTTTACTAAGAACATTTGACTACAATCAAGGTGTTTCACTTTTGGAACGTATTTATGATAATACCGAAACTTTAATGAACCGTCTTAGAGGGCTCAATTCAAGCATTAAGAAGTACTTGACAAGACTCCTTAATGAAGATAGTGAGGACGCTGAAAAGCTCTTAAGAACGTTATTATTTGACTATCAAGATAACATCATTAATAAAGCCTTTAGCAACCTGAAATTATCAGATAATCCAAGTAAATATCAGAACCAAATATTAACTAAACTAAATGAGCTAAGATCCAAAGAGGGTATGGATCAACTGGTTCAAAACTACAAAAAGACAAAAAATTCTGACCAATCCGAACTCGAAATTGAAAAAAATCTATTCAATCAGATTGATTATGTCTATAACATCATTGAGATGCTTCAACAAACCATTTTAATGATTGATATCAAGAATGCCAAATATGTTAAATCATCCACTTCCAAACTATCCTTTATATTGAGTGAAAATTTTGATGTAGTAGGTAAGATTGAAAATATACTTAAACTCATGAAGCACCATAAAGACGATGACTTCTATCATGAAGCGTTTGGTCTCTATAAAATGGGAACTGTAGATTCTGAATCGATATACAAGCCAAGGGTTTATAAAGAACTATTATCTGTTGTAGAGCTACAAGAAAAACCTGAATTAGATCAAGCATATGTTGACGAGGTTGCTCAAAGACTCTTTCGAGATAATCGTTTTAGTATCAAAAAAATCAATGAATATGTACGAGTATTGTTAGAGCATAAAGCAAGGATAAAGTCATCGGACTTATTGATAGATAGTAACGAAGATTTGACAAGAATGATTCTCATTCAACTCTATGCCCATCATGAACAAATGTGCTATCGAACTGAAACATCAGATTCAAATGTTACTAAAAATGGTATTGAGTATAAAGACTTTATGATTGTAAAGCGAGGTGAACAACATGGCAAATAAGCAAAGTGTAGGACTTACATTCTTTAATCAATTTCAAAAGTTAACTGAAACAGAAAAAGAAAAGTTTTCTAGAATATGCAATAAGATTCTAGATAAGAACTTTATAATTCGGCAAAAAGAATCTGATAAAGAAGATTATTTCTTTGTTGTTGGCCACTTAACCTTGTTTCAAAACTATTTTATGTTGATGGATTACATGGTAACTCACTATGAAGCAGATCAAATCGTTGCTTTAAGTACTGAAGCCAACAGAAATAGAACCAGATTAAGAAGAAACGATACAATCATGTTATTAGTTTTAAGACTTTTGTATCAAAAGAAATCAAAGGAAGCGACACAACTTAATCAGATATTAGTATCAGTTAAAGATATTCAAGAAGAATTAGATCGTACAAGTCTGTTTAAAGGGAAAATCCCTAAAACAGAATTACAAACAACTATGAGAATGCTTAAAAGTTATTCATTGATTGATTTTCAATCTTCCAATTTAATTAATGATGATACGAGGGTAGAGATATATCCTTCTTTACTGCGTGTTGTAAATATTGATGACATGACAAAACTTGAAACACAACTGAATGCATATTCTAATGGAGGTGATGACGATGAAGACGATGACCAAGATTAAACTTATCAATTGGCATATCTTTGATAATCACACCATTGAAATCAACCATAACACGTTAATCACAGGTGAAAATGGGCATGGTAAATCAACCTTATTGGATGCTGTTAACTTCGTTTTAAGTGGTGCATCAGGCAAATTTAATCAAGCTGCAAATACCAATACAAAAAGAACAATTGAATCATATGTAAAAGGAAAAACCGGTATTGAAGGTAAAACATTTATTAGAGATCAAGATCAGATTATATCGCACATAGCCTTAGAGTTCTATGATAAATTAACTAAGAAGTACCTTACCATCGGTGTTGTTTTTGAACTGCCTTTTTCTAAACATAAAAACCATGGAACTTTTTATCATATTAGCGATTCAAAGTTGCTTGAAGATTATTACATTTATAACCATAACATTCTTGGATTAAGTCAATTTAAACAAGCTGTAAAAGCTAAAGATAAGACAGTATATACCTTTGAAACTAAGCGTGATATTAAAACGATGATCAAGAGTACACTTGGTTTATCAAGTGACAAGTACTTTGAACTTTTGCCTAAAGCTCTAGCTTTTCATCCGATCAATGAAGTTAATCAATTTGTATATGACTTTTTACTTCCTGAAGATAGAGTAGACATAGAATCACTACAAACGAATATTCATAGTTACCGTGAAGTCAGTAAGTTACTCAAAATAGAGAAGGAAAAACTTGAATTTCTTAAACCTTTAGAAAATTTAGTAACCCAATACAAAGAGACAAAATCGAATATAAACATTCTAGAATATTTAAAAGTAGACCTAAAATATGAAGCAATCCAGAAATCAATTCATAATGAAAATCAAAACTTAAGAGAGAAGAACCTAAACTACGATCAAACTTTAATTGATCAATCTGAAATTGAGACTAAACTATTAGAAGTTGAAACGAGTTTGAATGAGCTTCAGAAGAATGATATGTCTTTACGCATAGATTCACTTGAAAAACAATTACAAGATGAGAAGCAAAAACTCACATTAGTTGAACATAAATTGAAGAATGTATTGGATATAGTCAAATCTGAAATACAGTTAGCGAAACGAATTGAGCTGGATTTTAAAATTAAAGACCTATTAAATTCGAGTAGTCATCAGCAATTAGTGAATGAGATCAAAGCATATGATCATTTGATAGATGAAAAAAAGAGCGAATTAACTGTTGAAGTTTCAGAACGCAAAAAAGAAATAGATAAAGTGAACGATGAAAAAACTGAGCTTACAAGTCAGATTAAGAAACTAGAGTCTAATCGATTTACGTATGATTTCCATGTTGAATCCTTACTTGCTATATTGAAAGAAGAGCTCGCTATAGAGTTCAATAAAGATTATATTGATGTAAAACCACTATGCGAACTATTAGACATTGAAAAGGAAAATGATGAGTGGAGAAACGCAATTGAGGGTTATCTAAACACTCAACGTTTCGATATTATCGTTGAACCGCAATACTTTAATAAAGCATTAGAGATTTATGAGAAACACAAATTCAAGAAAAAGATTCATGGAGTTGGGCTAATTAATACGAACAAACTTAATGGATATGTTATGGAGCAAAATTCTTTGGCTTCCAAGGTCAATGGGCTTAACGAATTTGCCAGACAAGTAGTGAATATGATTATGGGTAAAGTCATTTGTGTCGACGATATTCAAGAACTTAAGTCACATTCACAGTCAATTACGGCTTCTGGTATGACATATAGAAATAATACCGCTAGACAGATTAATCAAGCTATATGGGAAAGACCATTTATTGGTCAAAAGGCAATAGAAAAGCAACTTGAGAATGCACGAGCTAAAGAAAAAGAACTTGACCAAGTCGTAAACTCTCTCACTAAAAAATTAAATGATTTTAGTAATATGATTTATCTAATGAAGCAATCTCGTATTAGAGAGCTTTTAAACATGCCTAATATTTTTAAAGACAAAGATGATCTAGAATTAAAATTGATAAGCTCACTTGAAGAATTGACCTTACTGAAAAAAGATAATGCTTGGCTAGAGATTGCTGAACGTATAGAGCAAAAGAAAAAAGAAAAATATGGTTTGGCAACTGAAAAAGATTTACTAGTCAAAAGAATCGGCATTTTGGAAGATAATATAAAAAACACGAAAGCTAATATTACAGTAATTAGTGAAAGTTTATCAGACATGTCTAATGCCTATGATGCTCTACCCGATATGAGCAAATATCTTTTACAAATACAAGATAAGAAGAAAACTTTAAAAGTTGCGAACAAAGAAAATTATGACAAGATGATACAAAGTATTCAAAACGAGAATAGTTCATTATCAAGAACCTTTTATAGTCAAGAAACAAAAATCCTAGATTTGATGAAAGAATATACTCAAAAATATGATAATGGACAGTTGATTGCAGATATTCATAATCTAAATGACTACATGGATGTCTATTATCGAATTAAGGGACGAAACATCATTGAGTTTGAGGACAGAGCAGCAATTGCATTAAATGCTTGCGAAAAATCATTTAAAGAAGATTTTCTATCCAAACTAAGGGAGAAAATTCAGACTGCACAAGAAGGATTCTATCATCTTAACAAAGCGCTTAAAACTAAACCTTTCGGTTCTGAAAAGGAAGTATATACTTTTACTTATTCGGGCAGTAATAACCCTAACTTTAAAGATTATTACACGATCTTACAGAGTTCAGAAGATTACGTATCAAAATCACTACTTGTTGAATCGCTAAGCGAAAAAAACCTTTTTTTGCTAAAGACTTTGTTTGAGACGTTGACTTCAGAGGACAAATCAGAAGCACAAGTAAAAAGAATTGCAGAGTTTACAGATTATCGCAAGTATATGGATTACGACATCAAAATTACGAACAGAAAAGATGAGACCTATTATTTTTCTAAAGTCAACAAAGAGAAAAGTGGCGGTGAGACACAAACACCTTTTTATGTCATTATTGCATCATCATTTCAGCAGTTACTTGATTCATCAAGAAAAAACAGATCCTCTGCTTGTGTGGTAATGTTTGATGAAGCATTTAATAACATGGATGAATCACGCATAGAAGCGATGATGGAATACTACAATGAACTGAACATTCAACTACTGATTGCTGTGCCACCTCAAAGACTCGTCAATATTGTGCCATATGTAGAAACAACGCTAGGCTTGATTAAATCCAACCATACAGTAGTTGTTCATAGCTGGAAAGAGCATCATCAGGAGGTCAAGAATGAAGAAGTATGATATCTTGATTCTAAATGAACTCTTGGATAAGTACGAGCAAAGTAAGCTATCTAAAGAAGGATCAAATCGAAATATCCACATATCTTTAAAAGCAAATCATTCAATCTTAAGAGATTATTGGTCAGAGGACTCGTACCTTTATAAAGACCAAATCAATATGATACTTGACGAACTTGTCAGAAAAGACTTTATATCTATTCGCTTAAGTAAGAATAAAGAACTGGATTCTATTGATCTTCGTGTTGAGTCTGTTTCAGATATTTATAAGTTTTTAAAGAGATCTGATCCAGAAGTTGACCGTACTGAAGTGCTAGAATACTTGACATCATATGTAAGTAACAATCAAATAATTCAAGAATTCTTCATCTTCGTAACAGATCGTCTATCAAAGTTTCAAAGTGTTCAAACCTATTTTGACAATTTGAAGAACCTAAAGCTTTACATTAAAGCTATTGAAGCCATGTCATCTCTAGAAGAAGACACATTAAAGCGCAATTTCAGTAAGAAAATATTTAACGACTCTAAATTGTTTGAAAAAATAGAAAATAAAGTACTTAAGATTATCCGTGAATTCGCTAACTATGATATAGATAATAATGATGAATTGCTATCATTCTATCATTTGGTTAAGACGCCAACATTTGCATACATAAAAGGTAGACTAACGATAAAAGTTAAAGACCAAGTCATCGATTTATATAATTATGGCCATGAAATTGCACTAAGTTCGAGTGCTCTATTGGATTTTGACGTAATGGATGTTTCTACTAATAAAGTTATTACTATAGAAAATCTTACAACCTTCGTATCGTTTAACAATCCTGAATACGTTACAGTCTATCTAGGAGGATTTCATAATAGCGTTAAGCGAAAACTATTAAGCAAGATATTCGAATATAATACTGAAATAAAATTCTATCATTTTGGTGATATCGACGCTGGTGGATTTCTAATATTTGAGGATTTGGTTACAAAGACGGGTATCCAATTTAACCCATATATGATGGATATTACAACATTAGAGAATCACAGGGACTATTGGATGAAGCTTACCCAAAATGATAAAAAAAGACTAGAAAAAATGATAGACGGACGATTTGCTCAATTAGTAAAATATATGATAATGAATAATTGTAAATTGGAACAAGAAGCAATACAACAGATTGATTAGTCAAGCGACCTAACTCTTAATTGATTTGAGTCGTTTTTTCATGAGTGACAATAATGATTATCAATTTGTGAAGTTAAGAAAATGAAGCTTCAAAAATAGCTGCAACTTTATGCAGCAGAAAGGATAATTTCCCTATCTGCATAAAAATGCAACATATAGGGTCAAAACTCCTATCTACGGAAACTGGCAGAAAGGGCTTATATATAGGTACTGCATACCAACTCGCTGACGCATCATTTGTAGGATAGGGCTTATAGCCTTGCCCTATCCCAAACACATGCATCATCGTCAGCACTCGCCTTTATGTAAAAAATAGAGAACAGAAAGCTAATCATGGTGTTATTTCACCTAGAAAATCTGAAGTGGAATAAAGGAAAAACGACTAGTTCCGTCATAAAATTCGGAAGTTGGAATATATGAAAAATCTACCTTTGTTCCGTTTTATAAAAAAAGTGGAATATAGGGCTTATATATAGGTATGTTCCATTACCGCTGACGCATCATTTGTAGGATAGGGCTTATAGCCTTGCCCTATCCCAAACCATGCATCAACGTCAGCACTACCTTTCTTCTCAAAAAAAATCAAAAAAAGTAAAAAACCGGTTAGCAATTCCCATAAATTTAGTTCGTTTCAAATTTCCAATCACTGACCATTTGATATCGCTCATTTGGTATAATGGATTCATGTGAGGTGGGAAAATGCACATACAATGTACAAAAGCAATGCTAGACTACATTAAACCAAATCTAACTGAACGCAACACAGATAACGACATGTATGCTTGGCATGCTCATCTAGTTAAAAGAAGCGGCAGGAATTTGTTAGTTTTAATGCACGACTTATCTCGGTTTACATTGATCTTTTACGGTGTTAAGAAAAGCCATTTAAAAGAACTATATCAAATCATCAGCATTGCGATGATGAATAGTATGATTGGAGTTGGATTTACGCCAGAACAAGTAAAAGCATATATCGATAGCCAGCCTGATGAACTTACATTTAACCATACTAAGAATAGAACTTTGGTTGCAAGATTAAATAAAGCAGTTGAAACGACTGATCACATTCTA